>ERZ824575.1994-NODE-1994-length-17210-cov-5.520839_pt1 | contig 17210 bp, 17 predicted proteins | sample MGYA00519470_ERZ824575 | MGnify/ENA primary metagenome ERZ824575 (study PRJEB31778, sample SAMEA3449170) | human gut metagenome | biome: human gut; feature: human-associated habitat; material: faeces | place: United Kingdom | collected 2010/2012 ...
CCCTTCCGGGGAGCGCCGCTTCCTTTTGCCCGAGCTGCGGGAAGCCGCAGCGGAAAAGGAAGAAGCCACCACAGTCGCAGCCAAAGAAAAAGCAGGCAAAGCGCCCGCCAACGAAGAAGCCGCCCGGACCCAAGCAGGTCCCAACCACGCAGCAGTCAGTACCAGTGAGCAAGGCGCCGGACGATGGTTACGATGGGTATTATAACGATGTGCTGCCCATCGACAGCAGTGAGCTGCCAGAGCAGACATGCCGTATCTGAAGCAGTTCGCTCAGCAGATGGATCCGGCGCTGATGAAACAGATCATTATACTGCTCGCCGGTGCCGCTGCCATCATCGTTCTTGCAATTATTTTGATGACGCTGTTGTAAATCAGGCAGTTCCCCTGTGTAATTGGGGCAAATAACAAATTGCAAGGAGGAACTGATTATGATGTATCTGTCCAAAGGCGTCCGTGTCCCTTCCAACGACGCTGGTCTTTTCTGTGTGTCCCACCGCGGCACCACCTTCCCCATGGGTATGCAAATGTCCGCTCTCTGGCGTAATGCTCGCCATCGCCCCCGCCCTGTTCCCGTAGGTAAGGAGGGGGCTGTGCTGCGGCTGGTGGAAAAGGGGCTGGCTGCCATCACTGATGAGGAGGGTGACATAGGACTTGGGTGCGTATCGACTGCTTATTGATTGCATTCCCTGCCCGGCAGATGACGCCCATCCTGCTCTCTTCATGACCCGACACGACCATCGCATCTGGACATGGCTCACAAAAGCCGGTCTGCGGCTGACCACCAGCGAGTTGATCCGGCTGGAGGAGCAGCAGACACTGCCGGAACCGGAGCTGCTTGGCGAAGCGGGACGACAGGAACTGACCAACCTGATCTATAGCGCCGACACCATTTGTGACCGACTGCTGGATACTCTGATGGAAAGCTCTTCTGCAAGGGACAGCACGGTGGCCACGCTGCTGCGCCTGCTGCAGAAACATTGCCTGATCCTGGTATGAGGTAGCTGGCCATGAAAAACAAATTACGCTTATTGCCGGTTCCCCTTCAGAATCTGCTGATTTATCGTGTGGCGCTCGCTATACTGGCACTGGGCGCATCCCTTGCCCTTGCGGTTTTCCTGCACGATGTTCATTTTGCACTGCCGGGCCTGATCCTCTGCGTGACTATGCTGGTTTCTGCCTCCCTGCTGTATCGGCTCTTAATACAAGGCCGATACCTGGCGCTGCGCGGAACCGTTTTGAACGCAGAGCAGACCATGATACGAAAACACACTAAGGTCATTATTCTGGAAGCTGAGGGCAAGGCGCTGCGCATCCAGCTGCGAAACCAGCACATGAAGGTGGCCCAGGGAGATATAGTAGCGCTGTATCTGGCAGATACCACCAAGCTGTACCCATGGCGTGGGATGTATCAGCTCAGTAGCTACCTGGCGATTTCTACGCATAGCACCAGTATATGAATGATTCAAAGCCCGTCTACCCAAAAGAGTACCATGCAAAGCACGAACTTTTCAATTACTGTCTCCATACAAATGTGTAATCTTTCTATGAACGCCGCACTTTTTCGCCGCTTCGCTTGCCGCCCTGCGGCGTTCCTCGCTGTATGGGGCAGGCAGTGAAAAAGCGCAACCGCTTTTCGTCGATTGCGCTTTGCAGATCACTTAAAATGGAACTCAGTTAGTTCTTACTTAAAGGACAGTCATAAAGAATATAGACATTAAATCCTCTATGCTGCGTTTCACTATTTTCCCCAACAGGCGCTGTAAACCAGCTCGTTTCCATCAGAATCACATCAGGTGTTCCGGAGGTGTAATAAACTTTTGCCGCCCCTGTGTTGCTGGAGAGTATGCCGGTTGGAATGGTATCATATCCGCTGAACTTCGCTGTTCCTGCAAGTGTAAATTCATCAGGAACAGTACCTTCTATGCGAACTCCATATGTGGATTTCATCTCATCATAGTATTCCATTGTTACATCTGGGGTTTCGCCAAGGGGATCTGCGCTCCATATAGATATGTACTTTTTGTCATTGTAAGAAATCAAATCTTTCCCGCGTAAGCGTTCGTCAACATAACGGACATAAGCGGAATGAGGCTCTGTACGTGTAAGAGTTCCTGTCGAATCATATGTTCCATCGGTTCTGACCTCATGATAGACATATACCCATTCAGGAATGGCTGGGTTTAGGAAATACGGACAGTTTTCAAAACCTCCAACATTTGCCTTACCTGCTTCCTTAAATCCGTCGGGTAGTTTATCACTGGCAGAAAGATAAGGGGATATATAAAACGTCCTATTTTCAACTATGATATGTGAAGGCATAGCCGTTGTGTCGTTCTCAAGGTCACGCCCTGTTTTGGGCGTTTCTGGCTTATTCAGGAAAATAGGAATCGTAGCAACAAGCAGACACAGGCAGGCTGCAACAGCTCCCCATTTGACCCACTTGCGCGTCGGCTTCGCATTGGCGCGGACTTTGTTGGTTTCCTCGATAATATCATCGTTCAGCATATTCAAAGCGTCGCTGATGTGTTCTTTCTTCATAGCTCATAGCCCTCCTTTTCCAAATATTTTTTTAGTCCCTGCCTTGTTCGGTAGAGCATACTCTTGACTTTCGGCTCGCTTACGCCGTAGTAGCCTGCAACTTCCCGGATAGAATCCGCAAAGTAGTATCTGCCGACAAATGTATTTCGTGCTTCTGCTGGGAGCGTGTAGAGATAGGTATTGATTGCTTCCGCAAGCAGTTTCAATTCTATGCTCTGCTCTGTGGTTTCGCTGCCGGAAATACAATCCTCCAGCTCGGAAAGAGAGACTGCATATTCCGAGTGCTTCCGTTTATCCCTGTTGCGTGTGCGGAACGCATCAATGGATAGTTGCCGTGTGATTTTTCCTAAATAAGTGGAGAGGACGCTCGGCTTATGCGTTGGCATGGAGTTCCACGCCTTTAAGTAGGTATCGTTGACGGTTTCCTTGCTGTCCTCCCAGTCGGAGAGGATATTGTAGGCGATCTTTGAAAGATACCGCCCATATTTCCGCTCCGTTTCGCTGATGGCTTTCTCGTCTCTTTTCCAGTATAAGTCAACGATCATCTCGTCCTGCATGGGCGAACCTCCTTTCTCATCTGCTGTCAGGTTCCTTCACTATATATCCCGACAAAAATCGGATTTGGTTTCACGATTTTCAAAATTTCTTCAAAAAAAATTATAGCAGATATTTGTGAACGCTTCTACCCATGCCGTTTACGCTGTTTTTCTTCGCTGCTTCAGTAGCGGTACATCGGCGCGTTATCCTCCGTATCGGCAGGTTCCTCCATCAGAGATTTGAACGCATCGGGGTCTTCACGCCATTCCTCTCGCGGCAGCGGATTTGATTGCAGCAGGGCGTACAGGTGCTCTGCCAGCTCTGTTTTGCCCTGCTCGATGGCGGTCTGGATAAGGTATAGGTGTTGCTATGCAGAGTTTTCTGCTTTCATTCGTACCGCTGTGTCTATACCTGCCCGGCCGGCCCCTCCGGCGGCAGCCAGCGTTTGCCTCCCAGCCGTATCAGATACAGCAGGCCCCGGACGCACAGTTCTGCGCACATGGCCGCCCACACGCCGGGCAGTCCCCACCGGGGCGCGGCCAGCCACGCCAGTGGCAGGCGGATGCCCCACATGGTGCCCAGATTGAACAGCGTGGGCACCAGTGTGCTGCCTGCACCCTGAAATACGCCGCCGGCCACGATGGACGCGCCGTACATAGCCTCGGCAAAGGCCTCAATACGCAGGACGCGGGTGCCCAGGGCGATGATGTCGCTGTCCGGCGTCAGTATCGCCATCATCTGCGGGGCGAAGGCGTACAGCAGCCCGCCGGTGACGACCATGACAACGATACCCAGCAGTACCGTGACCCAGCCCAGGCGTCTGGCCATGCGGCGGCGTCCCGCTCCCACGCTCTGCCCCACCAGCATGGCCGCGGCACTCTGGATGCCATAGGCGGGCATATAGCACAGGCTTTCCGCCGTGACAGCAAAGGAGTTTGCAGCGATAGCCACGGTGCCCAGGGGCGCCACGATGGCGGTGGACACGATCTGCGCGGTGGACAGTATCACCTTCTCCGATGCCACTGGCGCCGCGATGCGGAGCACCATGCGCAGCTGTGTGCGGTCAAGGTGCAGACGCTCACCCTTCTCCAACCGCAGCGCCGGGCTGCGGCGCAGGACGAAATACAGCAGGTACAACCCCACCGCCAGCTCCGCAAGGCCAGTGCCCAGGGCGGCGCCCGCCGTGCCCAGTCCCGCGCCGGGCAGGGATAGTGCGCCCAGCCGGATGGTACCGGTGGGGAAAATAAGCAGGGTGTTGAACACCACATCCAGCGCACACATGAGCACCATGCAGACACCGGGCGTGCGCATATTGCCGGTGGCCTGCAGCTGTCCCGCCGCCACGTTGTCCAGCTGGAGGGCGGGCAGGAACAGACTGTACACCAGGAAATAGGCAGAGGCATCCTGCCAGATCTCCTGCTCCGCCCGCAGCAGCCGGGGCAGCGGCGCAGACAGTGCCGCCGCCAGCGCCGCCATGACCACGCTGAAGGCCAGGCACAGCACCAGCGCCTGCTTGAGGATGTTGCGCGCCTCGGCCAGGCGGCCGCCGCCCACCCGCTGCGCCGTCAGCACGTTGAAGCCCATAGCTGCCGCGTAGGACAACCCTCCGAACAGCCAGGTGGTGGAGGCCACCAGCCCCACTGCCGCCGACTGGGATGCGCCCAGGCGGCCCACCATGGCCGCGTCGATATATTGCATGATAATAGTGGCCAGCTGTGCCATGATGGCCGGCCAGCTGAGCTGCAGCGTCAGGCTGATCTGCTGCCGGGTGGACAGCGGCGCGCCGCTGCGCAGCAAAGCCAGATGATCCGTTTTCAAGGGTGTCCCTCCATAGAACTTGTTTTTTCACTGTACCATCGATTGACAAGGACAAACAAGTCCTTGTCAATCGATGGTACCACGGACGCGCGCTTTTCGCAACCCCGGCGTGGCGGAGCGCCGTGATATACAGCATATAAATGTGCGGGTACAGTCCGTTGTCCGGGCGTCCAATACCCGGCCGGGTTTGTTCAGGCCGCGCAATATGGTACAATGCCCGTAAAGAATATCGGCGGGACCGTATCCCGCGAAAAGAGGACAATATGGAGTATCGTGTTCTGCCCCACGGCGGGGAGAAGGTCAGCGCCATCGGCACGCAGCCGGAGGAGTTCGCCGCCATGATCACCGACCGCCTGCAGCTTGAGCTGCAGAATAACTGAACTGACCGACCGGCCCCACGGCATAGCCGTTGGGCCGGTTTTACTTTACTGGCACATCAGAAACGCTTTCAGCGCCAGCTGGAAGGTCAGCATCTGCTCGCTGTCGTTATAGTTCAGATCCAATATCTCAGCAATACGGTCCAGCCGGTACAGCAGCGTGTTCCGGTGGATAAACAGCGCCTTGGAGGTCTTTACGGAGTTCTGACAGTTGTTGAAATAGGTTTCCAGCGTGTACAGCAGCTGGGTATTGTGTTCCTCGTCGTACGCCAGCAGCGGCTTGATCCGCTGGATCAGCGCCAGTTTCGCATTGGGCGAGTCATAGATGAGCTCGCAGAGAATATACCGGCGGTAAGTGGCGATACGCTCGTCGCATATCCTGCTGGCCAGATCCACCGTGCGGAGCGCCTGGGAATAGCTGCGGCAGAATTCCGCAAGCGAGGGCACAGGGTCACCGATGCCGAAGATCACACCCCGATCCTGCCCTTTAGCGCTGAGCATCTTCATCAGGTCCCCGCAGTACTCCCGCACCAGCGCCACCTGCTCATACACGGGCAGGCTCTCGCTCTGCTGCAGCACAAGGATCACGTTGTTGTACTTGGCGAAAGCATAGCTGATATTCCCGGACAGCATCTCCCACTTGTCCGCCAACTGGCTGCGCAGCAGGGCACTGGTGCCCAGCCATTCTGACGTCTGCAGCAGCCGGTTCTGCTCGGTGAAGGAGATCAGCGCACAGATATAGGGCGAATACAGCGGGATATTGCAGTAGTTGGCGGATTTGACGATCTCGCCGTAGGACAAAGCTCCCTCCGTCACCAGGCTGTCCAGGAAGTGGCTGATCTCCCTCCTGGAGGATGAACCCCCGCGCCTTTTGATCAGCACCAGCGTACAGGCGGCGGCAATACGTCGGTACAATGTGTTCTCATTCTCGGTCAGCGGCGCATTGGCGGGGCGGATCGCGCCCAGATACCCCATGATCTCCTGCTCGGAGTGGATGGGATAGATGTGCACGCACTTGTCCTCCTGCTGTAAGGGATAGATCCCGGCGGACAGACCTGCTGTCCGCAGTTTTTCTACCTCCTTGACGCGCTCCGGCACGGAGAACAGCACCTGCCCCACAGCCAGTTCTTCCCGCAGCCCCGGCTGCAGCATCTGGGAAACGCACTGTATCTTCCGGCTCGGTGTCATATACAGCAGCGGCACGTGCAGCAGCGGGGCGCACTTTTTCAGCAGATATTCCACCTCCGCGTGTCCCTGCAGCACATCAAACATGGCCTGATACACCATCTGCAGCGCCTGTTCCTCGTTGATGCCGTAAACATATTTGCTGACGGCTTCACTGATCTCGGATAGGGAGGTGTGGTAGGGAATACGCATCAGCGGGAAGTGCAGCTCATCGGCCAGCTGCAGCATAGCGGGCGGTATCTCATGAAAATACCGTTTCATTTTAATAACAAGGCCGCCGGAGCCGCTGTCGGCCAGGTCCCGCAGTACCTTCTCCTGCTTTACCGGGTCGTCCAGCAAAAAGTAACCCGTAGTCAGCATGATCTCCCCGGCACGCATCCAATTGACCATCTCCGGGTTATCGAACATCACTGCGCCGGATATGGTGCGCGCCAGGCCGTCCGCACCGGCGGCCACCTCCACCACCCGCAGCTCATTCTGTTTCAAAAGCTCCCGCAGCGTCATAAGTACGCCTCCCTTCGGCAAAACACCAAAACACCCCCTATTTTGATGATACCATTATACCCCATAAGTGTAAACCGCCTTTTGTGCAGACGCACAAAAAACCGGGCGCGAATTTGTGCCGTGCGGCGGGCATGGCCGAGGAAATCGTGCTACCCTATAGGTGAAAATACTTCAGACCGCAAAAGAGGGAGCACATGAAAATTACTGTTCTGACCTGGTGCGTCAGCTTTTTACCTATACTGCTGCTGATTATGCTGCTGGCGGTTTTCCGCGTATCTACCGCCCGCGCCGCAGGTGTGACACTGCTGCTGACCGTACTGTCCGCCTTAGTAGTGTACAAAGCGGACATACAGCTGGTACTGTTCGAGAGTCTGAAAGGCGTGTGGAGCACAGCCACCATCCTATATATCATCTTCCCCGCGCTGCTGCTGTACGAGCTCATCGCCGCCTCCGGCGCCATAGATGTAATGAACGACACCATGCGGCAGCTGAGTCCCCACGAGCTGTTCCGCATCCTGACAGTAGGTTGGGTATTCGTGGGATTTCTGCAGGGTATCACCGGCTTTGGCGTTCCGGTCGCCATATGCGTCCCCATGCTGGTGGCGCTGGGCGTCCGTCCTACCATGGCGGTCATCATCGCCCTGCTGGGCCAAGCCTGGGGCAACACCTTCGGTACGCTGGCTGTGGCCTGGGACGTGCTGGCGCAGATCTCCGGCATCACCGGCACGGAGCTGCATCTGACTGCCCGCTACACCGCCTTGCTTCTGTGGATACTGAACCTGGCCGCCGGCGCATTGATCTGCTGGCTGTATGACCGGGGCCGCGGGCTGCGGCAGGGCGCTGCGTTTGTCCTTGTGATCTCCCTGATACACGGCGGCGGCGAGCTGCTGGTTGCACAGTACAACGCCTCCATCGCGGCCTTTATCCCCGCCACCGTGGCTATGGCCGCCATACTCCCCCTGTCCCGTCTGCCCATGTACCGCAGAGCATACGCCTGTGAAGGCAGCCCCATGATGGTACGCCGGACCTCCGCGACAGGCGCGGAAAAGCCTCGCGGCGCCGTCTGGCTGTACTTTGCCCCCTATATGGTGCTGATCCTTGTTACCGTAGTACTTCTGGTGATCCCTCCCGTCCACGAGGCGCTGAGCCGCTGGAGCGTGGGGTTCGCTTTCCCCGAGACCCGCACCGCCTACGGCATCGTCAATGCTGCCACGGCCAAGTACTCTCCCTTCCACCCGCTGGTGGATTCCGGTACCGTACTGCTGCTGACCTGTATCATCAGCTACGCCCTGCTCCATGGCCGCGGCCTGCTGGAGCGTTCACAGCTCCGCGTCATGCTGTCACGGACGCTGCAGAAAACAAGACCCGTAGCCGTGTCCCTGATCCTGCTGCTGATCATCTCCAAGCTCATGAGCGGCAGCGGCCAGACGCTGGTGCTGGCGCAGGGCATCACCCACGTCATGGGTCGGTGGTACGCGCTGCTGGCCGGTGTGCTGGGCGTGATAGGCTCCTTTGTCACCGGCAGCAACATGTCCTCCAACATCCTGTTCACCGATGTACAGGTGAATGCAGCCGCCGACCTCGGCGTCAGCAGCAGCCCCCTGCTGGCGGCGCAGACCGCTGGCGCCTCCGCCGGCAGTATGATCTCCCCAAGCAAGATCATCCTGGGCACCACAGCCGGCGGCGTACCTGGCGAAGAGGGCACGGTACTGCGCTTCACGCTGCTGACGGCAGCGATCCTCACTTTGGTCACTGGGGTGATCTGCTGGATCATCCTGTAATAAGAAAGGAGAGCAAATCGTGAAAACTTTGTTCCGCAATGGCAGCATCCACACCATGAACGGCACAGAGGTCGTTCATTCCCTGCTGGTGGAGGACGGCCGCATTCTGGATGTGAACTGCGATGTCCCCGCTGGCGAGTGTCAGGTGGTGGACCTGCACGGTAAGACCGTGCTGCCCGGCTTCCACGACAGCCACGAGCACTTCCTCTGCTATGCCACGGATAAGGAGAAGATCAACTTCTTCGGTATCCGCTCTCTGGAGGAAATGGCCGAGCGCACCCGCCGGTACATCGCCGACCGCGGCATCAAAAAGGGCGAATGGATCCAGGGCGGCGGTTGGAACGAAAATGAGTTCGACGTGCCTGTGCTGCCCTCCCGGCAGGATCTGGACAAGTTCTGCCCGGACAACCCCGCCATCTTTACCCGTACCTGCTGCAGCGTGGCCGTGGCCAACACCGCCGCGCTGAAGGCCGCCGGCATTTTTGATGATATTCCTACGCTGCAGGACGGTCACATCGTGGTGGATGAAAACGGCGTCCCCACCGGCATGCTCCACGAGCGCGCCCGGCACCTGGTCTATGACATCCTGACCAAGTACACCAAGGAACAGCTGAAGCAGTTCATCCTGGACTATCAGAAGGATCTGCTGTCCACCGGTCTGACCACCGTACAGACCGACGACTTCAAGCTGTGGGACGCCACTATCGATGACATTCTGGCCGCCTATGAGGAACTGGACAAAGAGGGCAAGCTGAACGTGCGCTTCATCCAGCAGCTCCGCCTCATCACCGACGCGCAGCTGGAGGACTACCTCCACCGCCACAGCGGCCGCACCGGCGACGGCAGCGAGTTCTTCAAGATCGGTGCCTTCAAGCTGCTGCCCGACGGTTCCCTGGGCGGAAAGACCGCCGCGCTGCGCGAGCCCTATGAGGGCGACCCGGAAAATAAGGGCATCTTCGTCTATGACGAGAAGGTGTTCTATGACCTGCTGGAAAAAGCCTACCGCAACGGCCTGCAGCTGGCCATCCATGCCATCGGTGACTATACCATGGACGTGATTTTGGACTGCTATGAAAGGATCGCCGCCAAGTACCCCAAGCCCGATCCACGGTTCCGCATCATCCACTGTCAGATCACCAGCGAAGATATTTTGGACCGCTTCGCCCGCAACGGCGTTTTGGCGGACATCCAGCCCCTGTTCATCCGTGCGGATATGGAGATCGCCGAGGAGCTGCTGGGCAAGGAGCGTGTCTCCACCTCCTACGCCTGGAAGACCATGCTGGACAAGGGCATCCACGTTTCCGGCAGCTCCGACGCCCCTGTGGAATCCTTCGACCCCATCCTGGCTATCCACTGCGCCGTCACCTCTCAGAATTTGGATGGACAGCCTGCGGGCGGCTGGCTGCCGCAGCAGAAGCTGACCGTGCAGGAGGCCGTGGCGCTGTACACCACCGGCTCCGCCTACACCAGCTACGAGGAAAACGTCAAGGGCAAGCTATGCCCCGGCTATCTGGCGGACTTCATCGTCCTGTCCCAGGACATCTTCTCCGTCCCAGAGAATGAGATCGTCAACACCAAAGTTGAGCAAACCTACTTGGGAGGTAAGTTGGTATATTCCCGTTGACATCCCCTTTCCCACGCATCAGAATAAGACGATACAAGAGAGGAGAGAATCATGAAAAAGAAAAGAAATCTTATCGGTGTATGTCTGGTGGCCGTTCTCATGCTCGCTCTGACCGTTATCGGCTATGCTGCCGGTGACGGCGAAGCGGCACCGGAGTACGGCGCATGGTGCCTGGTCCCCCCGCTGGTCACCATCGTCCTGGCCTTCGTTACCAAGCAGACCATCATCTCCATGTTCATCGGCATCTGGGTAGGTGCCACCATCATCCATCACTTTAACCCCATCGACGGCCTGATCGGCAGCTTCACTGGGTACCTGGTGCCCTCTATTGCCGACAGCTGGAACGCGGGCATGCTGATCATCATGGCGCTCATTGGCGGCTTCATGTATATGCTCAGCGCCTGCGGTGGCGCGGAGGCCTTCGGCCGCTGGGCCGAGAAGGTGGCTAACAACCGCAAAAAGAGCCAGCTGCTGGCCTGGATCGCCCCCTTCGTATTCATCTTCAATCAGGGCTGCCTGCTGGTGGGCGTCATCATGCGTCCCGTCACCGACAAGACCCATATCTCCCGCGTAAAGCTGGCCTACATCACCGATGCCATGGGCGCACCGCTGGTCTCTATGTCCCCCATCAGTGATAACGGCGTGTACCTGGTGGGTCTGCTGGCCGCCGAGATCGCCGCCCTGAACCTCACCGGCGTGGGTGCCTACGACCTGTATTTCGGCATGTTCCAGTTCAACCTGTACGGTGTGTTCTCCGTCATCACCGTCCTGCTGGTCATCCTGTTCGGTCTGGATGTCGGCCCCATGTACAAGGCCGAGAAGCTGGCTATCGAGACCGGCAAGACCTACAGCGACACCGACAACCTGATCGCCACTCCCCCCGAGACCGACTTCGCCGAGGACTGCAAGCTGAGCATGGCCAACTTCCTGGCCCCCATGATCACTCTGATCCTCACCATCTTCGCCGTGGTGTTCTACACTGGCCAGATCTGGGTCAACGGCTTCATTGGCTGCTTCGGCCACGCCAATATCCAGATGGCCATCGCCATGTGCTTCCTCACCGGCTCCATCGCCGCCGGAATCGTGGGCATTAAGTCAAAGCTCATTACCCTGGGCGGTGCCATTGACAAGTGGACGAAGGGTGCGGCCAGCATGATGCAGGTCATTATGATCCTCGTGTGTGCGTGGAGCATCAGCGGTCTGACCAAGTCCATGAATATCGGCCAGTTCCTCACCGGCGTGGTGCAGGATTCTATCCCCGCGGCGCTGATCCCCGCCATCCTGTTCCTGATCGGCGTGGTGGTGTCCTTCGCCACCGGCAGCTCCTGGGGCGTCTGGGCCCTGGGTATGCCCATCGCCCTGCCCATGGCCAACGCAATGGGTATCCCCCTGACTCTGGCTATCGGCGCGGTCGTTTCCGGCGGTCTGTTCGGTGACCACTGCTCCCCCATCTCCGACACCACCATCCAGTCCTCCACCAGCGCCTGCTGCGACCATCTGCAGCACGTAAAGACCCAGCTGCCCTATGCCTTGACGGTTGGTATCTCCTCCCTGATCGGCTTCCTGTTTGCCGGACTGGTGGCTCCCGTGCTGGCTCTGCCCGTGACCCTGGTGTGCATCATTGCCGCCCTGTTGGTCATGAAGAACATCTCCCGTAAACGGGCCGCTGTGGCTGCCTGAGTGATCTCCCTTACCTCCCCTCAAAAAGGAAACCGCCCACCGGGCGGTTTCCTTTTTGCTCTCCGGCCGCAAAAGGACCGTCCAACGGGCGGCCCTTTTTGCGTGTTTGCTCGTGCGCCCGCTTGCGCCGGAAGGTCAGTGCCACCACGGCGTATTGGCCGTCCTCCGGGGTAAAAACCCACGTGACCGTCAGCGTACCGACAGCTGGATATTTCACCTTTGCGACCTTCCGCGCTTTTTCAAAGGAGAACGCCGCCACATGGTGATATTCGTTCACAATGACCATTCCGTATTCCTCTGCAAAGGATTGGCACCGCCTCCCAATAGAGAGTGCAGCTGCTCTATCAGGGTGTATTCCTTTCCCTTATACGGGATACTTTGCCCATATAGCACCCCTTCGTTAGATGCAGCTTTTGCTGAACGGATTGTTATATTTGCGCCGCAGTTGTTCTTAAGCGGCATACCTGACATTTCAAGCAAAAGCAACCCTGTCATTTAAACGGGGCATTTGGCGGTGCTTCAGGCGAGGATGGCGTTGAGCAGAATACAGGAGGCTTTGGCTGGGGCAGGAACGCAGCACATACGGCTAAATCGTTTTGAGAAGGAAAAGAGCCAATTGGTGTCAGGGGCAGTGCCAACGTCCGGCTGGCTTTATGTACATCGGAGCCCTTGCTTTTTGGCAAAATGCAGACTATACTAAGGGCGAAAAGCTGAAACGCACCTGTGGAGAGGAGGCAGCATAGATGAGGGAGATGTGTCAGACTTTCGGCATAACAGCACTCGGCGAGACCGTGGAAAGCTGGACACTGGAAAATGAGTTTCTGACAGCGGAGGTGCTTACCTACGGCGCAACGCTGCGGCGGCTGGTATTCGGCGGCGTGGATGTGGTGCTGGGGTACGACACATTGTCGGAATACGAGCGAAACGACGGCTTCTTCGGTGCGACAGTGGGCCGGGTGTGCAACCGGATCGGCGGGGCGTCCTTCGGACTGAACGGCAAGACGTACCCGCTGGCGAAAAACGACGGAGGGAACCACCTCCACGGGGGCGCGCGGGGATTTGACAAATACATCTGGGCGGCGGAGCCGCTGGCGGACGGCCTGCGGCTGCACCGTCTGTCGCCTGACGGGGAAGAGGGGTATCCCGGAACGTTGGCGGTGTCGGTGATGTATCGGCTGGCCGGCGAGTCGCTTCGGATCGAATACGAGGCGGAAAGCGATGCCGACACCCTGTGCAGCCTGACCAACCACAGCTATTTCAACCTGAACGGCGGTGGTACGGCTATGGTGCATACGCTGGCACTGGCGGCGGAGAGGTATCTGGAGACGTCTCCCGGCTGCCTGCCCACGGGGTGGGCACTGCCGGTGGCGGGGACGCCCTTTGACTTCCGCGCAGCTAAGACTGTCGGCCGGGACATCGATACGGCGGCGGAGCAGCTGCGGCTGGTGAACGGCTATGACCACCATTTCTGTGTGGACGGGGCCGGTCTGCGCCGTGCGGCGGTGCTGCGGGGCGACAGCAGCGGCATCACCATGACGATGGACACCACCTCTCCCGGTGTGCAGCTGTATACGGCCAACTGGCTGTCCCGGCGCGGCGGAAAGAATGGGGTGGTATATGAGCCCCGCTGCGCCGTGTGTCTTGAGCCGCAGTTCCCGCCGGATGCGGTACACCACCCGGGCTTTCCCCAGCCGCTGCTGCGGCGGGGCGAAGTATACCGGCACTGCACGGTATATTCCTTTTCAAAATAACAACACATCCCCCGCGCAGTGTATCTGCGCGGGGGATGTGTTGTTATTATTGCGCTCAGCCCATGACCACGCGTACCCGCACCTCTGTACCGGGTGCGGCCGGGGGAAGCACATTCCCGGTGATGGGTGTTCCATCCACGGCGATGGAAGCGATTCCCTTTTCTACGTGGTGAGGATTCTCCACAGTGATGCGATAGACTGCGCCGCGGTAGCGGCGCTTGACGGTATAGCCTGCTCATTCCGCGGGGATACAGGGATCGATGGCAAGGCCCTCCAGCGTGGGCTGTATGCCGAGAATGGCCTGCGAGATGCTGACGAACGTCCAGGCTGCCGTGCCGGTGAGCCAGCTGTTCTTGCCCTCGCCGAAGGTGGGCGCGTCCAGAATGGTCCAGTCGCCCGTCTCGCGGAGGTAGGCGTCCGTTCCGGCAATGAGCCACAGCGGGTCGTCGTTAAAGCCGCTGCCCACAGCCAGGTTGCCCTTCTTGGTCAGGGGCTGGTACTGGTGATAGGCGCTGCCGTCGGGGAACTGGGTGGCGGCAATGTCCAGGATGCGTTCCCTTGCCCACTGGGGGATCATGTGGACGACGCCCAGCAGGTTCTGACAGGAGTCACGGAAGCCCATGCCCCGGCCCAGCAGCAGGGACCGGGATGCGCCGGGGGCCAGCGACAGCGTGAACTGCATGGCGCCTACCGGTGCCCAGCCGTGAGCCACGCTGCCGGTGCAGGCACCGTTTTTTACCGCCTGGGGCTTTATCCTGGCGGTGATGATGGTGCCCACGCAGGTGTTCGCCATCGGCTATTACAAGTTTATGATACAGCTGAAGCTGATCGACACCTACTGGCCGCTGATCATCCCGGCCATCACCACGCCGGTGGTGGTGTTCATCATGTATTTCCTCCTTTCCCGCTACATCGTGGAGGGCGTGTCGCTGGGAAGCGTCAAGGGATGAGCCGTACCGTATTTCCGCCTTCCAAATGTCCAAATGGATAACTGCAAAAGAGCCGCTTATTCCGGTTTGGGAATAAGCGGCTCTCGGCCTTTTCACGCGTGATGAATTTTCAGCGCGCCCCGGTGTTCTCTGTGCTCATATCCGGATGTCCCCGTCAGCGGCCTGCGCCTGCCGAAGCAGCGGCGTGCAGGCATCCAGAAATTTCCGTACCTGCTGCGGGCACCGCCCGATATACAGCCGCGGTTCCATCAGCTGCTCCAGCTCCGACCGGCTCAGTCCGAAGACCGGATCGCCTGCCAGCCGGTCCAGCAGGTCGCAGGGCAGACCTTCCTTCATGCGCTTTGTTGCTGCCATAGAGTGTCTCCGAATGATCTCGTGCAGCTGCTGCCGGTCGCCGCCCCGCTTCACCGCCTCCATCATCAGGTCCTCCGTGGCCAGGAACGGCAGATATTCCCGCAGGGTGCGATCTACGATCGCCTCGTTGACGTGCAGACCCGCCGTCACGTTCTGACACAGCCGCAGTACTGCGTCGATGCACAAAAAGCCCTCCGGCATGGCGATGCGCCGGTTGGCAGAGTCGTCCAGCGTTCGCTCCAGCCACTGGACGGAAGCGGTCATAGGCGCGTTCATAGCGTCGGCTATCATATAGCGGCTGAGAGAGCAGATGCGTTCGCACCGCATGGGATTGCGCTTATAGGCCATGGCGGACGAGCCGATCTGATCCGCCTCGAAGGGTTCCTCCAGCTGCCGGTCATGCTGCAGAAGGCGGATATCGTTAGCCATGCGATAGGCGCTCTGGGCGATGCCGCTGAGACAGTTGAGGATGCGGCTGTCCGTCTTCCGGGGATAGGTCTGTCCGCATACCGGGAAGCAGGCGGAAAAGCCAAACTCCGCCGCGATGCGGCGGTTCATCTCGTCGATCTTTGCCTCATCGCCGTCAAACAGGTCCATGAAGCTGGCCTCTGTGCCTGTGGTACCCCGGCAGCCCAGAAACCGCAGTGCGGACAGCACATGGTCCAGCTCCTCCACGTCAGCGAGAAAGTCCTGCATCCACAGGACAGCGCGTTTGCCCACGGTCACGGGCTGTGCCGGCTGGTAGTGTGTATAGCCCAAGGCGGGCGTGTCGGCATATTTTTTCGCGAAGGCTGCCAGGTTGTTCAGCACAGTCAGCAGCTGTGCGCGCAGATAGACAAGGCCATCCCGGTACAGGATCAGGTCGGCGTTGTCGGTCACATAGCAGCTGGTGGCCCCCAGATGGAGGATCCCCGCCGCCGACGGCGCCGCTTTGCCGTAGGCGTATATGTGTGCCATCACATCGTGGCGTACCTCTCGCTCCCGTTGGGCGGCTGCATCATAGTCGATGTCGGTGATATGCGCCTCCAGCTCGGCGACCTGCGCTTCGGTAATGGGCAGACCTAACTGGCACTGGGCGCGGGCCAGCGCTGTCCACAGCCGCCGCCAGGTCTGATAGCGGCTGTCGTCGGAAAACAGGTGCAGCATATAGTCCGAGGCATAGCGGGATGCCAGCGGGGAGCTGTACATATCGTGAGACATAACGATCCTCCTTGTTTATCGGATGATCAGGCTCTCTCGCTCGGCACCCACGGAGACATACCCGATATGGCAGCCGATGGCCTGCTCCACATACTCCACATAGTCCCGCGCCGCCTGGGGCATATCCGTCCATGTACGCACGCCGGAGATATCGCAGCCCCAGCCCGGCAGGTATTCCATGACAGGCTTGGCCCTCTCCAGCACGGCAGGGAAGGGGAATTCGTGGGTGATCTCGCCGTCGAGCTCATAGGCGGCGCAGACCGGGACCTCGTTCATGTAGCTGAGGATATCCAGCTTGGTCAGCGCGATATTCGTCGCGCCCTGTACCTCCACGCCATAGCGTGTGGCCACCAGGTCAATGGGGCCTACCCGGCGGGGGCGGCCCGTCTTGGCGCCATACTCCGCGCCGGCCTCCCGCAGCTTTTCCGCGTCGGCACCGAACCACTCGCAGGTGAACGGGCCCTCGCCCACGCAGGAGGAATACGCCTTCACCACGCCCACCACTTCGTCGATCTTTGCCGTGGGCAGCCCCGCGCCGATAGGCGCGTAAGCGGCGATGGTGTTGGAGGAGGTGGTGTAGGGATAGATACCGTAGTCCAGGTCGCGCAGCGCGCCAAGCTGTCCCTCGAACAGAATGGCCTTGCCCTCTGCCTGCACCTGCCGCAGATACCGCCCGGTGTCCGCTACATAGGGCCGGACCTGCGCGGCATACGTCTCCAGCCACGCGGTCATATCCGCCAGGGTGTAGCCCTTGGCGCCATAGACCTTCTGCAATATCAGATTTTTCCATTCCAGCAGGTCCTGCAAGTGCGCCATCAGGCGATCGGGATACAGCAGTTCACCGGCCTGAATGGTCTTTTTCTGGTACTTATCGGAGTAGAACGGCGCGATGCCCTGCTTGGTGGAGCCGT
>ERZ824575.1996-NODE-1996-length-17202-cov-4.145565_pt1 | contig 17202 bp, 10 predicted proteins | sample MGYA00519470_ERZ824575 | MGnify/ENA primary metagenome ERZ824575 (study PRJEB31778, sample SAMEA3449170) | human gut metagenome | biome: human gut; feature: human-associated habitat; material: faeces | place: United Kingdom | collected 2010/2012 ...
CAAAGGAAAGCACTTAATGTGCTTTCCGTCTTGCGCAGGACTGTAGAGCAGGAAAGTTCATATGCGCCGCCCGGCTCCCGCGGCTCTCAGGGGCATCTCTCATGCAAAAACTGTCGTGGGGTAAAGTCCGAGGTCAGTGGCGTTTTATACCGAGAAATCCAAAAAAGTTGAAAATTCATTACAAATTTGCGTTGACTTTAGGTAACTAAAGTTTCATACTCCTTTTCAACCACTGGGGGATGTGAACACGCACGGATCGTTCGCATCATGATTGAAGAGGATTTCTTAGACATGTTCACGCATCAGCTAAACATTATCAGCGTAGTAATTATCTGATGCGGGTTAGCACATACAGCTAGCCCGTACGATAACGGGCGGCTGATGAAGATGAGGGCCGTCGAGCGCAACCGACGGCCCTCATTTTTTATGTCTAGGAAGTTCTTTTTAGAGGAGGAAATGTAATGAACGGAGTTTTGCTCATGGTTGTGGCCGCGGCGGTGCTCGCCTGCGGCTATCTGGGCTACGGCCGCTGGCTGGCCAACAAGTGGGGCGTTGACAAAGAGGCCCTCACGCCGGCCAAGCGCATGAAGGACGGCAACAGCTTCTCGCCCGTCTCCGCCTTCACCGCGTTCTCGCACCAGTTCAGCTCGATCTGCGGTGCTGGTCCTGTTACGGGTACGATCGTCGCCATGGCCTTTGGCTGGCTGCCCGTCGTGCTCTGGGTCCTCGTCGGCGGCATCTTCTTTGGTGCAGTCCACGACTTTGGTGCTCTGTACGCTTCGATGAAGAACAACGGCAAGTCGCTCGCTCAGCTCATCGAGAAGTACATCGGCAAGACCGGCCGTCGTCTGTTCCTGCTGTTCTGCTGGCTGTTCTGCATCATCGTCATCGCCGCCTTCACCGACATGGTCTGCAAGACGTTCATGTTTACCCCGGCCGTTGACGCTTCTGGCGCTGCTACCGGTGCCGTCGACTTCACCAAGTCCTATGCCGCCGGCTGCGCTGGTACCATCTCCATCCTGTTCACTTTCGTCGCTATCGCCTTTGGTTGGGCCCAGAAGAAGTTCAACCTCACCGGCGCTGCCGAGTTCGTCACCGGCGTGGTCCTCATGGTTCTCATGTTCGCCGTCGGTATGCAGTTCCCGGTCTACCTGGATAAGTTCCAGTGGTTCGCCGTCGTCATGGTCTACCTGGTCTTCGCTGGCGCTATGCCCATCCAGATGCTCAAGACCCCGCGTGACTACCTCACTTCCATCATGATGATCGTCATGATCGCCTGCGCTGTCCTCGGCATCGTCGTCCTGGGTGTTCACGGCCAGGCTACGATGACCGCTCCGGTCTTCACTGGCTTCTCTGGTGCCTCCGGCATGATGTTCCCGGTCCTGTTCGTCTCCGTCGCTTGCGGTGCTCTCTCCGGTTTCCACAGCCTCGTTTCTTCCGGTACTTCCTCTAAGCAGGTCGAGAAGGAGCAGGACGCCGTCAAGGTCGGTTACGGCGCTATGGTCGTCGAGTCCTTCGTTGGCATCCTTGCCATCATCGTTGCCGGCATCATGTTCTCCGACATGAACACCGCCGGTACCGGCGCCCTTAACGCCGGCGTCGCTTCCACCCCGTTCCAGATTTTTGCCGCTGGCATCTCCCGCGGTATGCAGGCCTTCGGTGTTGACGGCACGCTCGCTACCGTCTTCATGACCATGAACGTCTCCGCTCTGGCCCTGACCTCGCTCGACGCCGTCGCCCGCATCGCCCGCACCTCGTTCTCCGAGTTCTTTGCCCAGACCAACGACGCCCTGGCCATCGAGTCCAAGGCCGGCTACATGAAGGTCCTCGGCAACCCCTGGTTCGCCACGGTCGTCACCCTGCTTCCTGGTCTCGCCCTCGCTTTTGGTGGCTATGCCAACATCTGGCCGCTCTTTGGCGCTTCCAACCAGCTGCTCGGCGGCATGACCATGATCACCCTCGCCGTGTTCTGCAAGTGCACCGGCCGCAAGGGTTGGATGCTCTACGTGCCCGTCGCCTTCCTGCTCTGCTGCACCTTCACCTCGCTGGTCCAGAGCGCCATGGGCTGCATGGCCGCCGTCCAGGCTTACGGCTTCTTCGGCACCATCCCGGCTACCGCCACCACGGCCGCCGTCTCCGTCGCCGCCACCAAGGGCCTGCAGCTTGTCTTCGCTGTCCTGCTGATGGTCCTGGGCCTCATCGTCGCCGTCAACTGCCTCAAGGAGTTCTTCGGCAAGGAGGCTGGCTCCATGCCTGATGAGGAGCCCGAGTGGTCCGAGATGGGCAAGGCCGAGTACGGTCGCGCCGCTGCCGCCGAGGCTCCCGCTGACGCCGAGGCCGCCAAGGCCTAGTCGGTCGGACGGGTTGAATCTCCCATCCATTTGACTCGGAAAGACCGGGTCCGCGACTTCGCGGGCTCGGTCTTTTTTCATGCAAAAGTGGGTGACGCTCGAGTGTGCTCGAGTGTTCTCGCAGATGTTTTGCATGGATAAGGGCGCGCGTTGTACCATATAAACGTATATGTGTGCATATGAAAGGGGCCCCGTGGCCAAGACGGTATATTCCGATAACCAACAAAATGTCGATGCTCTGGCTGAGCGCCTGAGCAGCCAGACGTCGCTTTCTGCTGAGCGTGCCAAGCTGGTTGCCTACGACCTGCTTTGCCGCAAGGCACTCAAGATTAAGTCGAGCGCGCTGGCGCAGATTTTCCGCTCCGTCGATAAGGAATGTGACACCAAGGCGATGCGCGATGAGCTTATCGCGGCAAATATCGTGACCAAGATCGAGGGTAGCGGCATTAACGGGCGCCCGGCGTTCTATACCATCAATGCCGAGATTAACGATGCCCAGGAGCGGCCCGTCGAGGTTGCCGAAGAGGCCGTCGAGGACGTTGTCGAGGCGCCCGCTTCGGTGGAAACGGCTCCGCGCGAGCATGTCGATACCGACGAGCTGCTTGACGAGAGCGTCGTTCGCGCCTTTACGGCCAAGGCCGGCCGCGGCGGTTTTGGCGGGAGTGGCAAGCGCGATGCGCAGCGCCGCGCCCAGCAGGAGCGCTTCCGTCGCGCCGTTGCTCGAAAGGGTGAGACGGATGCTGAGGCTGTTGAGACCGAGGTTGCTGCCGAGTCGCAGAAGCCCACGAAGGAGCAAAAGCCCGTGGAGGCCCAAGAGCCCAAGCGTCGTCGCGGTGCTCACTTTAAGACTGCACAGCAGGATGCCGCGCGTGAGGTTGAAGAGTCTTCTGAGGTTGCAGACGATGTTGAGGAGTCTGCCAAGAAGGCTCCGGGTTCATGTCGTCCCGGACGTGGTTTTGCGGGGCGCGCGTATCCCGTAAGGCGTCAGGAGAAGAGCGAGCCGGCTTCGACCACTCAGGACGAGAAGGACGAGAAGGCCGTTGAGCCGGCGGCTCGCGAGCAGAAGCCTGTTGAGCCGCAGCTTGAGGTTGATGCCGAGGCCAAGGGCCAGCAGCCTACTGATGAGCAGGCGGAGCAGGGCGCGTCGAGCAAGCCTCGCCGCCGTCGCCATCGTGGGGGCCGCAGTTCCCATGCCGAGACTGCAGCCGAGAAGACCACGCCGCAGGACGAGGATGCGAAGGTCGAGGTTTCTTCGGGGCAGCCTAAGCGCCAGCCGGCGAAGGAGAGCAAGTCCGATCGTCCGCAGAAGCAGGCGTCTATGCCGAAGCGCGAGCGCAATTCCCAAGGCGATTCTAAGCGCAAGTCTCAGAAGAAGCCGGAGTCTGCCGCAGTAGATACTGCTGCCCAGCAGCCCGAGTCGGCCGCCCACGGCGAGGTCTCGGCGTTTGCCCTTGCCCGCGTTTTAGGCAGGCAGCTGCTCAAAGTTGTCCCTACGCCTACGGCCCTCTCTAAGATCAAGGAGCAGCAGACACAGATCGTAAAGGTTGAGGGCAAGGACGGCAAAAAGGCTTCGCAGCGCACTCAGCACAACGAGATGTCCAACCGCAAGATTGCCGAGGAAATCGCAATCATCCAGGCTTGGATCGAGCAGAACCGAGGTGCCGATACGCCGGTTGCCTCGCGCCGCCAGCGTGCCTACCAGATCTTTAACGACGAGAAGGCTTTTGACGGCAAGCACGGTGAGCGCCTGATCAGGCGTATGACCGAAAAGGGCATCAGCATGCAGGCGATCAAGGTCGCCCCCAATCGCCCCGTGCACTTTACGGGCTTCTTTACGCTGGGAGCCGACAAGCCGTTCATTATGGTCGAGAACCTGGATACCTATGACGAGATCGTCAAGCTCCTGCGCGGACGCAAACATGCCAAGCTCTTTGGCATCAAAGTGGGCGGCGTGATTTTTGGCGGCGGCTGCAAAGCGAGCGTCTCGCACGCACTGGATGATTATCTGGCCGAGATTGGCTATCGCTTTAACTACGTCTACTACGTGGGCGATATCGATCGCGAGGGCGCGCGCATCGTCGAGCAGGCTCGCAATGCCAATGTGGTTGAGATTCGCCTGCATGCCGGCATGTACCGCGCCATGCTCGCCGAGCATAAGCGTCGCGTGAAGGCCGGCGGCGAGTGCGAGCCCGCGGCTGCCAACCAGGGCGTGCCGCAGAACCTGGCGGCGACGATCAAGGATCTGCCCATGGTTACGCGCGTGCAGTTCCGCAACGTGCTGCGCGAGGGCGGGCGCATTCCGCAGGAGATTCTGATGACCGCAGACTATCGGGATGGCGACTCGGGAAGCTTCGACCGCATGCTGAACAATTAGCTCCGCCGTTCTACCGAACGGCGGTCTTCTTGACGCTGCGAGGGGCCCTGGCACGGCAATCTGACGTTCAACTTCGGCGGCGCGACCAGAAGGTCAGCGCCGCCTTGTTTCACGTCACCTTGCCATACCAGGGCCCCTCTCGCTGTCACGTCCAAAACATCGAGGTTAAGTGGCCTCCTGTTCGTGCGGAACTCGCGATAAACCTAAGCCGGTGTCCCCGCTCTCCCGGGGCATGTGGTTACCTGGTTGTTGCATGCGGCTCGCTTTTCGGAACGGGGCTGATATTTTCTTGATGTTAGGCGCTCTTGGTCCTAATGGGCTTGGGGCGCCTTCGCGTTTCCTCAGCTCCGCACCCTTGCGGGTTCGAATCCCTCCGCTTGCCCACAAGAAAGCGCCCTGGGCCGTTATGGGCTCAGGGCGCTCAATTTTAATGGCTGGGACGGAGGGATTCGAACCCCCAACAGCCGGCACCAAAAACCGGAGTTCTACCGTTGAACTACGTCCCAATGTGTGGTGTTGCCCAAAAGCAACTCGTTTAGTTTACCTAATCTGCGAGGGCATCGCAAACGCCATCGAGAAGGCGTACGGCGAGTGTCTGCGCGTCGCTGGCCGTGAAGGTACCGTTGTAGCGCGTCATGCCCGTGAGCTCAATGCGAATGCGAGCCGGCTTCTGCTGTGCGGCGACATTGGCGGTACGGATGCGCTGGGCCAGGTTGTGGCACTCGGCGAGGGCGATCGTGGCGCGCGGGGCGGCGTCTGCAGGCAACTCGTCGCTTGCGATCTCGAGCACCAGGTCGACATCGGTCGGAACCTCGGAATCGCAAAGCATCATGCCGCTGCTGTCGGTCGTCGCCGTGGCGATGTTCCACATGCGCGATGCTACGCTGCGCGCGATAGGGTCCTCGCCGATGACGGCAATCTGGAAACGCTCGAGCACGTTGGCGGCGCGCGCAAAACCGATGCGAGACTCGGCTTCGGTGACCGAGGGCTTGCCCTCCCACACATGGTGCAGGCGGTTGATGTAGGCGTAGGTGTCCTGGAAGGCCATGCCGTCGGCAAACAGGCCGACATTTTCCTGGAACTGCTGCAGGGCGGCCTCGGTATGCGGACCAAAGTATCCGTCGTCTTCGCCACATGCAAAGCCCAAAACGTTGAGAGCGCGCTGCAAGGCCTTTACGTCGGCGCCGTGAAAATTGGGCATGCGAAGATAGAGCGTGCGGTCGCCCAGCTTGTACGAAGCGTCTACAAGGGCGCTCCAACAGGGGATATCGACGGCGTAACCGGCTGCAAGGCCGCTATCGAGCCTAAACGTGCCAACGGCCTGCTCGGTGGTGGTGCCAAAGCGCTTGTCGGCGACCTCGTCGGCATCGATGGTGTAACCGAGCTGCAGAAGACGGGACTGAACATCCTCGACGGCTGCTCCCTGCATGCCCGTGATAATAGGTTCCATGAACGAACCCCTTTCGGCGTACCATTCGTACTATTTTGAGCGCGTGTCGGATAGACAACGCGAGACAATGCATAAACATGCACTCAACAGTGTAGCAACTTGTACCCAAACGCGCTGCCCACAGGTTTTATGACCCTCGCTAGTTGAGGCGCTCCACAAAGAAATCTGCCATGGAGAGGAACAGCTCGCGTGCGTGCGGGTCAAGCTCAACGTCCTCGATGGCAGCCTTGGCTTTTGCGGTCAGGTCCAGCGCGTAGGCGTGAGCATATTCTATGGAGCCGGTCTGCTGGAAGATCTCCACGGCACGCGCGAGCTGTGCGGGGTCCTCGGTGCCCGAGGAAAGGATTGCCTCGACCTCGTCATGATAGCGCTCATTGGACAGGGCACGCACAGCGACGAGCGTGCGCTTGCCCTCGGTGATGTCGGTGCGGAAGTCCTTGTTGGCGGCCTCTTTGGTGCCGACCAAGTTGAGCAGGTCGTCCTGAATTTGAAAGGCAAGGCCGGTGTGCAGGCCAAAGGCGCGTAGCGCTTCGACCTGCTCTTCGCTGCCGCCACCGATAATGGCTCCGGCGGCAAGTGGCGTGGCTCCGCTGTAATACGCGGTCTTGTGCGTGGCCATGTCCAGATAGTCGTCGACCGAGATGTCAAAACGTCCGTCGCGGACCCAGCCCAGGTCGAGCGCTTGGCCCTCGATGGTTCGGACGATCATCTCGGTAAGCTCGTGGAGCACGCGAAGCTTCACGTCTGCCTCGAGCGTGGGGTCGTCGAGAACCGTCTTGGTGACCATGGTGAGTGCCAGGTCGCCGCAGTTGATGGCGAGCCCCGTGCCCTCGGTAAGGTGCATGCAGGGCTTGCCTCGACGAAGCTGTCCGTTGTCGGCGATGTCGTCGTGAATCAGCGCGCCCGACTGGAAATGCTCGATAGCTGCCGCGGCGCTGCGGGCGCTCTCAAAGCTACCGCCCACTGCGGTTGCGGCGAGCATGCAGATAAGCGGGCGGTGGCGCTTGCCGGCGTTGGCCGTAAAAGCCGAGAGCGGCGCGTACAGGTAGCGTTCGATATCGGCAGAGGTCGCCTGTCCGTCAAAGAACGTGGCCAGATAGTCGTTAATCTGGTCAAAGTGCTGGGCTAAAAAGCTGGTAAACGGACTGGACACGGGTTCTCGCATTCTTTCTTAGGTTGCATCGTTGCGGTGTGCAGATACCATATTGCCACATTGGAGTTGCCGGCGCGTCTGTTTTGGCGATTTGGGGAAACGGGACGCGTGCGCGTGCCGGCTGCTTATATAAGCCTAAAGTGCTCGAGCGCCTTGACGACGCCATCTTTGTCGACCGAGTCGGTGATGTAGTCGGCGCGCTTTTTGAGATAGTCCGGCGCATTGCCCATGGCGATACCGACATCGACGGCGTTCATCAGCGAGATGTCATTGCTGGCATCACCGATGCCATATACCGTTCCATGGTTGGGGTCGAGAGCGTCGAGTATGGACTGGATACCCTCGCGCTTGGTGCATTCGCGAGGCGAAATCTCGGTCACTTCGAGCTCGAGCTCGTTAAAGCAGAGCAGCGGCTCAAACGCTTGATCCTGAGCGATGCGGTTGGCAAGCGACGTGGACATTAAGATCTTGTAGGCGCTGTAATGTTGCAGCTGCGTAATTGCATCGCCCACGGTGCGGGCGTATCCGGGGGCGTCGGGTGCATCGGCACTCATGCGAACGACGCCATTGAGTCCCTCAAAACGAATCACTTCGTCCGATTGCTCAAGAATGGGAGCAAGGCGCTGCAGCATGCCGGGCGTCATCGCCAAATCGCGAATCACGCGTCCCTCAAGTTCGACATAGCCACCTGCGAGGCAGACGATGCCGGTCCAGGGCAGCTCGAGTAGCTTTGGATGGATGCAGCTCAGCGTGCGCCCTGTGCAGATAAACGCCATATTGCCCTTGGCAACAAAATCACGGATGGCTTGCGAGACCGCTTCATTGGGATAGGGGGAGAGGTCTCGCTCATCCTCGGGGAGCTCTTGGGCAAGTTTGGGATCTTGCCAGGCGAGCGTGCCGTCGATGTCGAAGAAGCAGATGTCGCCGTTCTTTTTTGCGATTCCAGCGGTGGGGGAGGGTGGGGTGGTGGGGACAAAGCCCGGTTCGAGCCCCATGATTCGATCAAAGTGTTCTTTGATACGGGGAACGGAGATGCCAATGATTACCTGAGCCGTTTTGCCGGTGACGATGAGGCCCCTGGCGCCCGCCGCGACGAAGGCTGTGTTGTCTGCGACAACGGAAGGGTCTGCGACCTCGACGCGCAGGCGCGTGGCGCAGTTGGTTGCGCCCACGATATTGCCAACGCCACCTAAAAGCTGAATTACCCGCTCAGCGAGGACGTGATCTTGATCGGATCGAATACTGACCTCGTCATTGGGAGATTGCTCTTTGGCAAAGCCGCTTCCCGTTAAACGATCGATTGCCGCGCGATTGGAGACATGATCCTCGCGGCCCGGCGTCTTAAGGTCATAGACCAAGATGAGTGCTCGAAAACTAACAAAAAAGATGAGGCTAAAGGCAAGACCGATACCGAGCGCCAAAAGGTAGGTGCCGGCATGCATCCGCATGAGCGGGATGAAGTTGAAGGCCGTCATTTCCATGAGGCCGCCCGAGAAGATGCCGACGATGCCAAAGAAGTTCATGGTCATGGCAAGGCAGGAGGATAGGACGGCGTAGAGCAAAAAGAGTCCGGGATAGGTGAACATAAAGAGAAACTCGAGCGGCTCGGTGACGCCGCAGACCACCGAGGCGACGATGGCGGGCAAAAGGATGACCTTAAGGCCGGCGCGGCGTTCGGGTTTGGCGGTGAAATAGAATGCTGCCGCGATGGCGGGAAGGCCAAAGAGCTTGCCCCAGCCGGTGGCGGTAAAACCTGACCAGGGCGCAAGTTCATTTAAAGGGCGCGTGCTATGGGAGAGAATGGGGAGCAGGTTGGTCCACGTGGCGTAAATACCGTCGTGAATGACCAGATTGTCGTAATAGATGGGCATATAGAGCAGGTGGTGCAGCCCCATGGGCTCGAGTGCTCGCTCCAAAAACACAAAGATGCCCACGCCGAAGGGGCCGACGCCCGCAAGTGCGTGGCGCAGCGTTTCGGTCACAGCGTATGCGAAGGGCACGATGGCGGCCGAGATGGCGGCAAGGGCAAACACGGCAAAAAAGCTGATGAGGTAGACCAGCGAGGAGCCCGAGAAGGTGCCGAGCCAATCGGGAACCTTGGCATCGTAGAAGCGGTCATGGATGGCGACGACGGTTGCCGACACCGCCAGCGGGCCGATAATGCCGGTGTCGAGCGTCTTGATGCCGTCGATGACGGTGATGCCACTAGCGGAGGTCAAAAACGACGGGTACTTAAGCCCAAGGTTGTCTCCGCTCAGCTTAATGATCTCGCTCAAAAAGAAGCAATAGGCAAAATAGGCCACGAGTGCCTCGAGGCAGCAGCGTGCCGGTTGCTTTTGGGCAAGACCGATAGGCAGCGCTACGGCAAAAAGGAGCGGGAGACGTTTAAAGACCGTCCACGAGCCGCGCTGGATGATGGTCCAGAAAACGTACCAAGGGGTTCCGTATACGGCGAGATCGCCGACGACGTCTACGGTCGTGGCGAGGGCGGAGACGCCGACCATGAGGCCTGATATAGAAAACAGCATGGCGGGCGCGAACATTGCCCCGCCAAAACGTTGGATTTTCTGCAGCATAATATGCCTTCCGGATGCAACATGCTGTACGAGCAAGAACGTTTAAACAATGAACTCATTGTAGAGGACTGACTGCTTGCCGCATTGACGGTTTTGATTCGAATCGATTGGAGCGTCACGGGCGCCGTTGACAGTTAATAATCGGTGCTTTGCCGATAGACGGTTTAAACAACCTAAAGAAATGCTATCGTGCCTAGCCATACATATTCATTAGAGGTGAAGTCATGCCAAAAGCGATATACGAAGGAATCTACCGAGAAATACGCTCGCGCATCATTAATGGGACCTATGCGTTTCAGGAGATGCTGCCAACCGAAGCTGAGTTGACCGCGGAGTTCGGATGCACCCGAAATACCGTCCGTCGAGCACTTGCCATGTTGGCCGACGGGATGTTTGTGCAGCCCATACACGGCAAGGGCGTGCGCGTTATTTGGCTTAAGGGCGAAACCGACATGTTGGGCGCACTTGAAGAGGTTGAGTCGTTTGGCGAGTTCGCAAAACGCAACAATGCCGTCGCATCGACCGAGGTCAAGTCTTTTGAACATTTGATTTGCACCGAGCAACTCTCTCGTCGCCTGGGCTTTAAGGTGGGCGAGGAGTTGATTCGCGTGGTGCGCGTCCGTAGCCTTAACGGCAGTGCTCGTCAGGTGGACCACGGCTATTTTCTGGAGTCGATCGCCAAAGGCCTGACGCCCGAGATCGCCGCAAAGTCAATTTACGACTATCTGGAGCACAAGCGCGGCGTCAAGGTGATGGCGAGTCGCCGTACGGTGAGTGTCGAGCTCGCCAACGATGAGGACTGCAGCTATCTTGACCTCGGCAAATACAACTGTGTCGCCGTCATGGAGAGCCAGTCGTACACCTCGGACGGCATCTTGTTCGAGGTCACGCATGCCCGCACGCATCCCGAGATCTTCCACTACCGTGTCAACTCCAAGCGATAGGGAGCAGGACGGGCTTTTCGACCAATGCAAAAGCGCCTGTCAAAACCGATACTCCGTCGGTTTTGACAGGCGCTTTTCCTGTTAAAAGCACCATAATATTGTTTAGACAATAGTTGTCAATAGACAAATGAAAATTACCGTTCACCGAAGTTTTTCTACCGCTCTAGTAATACTTGTTCAAACAACTTTCCAAATAGCGTATCGTACAAAACAGCAAAAGGGGCAAAGTCCCCGAGCCAATCTCCGAAGGCGGCGGCAAAGGGTGCCGCCACGGTGTGAAAGGGTGGATTGTAATGAAGAACGAAATGAGCAGAAGGCAGTTCCTGGGCTTTGCTGGTTCCGCGGCTGCGGTTCTTGGTCTGGGCCTCGTGGGCTGCGGTGGCACCGCCGGCTCCGGCTCCTCTGCTTCTGGTGACGCTGCCGAGGTCTACTTCCTCCAGTTCAAGCCCGAGGTCGACAAGGAGTGGAAGGAGATCGCCAAGGCGTACAAGAAGGAGAAGGGCGTCGAGGTCAAGATCGTGACCGCCGCCTCCAACACCTACGAGGAGAAGCTCAAGTCCGAGATGTCCAAGAGCTCCGCTCCGACGCTGTTCCAGGTCAACGGTCCCACCGGCCTTAAGAACTGGAAGGACTACTGCGCCGACCTGTCCGATACCAAGCTCCGCGGTGAGCTCATCGATGACTCCCTAGCGCTGCAGTCCGACGGTAAGGATCTGGGTATCGACTGGGTTCAGGAGAGCTACGGCATCATCTACAACAAGGAGCTCCTCGAGAAGGCCGGCTACAAGGCCGAGGACATCAACTCCTTCGACAAGCTGAAGGCTTGCGCCGATGACATCCAGGCCCGCAAGGACGAGCTCGGCGTTGACGGTGCCTTCACTTCCGCCGGTATGGATGACTCTTCCAGCTGGCGCTACACCACCCACCTCGCCAACCTCCCGCTCTACTACGAGTTCGAGAAGGAGCACAACCAGGAGGACGACGAGATCAAGGGCGAGTATCTCGATAACTATAAGCAGATCTTCGACCTGTATATCACCGACTCCACCTGCGATCCTTCGCAGCTTGCCTCCAAGACCGGTGACGACGCCACCAACGAGTTCGCAACCGGCAAGGCCGTCTTCTACCAGAACGGCTCTTGGGCCTACGCCGACCTCACCAAGGCCGGTATGACCGACGACCAGCTCGGCATGCTGCCGATCTACATCGGCGTCGACGGCGAGGAGAACCAGGGCCTGTGCTCCGGCGGCGAGAACTACTGGTGCGTCAGCTCCCAGGCTTCCGAGGATGCCCAGAAGGCCACCGAGGACTTCATGTATTGGTGCGTCACTTCTGACACCGCCACCAGCATCATCGCTGACAAGATGGGTCTGACCGCCCCGTTCAAGAGCGCTAAGGAGACCACCAACGTCTTCTCTCAGCAGGCCGTTGCTATGGCCAAGGACGGCAAGAAGACCGTCGCTTGGGACTTCGTCTACATCCCCTCTGAGGAGTGGAAGAAGAACCTCAAGCAGGCTCTGATCGCCTATGCTGCCGACAACAGCAAGTGGGACGGCGTCAAGAACGCCTTTGTCGATGGCTGGAAGACCGAGAAGGCCGCTTCCGAGTAAGCAGTTGCTGCCCAAGCTATCTGATTAGCGACAGGGGGCGGGCAGACGCAGGTTTGCCCGCCCCCTGCATATTGAAAGGACCCTTCTATGGGCAAAGCACTCAAGCGCTGGTGGCCGCTCTTTATGCTGCCCACGTGCCTGGCGTTTATGATCGGGTTCGTGATCCCCTTTATCCAGGGCTTCTATCTCTCGTTCTGCCAGTTTATTACCATTAACAACGCGCATTTTGTCGGTATCGAGAACTACGTGCGCGCACTGTCCGATCCGCAGTTTGCCACGTCGTTCTTCTTTACCGTGGCGTTTGCCTTCCTGTCGACGGTGCTCATCAACGTGATCGCCCTTGCCATTGCGCAGGCGCTCACCCGCAAGGCGCTCAAGGGCACCAACATCTTCCGTACGATCTTCTTTATGCCTAACCTCATCGGCGGAATCGTGCTGGGTTACATTTGGCAGATTCTGATCAACTGCCTGCTCTCCAACGTGGGCGCCCAGCTCATCGCCCTTAACTCCGCTGCTGGCTTCTGGGGCCTTATCATCCTGACCCTGTGGCAGCAGGTCGGCTACATGATGATCATCTACATCGCCGGTCTGCAGTCCATTCCGTCCGATTACATCGAGGCCGCCAAGGTTGACGGTGCCACGGCATGGCAGACGTTCTGGAAGGTTAAGATCCCCAATCTGATGCCGACCATCACCATCTGCCTGTTCCTGTCCATCACCAACGGATTTAAGCTGTTCGATCAGAACCTCGCCCTTACCGGTGGCGCCCCGGCGCACTCCACCGAGATGCTCGCCCTGAACATCTACAACACGTTCTATTCGCGTGCCGGCATCGCATGGCAGGGCATCGGTCAGGCCAAGGCAGTCATCTTCTGCATCCTGGTCGTCGCCATCTCTATGATTCAGCTTAAGGCCACGAGGTCCAAGGAGGTGCAGCAGTAATGAAACGCGATAAGGCTATCAACCGCGCGCTCTCGATTTTCTTTACGATCCTGTCGCTCGCATGGATCTACCCCGTGTTCATGATTGCGCTCAATTCCTTTAAGAAAGCGACTGCAATCAGCACCACCACGGCGTTCGACCTGCTCACGCCCGAGTCGTTCAACGGCCTTGCAAACTACGTGCACGCCCTTAACGAGCAGGGCTTTGCCTCGGCATTTATGTATTCGCTCATCATCACGGTCACGTCGGTCGTGCTGATCTTGGTGTGCTGCTCCATGTGCGCTTGGTACGTGGTTCGCGTCAACAGCAAGATCTCGAACTTCTTCTATTACCTGTTCGTCTTCTCGATGGTCGTGCCCTTCCAGATGCTCATGTTCACACTGTCCAATTTGGCGGACCGCATCGGCTTTAACACGCCGTTCAACATCTGCTTTATCTATCTTGGCTTTGGCGCGGGCCTGGCGGTCTTTATGTTCGCCGGCTTTGTAAAGAACATCCCGCTCGAGATCGAGGAGGCGGCCATGATTGACGGCTGCAACCCGGTCCAGGTGTTCTTTAAGATCGTCCTTCCCATCATGAAGCCCACCTATCTTTCGGTTGGCATCCTCGAGACCATGTGGGTCTGGAACGACTATCTGCTGCCCTACCTTACGCTCGACTCCACCAAGTACAAGACCATTCCTATCTTGATCCAGTACTTCCGCGGCGGCTATGGCCACGTCGAGCTCGGCCCCATGATGGCCTGCATCATGATGGTCGTTGTCCCCATCGTCATCATGTACATCTTCTGCCAGAAGTACATCATCGACGGTGTGGTGGCAGGTGCCGTCAAGGGCTGATGCCGTAACTGTTTTGCAAGTTTCTGCGGCGCCCCTCAGCGTGGCGCCGCGTATCGAAAGGTAGAGACATGGCCGAGATCGTTCTCAAACATGTTCAGAAGGTGTATCCCAACAACGAGTCCAAAAAGAAGGGCTTCTTTGGCAAAAAGAAGAAGACCGAGGAGAAGAAGCACAACCTCAAGGTTACCGAGGACGGTGTGCTCGCTGTAGAGGACTTCAACCTCACCGTTCACGACCAGGAGTTCATCGTCCTCGTTGGCCCCTCTGGCTGCGGTAAGTCCACGACGATGCGCATGGTCGCCGGCCTGGAGGACATTACCTCGGGCGACGTGCTCATCGATGGTAAGCGCGTCAACGACGTGGCGCCCAAGGACCGCGACATCGCCATGGTGTTCCAGAGCTATGCTCTGTACCCCAATATGACGGTGTACGAGAACATGGCGTTTACGCTTGAGCTCAAGAAGGTCCCCAAGGACGAGATCGACCGCAAGGTTCGCTCCGCTGCCGAGATCTTGGGTATCACCGAGTACCTCGACCGTAAGCCCAAAGCGCTTTCGGGCGGCCAGCGTCAGCGTGTCGCCATCGGCCGTGCCATCGTGCGCGATCCTAAGGTCTTCCTGATGGACGAGCCGCTGTCCAACCTGGACGCCAAGCTGCGTAACCAGATGCGTGCCGAGCTCATCAAGCTGCGCCACGAGATCAAGGGCACGTTCATCTACGTCACCCACGACCAGACCGAGGCCATGACCCTCGGGGATCGCATCGTGGTCATGAAGGACGGCGTCGTCCAGCAGACCGCCACGCCGCAAGAGGTCTTCAACCACCCCGCGAACATCTTCGTCGCCGGCTTCATCGGCGTGCCGCAGATGAACTTCTTCGATGCCCAGCTGGTGCGCTCTGGCAACGGCTTTACCGTCAAGACCGAGGATATGAACGTGGCGCTCGCCCCCGAGACCTGCGCTCAGCTTGCTCTCAACTGGGATGGCGGCGACGTGAAGGAGATCACGGCCGGCGTGCGCCCCGAGCAGATCCTGCTTGCCGACAAGGGCGAGGAGGGCGCGCTCCAGGGTACCGTCGAGGTGACCGAGCTCATGGGTTCGACCGAGCATGTCCACGTGACCGCTCCCGATGGCCAGTTCGTCCTGATTATTCCCGTTGTCGACCTTGAGGCCAAGGGTGCGCTCAAGGCGGGCGACCCCATCTGGTTCAAGTTCGAGAAGAACGCGACCCATCTCTTCGATAAGGTCTCTGGCAAGAACCTTATCTAGGCCCGGTGCATCCAGGCCCTCCCTTTGGGCGACTGCGGTATTGCCATCCTTTTGCCGCGGTCACATATAAGGCTCCCCTCCCGTCCGCTAGGCGAGAGGGGGGCCTTTCTTTGTGTCGGGGTTGTCCATCTGTTAGCTTATCTTGATCTGTAACAGTAGGAGGGCCAAATTGGGCCTAGATGTTACAGATTGAGACAGTGTCGAGCTGTCTGTCCTTTCATCTCGATCTGTAACACGAAGGACTGATTTTGGCAGCTACCTGTTACAGATTGAGACGGTCCATCAGGACAAACCTGTTTATCTCGACCTGTAACATCTGGGCCCGTTTTATCTGAGTAGTTGTTACAGAACAAGATTGTTTGGCGGGGCGTCTCTGTTTATCTAGATTTGTAACAGGTAGACCTAATTTTGCCTGCTAAATGTTGCAGGCCGAGATTTTTTGGTCGAGGCAGGCCATGGGCCGGCGTATGGGCACAAAAAACGGAGCCGCGTTGCCGCGACTCCGCTTTCAAGAGGATGGGTAAGGGAAGCGAATTAGCTCAGGTGCCAGATCTCGTCGTTGTACTGGGAGATCGTGCGGTCGGACGAGAAGGTGCCGGCGTTGGCGATGTTGATCAGCGCCTTGCGCATCCAAGCGCCCTGGTCCTCGTAGTCGGCTAGCACGCGCTCCTTGGTCTGGATGTACTCCTCAATGTCGAGCAGGGCCATAAACCAGTCCTTGCCCTTAATGTCGTCGTGCAGGCGCTGCAGGCGCTCGGCGTTGCCGGTCGCCATAAAGGCCGGGTTGGTGATGAAGTCCACCAGCAGTTTAATGCCGGGCTTGCAGTAGAGCGCACCGGCGTTGTAGGTGCCGTCGGCGTAGAGCTGCTCAACCTGTTTGGACGAGGCGCCAAAGGTGTAGATGTTCTCGTCACCCACGAGCTCGGCAATCTCCACGTTGGCACCGTCGAGCGTGCACAGGGTCAGGGCGCCGTTGAGCATGAACTTCATGTTAGAGGTGCCGCTCGCCTCCTTGGAGGCCAGGCTGATCTGCTCGGAGATGTCGGCAGCGGGAATCACGCGCTCGGCGGCGGTGACGTTGTAGTTCTCGATCATGACGACCTGCAGGTAGGGAGCCACGTCGGGGTCGTTGGCGATCCACTGGGAAAGCGTCAGGATTAGGTGGATGATGTCCTGAGCGATGGTATAGGCAGGCGCTGCCTTGCCGCCAAAGATGATGGTGACGGGGTGTTCGGGCTTGTTACCGTTCTTGATGTCGAGGTACTTCCAGATGATGTAGAGCGCGAGCATCTGCTGGCGCTTGTACTCGTGGATACGCTTGACCTGAACATCGATGATGGCGTTGGAGGGGATCGTCACGCCCTGTTCGAGCGCCATAAACTCGCGCATGATGGTTTTGGCTTCGGCCTTGGTGGCGGCCAAGCGCTCAAGAATGCTCTTATCGTCGGCGAAGTCGGCGAGCTTGCTCAAGTCGCCGGTGCTGCGCCAATCGGTGCCGATCACATCGTCGAGCAGGCTGGCAAGCGCGGGGTTGGCTCCCTGGATCCAGCGGCGGAAGGTGATGCCGTTGGTCTTATTGGAGAACTTCTCGGGGTAGATCTCGTAGAACGGATGAAGCTCGGTGTCCTCCAGAATCTTGGGGTGGAGTGCGGCGACGCCGTGTCTCCGCACGACTTTGCGGCACTGGTGGGCTAC
>ERZ824575.2007-NODE-2007-length-17149-cov-4.831169_pt1 | contig 17149 bp, 18 predicted proteins | sample MGYA00519470_ERZ824575 | MGnify/ENA primary metagenome ERZ824575 (study PRJEB31778, sample SAMEA3449170) | human gut metagenome | biome: human gut; feature: human-associated habitat; material: faeces | place: United Kingdom | collected 2010/2012 ...
AGAAACATAATATTTCGTTTATACCGTTTTTCTTTTTCATTAACATATAAAATTCACGACTTGTGAGAGGACGCTTATATCTGCCCTTCACACCCTATAAAAGCACCACGGAATCTGCGACACTACGCCAATTAAACTCCGGTTATGCTTCCAGTTTCAAAATGTAAATGCAGTTCGGTTTGTCAACCTTGATCGGTTTTCCTTCCCAGATAGAGTATTTCTTCTCGTAGTCCACTGCATAAAATGCAATATCATTGGATGCATTATTCAGAGTCAGATAATGTTTTTCATCCGGGAAGATTGCAAGCATCTTAGGGAAATCGCTGCAGACTCTTGTCTGGAATGTGACGGTAAGAGTTCCCTCTTTTTGGTCGATTGCATAGCAGATAACAGAGTTTACACCGGAATTACTTACATATAAATACTTTCCGCTCTTGGAAACCTCCATACCGGATGCTGCGCAGACATCATCATCTTTTGGTCCCATTGTAGTGATCGTCTGGATTTTTTCAAATACAGGCATATCATCCACAATCTTATAACTGTACACTTCTACCTGATTCAGCAATTCGTACAGAATATATGCAAATCTGCCGTCTCTGGAGAAACGGATCATACGAGGAGCTGACTCCAGTGGTCCACGGATAATATCGACCAGCTCTAATTTTCCGTTTTCATAATCGACACGGTAAATTTTAACCTGATCCAGGCCATTATCAACTGCACAGAGGAACTTCTGATCCGGAGTCAATTTTACGCAGTCTACATGTGGTATAAAATTACGCTGTGCAATACTTCTTCCCATTCCCTTGTGGAAAATACCATCTGCGATATCACCAATACTTCCATCTTCATTCAGACGCATCATGGTAACACGTCCATCATGGTGTCCGCCTACAAAAAGATAACGGTTCTCATCATCTACTTCGACATAACATCCTCTCATACCACCAATCCACTGTTCGTTGATCGGTTCGAGATCCCCGTCTTTTAAAATTTTGAAAGCTTCCACACCTTCATCTGCAATAGAATAAAGGAATTTTCTGTTCTTGGATACAACAAGATCAGACGGATTATTGATTGGAACAACTTTGCGTTCCGTCATATAACCTTTCGTTACATCAACATCATAAATATGAATTCCTACACTGTTCTCATGGGTATAGGTGCCCACATATGCAACATATTTTTCCTGTGCCATACTCGTAACCATTCCTTTCCAGTCCGTTTATTGTGATTCAGCTCCATGTAAACTGCTGAACTGTCACTCCTGCCTACTCTTTTCTGCGTAAAATATCATACATTTCCAATGGATGTCCCAGATCGATATATAATACCTGTTTTGGATGCGGCGCAGATTCCATATCATTGCCCTCTTCATCCACAATGCGTCTTACCGTAACTTCAATATTCTCTCCATCCGGCTTCATCACTTCTATTTGCTCACCAACGGAAAACTTATTACGCTGTTCAATACGATATAGCCCTTCTTCATTTGTTCCGCCCACGATACCGAGGTATGTGTATTCTTTCAAATAAGTATTGTTATCGTAAATCTGCGCTTCATCCGATGGCTTTCCGTAAAAGAAACCAGTGGTAAACTGACGATAAGTGCAGTTTGAGATCTGATCTAAATACCATGGCATATTTTGCTGATAAAGCTCCGGTGATTTCTTATAATCATCAATTGCCTTACGATATGTTCTTGCCACAGTCGCAACATAGAGTGCTGTCTTCATTCTACCCTCTATTTTAAAACTGTCAATACCTGCATCGAAAAGATCTGGAATATGTTCGATCATGCAGAGATCTTTTGAGTTAAAAATATAGGTTCCACGCTCATTTTCATATACCGGCATATATTCATTTGGTCTGGTCTCTTCCACGATGGAATACTTCCATCTGCACGGATGTGTACATGCTCCCTGATTTGCATCTCTTCCGGTAAAATAATTGGAAAGCAGGCAGCGTCCGGAATAGGAAATACACATTGCGCCATGTATAAATGTCTCGATCTCAAGATCATCCGGGATATGTTCCCGGATCTCTTTGATCTCTGCGATCGATAACTCTCTTGCAGAGACGACACGCTTTGCCCCAAGTCCATACCAGAACAGATAAGTCGCATAGTTTGTGTTATTCGCCTGTGTGCTGACATGGCGCTCGATCTCAGGGCAGACCTCTTTTGCGATCTGAAATACACCGGGATCCGCAATGATCAGTGCATCCGGCTTTATTTCTTTTAACTCTTTGAAATATTCCCGCACACCTTCAAGATCATCGTTATGTGCCAGAATATTTGCGGTGACATAAACTTTTACATCATGCGCATGTGCAAATTCAATTCCCTCTTTCATTTCTTCCATGGAAAAATTCTTTGCTTTTGCACGGAGTCCAAACGCCTCGCCACCAATATATACTGCATCTGCGCCGTAAATAACAGCTATTTTTAATACTTCAAGGCTGCTTGCCGGTATTAAAAGTTCCGGTCTTCTCATTCCTTTTGTATCCTTCCTTTCCTATTTCTTCACACTCACGGTAATTCCATCTCCGATCGGCAGCACCGAAGTTACCAGCTCGTCGGAATGCGTCAGTTCGTACAGATATTCCCTCATTCTCTTATAAATCGTACGGTTTCTTCTCGTCACAATAAAATGGGATTCGATAATATCTCCGTCCTGCAAAACATTGTCTGATACCAGAATTCCTTCCGGTTTTAACAATCTTAAGATTTCCGGCATAAAATGGATATACTGCCCTTTTGCGGCATCCATAAAAATAAAATCAAACGGTTCCCGCAATTCTTTTAAGATATCTGCTGCATCCCCCTCTAAGAGGGTGATCTGTTTTTCTTTTCCTGCCCGCACAAAATTTTCTTTTGCAATGGGAATTCTTTTTTCATAATTCTCAATTGTGGTGATTTCACATGGGATTGGATTGTATTCAGCCATTAAAATTGCTGAAAATCCAACTGCTGTTCCAACTTCAAGGATTCTTGCGGGTCTTTTTATCGATAAGATCAGTTTCAGAAAGCTCTGCATTTCCTTGCGCACGATCGGCACATAGTTTTCCAGTGCCTCGCGTTCTATCTCATCTAAAATCTCTGTATTCCCGGTATCCAGGGAATTGATATATGTTACCAGTCTCTCGTCAACGATCACTTCTATTCCTCTCCTGTGACTGTATCTGCATCTTTCTGTGTATCGGTTGTCTCTTCAGTTGTCTCTTCGGTAGTGCCTGTGACCGTCTCCGTGTCGTCTGTAGAACTCTGCTCCGGTTCTGCTGCCATAAGCACCATCATATCTCTCGCTGTCATGGACGTATTCAATGTATAGACGCCGGAATGAAGTCTGCCGGAGTAGGCAGACACTTTTAACTGTACAAAAAAGAGCTTTGCATTCTCCACAAGACCTTTTTCTTTCAGTTCCTTTGCGATGTCCATGTCTGACATGTCGTCTGAAATCTGGACGATAACATCCCTGCCCGGCTCTGCATCGACAGGTGCCTCTGTAAATACACGATAGCCAAAATCATAGCAATATGTTCCAATTTTCACAAATCCGATCAATACCAGCAAAATGACAAGTATTGAAAAACTAATGCTGACAAAACGAAAAACTACTTTGTTCAAATTCATCTCTTCCCTCATGATTCCTCAAAGCCAACTTCAAATTCCAGTCCCTCGATCAAAGTCCAGTTGATCTGCTGCACAATTTTGCAGAGTGCATTTTCTGCTGCAAGATACTCTGACACCATAGGATTCTTCCGAAACTCCCGGTACTCATTCTCCATGCGGTCTGTCTCTTCATACAGATCCACAGTTCCCTGACTGTTCTGCAGCAGATAATTTTTCTTACGAAATTCTGTGATCTGGCTTTCCAGTTTTGGAAAGCCATGTACCTTTTCCTTAATTGCCTGATATCGGATGAATTCCTCACTGTTTCTGATCGCAGCCATTAATCCATCCATAGCATCTTCTATCTGACTCATATCTGCTCCCAAGTTGCTTTTTTCAAGTGCTTTATACTTCCATAATAATTGGCATGATCATCGGACGTCTCTTTGTCTCTTTCCATACAAAATCACTGAGAGAATCTTTGATCTCTGTCTTGATCTTGCCCCAGTCTGTGATGCCTTTATCCATGCAGTACTGCATTCTCTCATCCAGTACCTGCTTTGCTTCCTCCATGAGTGTCTCTGCACCGCGGACATAAACAAATCCACGGGATACGATATCAGGTCCTGCAAGCACCTGTCCGGAGCCGCCTTCCAATGTCAATACAACAATGATAATACCATCTTCTGCAAGATGCTGTCTGTCTCTCAATACGATATTGCCGACATCTCCGACGCCAAGTCCGTCTACCATGATCGCTCCGGTATGGACTTTTCCGGTCACTGCCGCGCTCTCCTCGTCGAGTTCTAATACGTCGCCGGAAGATAAGATAAAGATATTGTCCTTGTCAATTCCAAGTTCCTCTGCCACTCTCGCCTGTGCGATCAGATGACGGTATTCTCCATGCACCGGAATCGCATATTTCGGTCTCACCAGAGAGTAGATCAACTTAATCTCCTCCTGACACGCATGACCGGATACATGTACATCCTGGAAAATAACCTTTGCACCTTTCATGGACAGTTCATTGATAATATTGGAAACTGCCTTCTCATTTCCAGGGATTGGGTTGGAACTTAACACGATCGTATCGTTTGGCTTGATCGTCACTTTGCGGTGAATGCCGGATGCCATTCTCGACAGTGCCGCCATGGACTCTCCCTGACTTCCGGTTGTAATAATGACAGTCTGTTCATCCGGATAATTTTTTAACTGTTCAATATCGATCAGTGTGTTATCCGGGATATTAATATATCCAAGTTCGCTTGCAGTGCCGATAATATTTACCATACTACGGCCTTCCACGATCACTTTTCTTCCATTCTTATACGCTGCATTGATGATCTGCTGTACACGGTCTACATTCGATGCAAAAGTTGCAATAATGATCCTTGAATTCTTATTATCATCAAAAATGGCATCGATCGTTCTGCCAACAGTCTTCTCTGACATGGTAAATCCCGGTCTCTCTGCATTTGTACTGTCGCACATTAATGCAAGAACTCCTTTTTTACCGATCTCACCAAATCTCTGAAGATCGATCGCATCTCCAAATACCGGTGTGTAATCTACTTTAAAGTCTCCGGTATGCACAACAATTCCTGCCGGTGAATAAATAGCAAGTGCTGCGGCATCCTGAATACTGTGGTTTGTCTTGATAAATTCCACACGGAAACAACCAAGGTTGATATGCTGTCCGTATTTTACAACTTTACGTTTTACTTTTGTGAGCATATTGTGCTCTTTTAATTTGTGTTCGATAATACCATTGGTAAGTTTTGTTGCATAAATCGGTGCATTTACCTCTTTTAATACATAAGGGATCGCACCGATATGGTCTTCATGACCATGTGTGATAAAGAATCCCTTTACTTTATCAATGTTGTCTTTCAAATAGGTAATATCCGGGATCACAAGATCGATTCCATACATGTCGTCTTCCGGGAATGACAATCCGCAATCCACAACAATGATACTGTCCTCATACTCAAAAGCTGTAATATTCATTCCGATCTGCTCTAATCCGCCAAGTGGAATGATCTTAAGTTTTGAGGAATGTTCATTCTGTTTCAAGTCTTTTCCTCCATCTTTATTTTTTCCGCTCTTTTTCACTTTTACAGTCTCTGCAGACGCACTTTTTGTTTTCTTCTCTGCTCTGGCTTTCTTTTCAGCCTTTCCGCCTTTTTCTTCTTTCCCTGCTGCCTCGTCTGTTTTCTTCTTTCTGGCTGTTGTATTCTTTCGTGCCGGTCTGCGTGCAGGTTTCTTCTCTGCCGCAGCATTTTCCATTGTCTCTGTGATCTCTTTACGATTCTCTTCCGCAGTAAGATTTTCTGTTATATTTTCCTGTTTCTTCAAAATTCCAATTCCATTTCTTAATTTACTAATATTCAATATCTGCATCGTCAATTAATTCCGCAAACACTTTACCAAGAGCTGCAAGTTCGTTGTCATCTTCCACCATCTCGTAGACAACATCATCATTTTCATCTGCAATCTCTTTTAAAATATATGCTTCACTGTCTCCATCCTCTTCTTCTGTTACAAAAAGAAATTTTTTTCCATTGATCTGTGTCTCTTCCAACACATAAAATTCAATTTTCTCTTTTGTGTCCGGATCTGTAAAAATAACTTTTTCCATCTTTCTTCCTTTCTTATATTTTTCTGGTCTGCTGTCGTCATTTGGATTACTTTCTATGGACCTTATTTTTCTTCCGGATGCATTGCAAGATAATCAAGATACCCCTGCAGGATAAAAACAGCCGCAATCTCGTCCACAAACTTTTTGCGGTCTTCCCTGCGGATTCCTGATTCCATCATATGCTTATCTGCTGATACGGTCGTCAGCCTCTCATCCCACAGAATCACATTAAGTCCGGTACGACGCTCCAGCATTTCTTTGAATTCTTTTGTTTTTTCGCAGCGCTCACCCTCTGTATTATTCATGTTCTTAGGATAACCCAAAACGATGCGCTCTACGTTATATTCTTTGATAATTTCCTCAATTCTTGCCAGAGACTGGCGCAGTTTATTAGGGGACTGTCTTCTGACGATCTCCAGTCCCTGCGCAGTAAATAAAAGCTCATCGCTGACTGCCACACCGACAGTCTTTGAGCCGTAGTCTAAACCTAATATTCTCATTCAAAATCTCCATGCCTCTGCCCTTCACCCGGACAGAATTTTCCTGTAAGGCATATATTAATCTGTACTTATCCGGTTCTTCTTAAGTACATTAATTCCAATGATTATTCTTAATATATGCTTTCAATACCTCTTCTACTAATTCGTCACGCTCTACTTTCATGATCAGACTTCTTGCATTATTATGACTGGTGATATAAGTAGGATCACCTGACATAATATATCCAACAATCTGATTCAGTGGATTGTATCCCTTCTCGCTCAGTGCACGATACACAATTGCAAGTACATCCTTTACCTGCAGTTCCGGCTCCTTCTCCACTCTGAAATATTGCGTATTATTGATGTTCTGCATATTTGTCACGCCCTTATACTCTTCTTTACTCTATGGTAAGAAAGTAATCCGTAATTATTCAGTACCTTCATAATTACAGTAATCCTCTAGCTTATTCTAATATAGTTTGTCCTAAAATTCAACCATAAGATAGATATCATCTGTCAATCTGCCCCGGATCGTTCCTTTCACAAACTGATTCGAAAGGTCAGCTGCCGACTTCACAGCGATCTTTACATACTCTTTTGTGTATCCGGTAAAATATGTTTCACCTTCAAATTCATAAGCCTCTTCCATCAGAGCTGTCACCTGTTTTCCGACATAGTATTCCCGAAATTCTTCAGACATTTTCTTCTCTAACGCCAGAAGGATATTGCTCCGCTCTTTTTTCACCGGTTCCGGAACCTGATGTTCCATCACAGCTGCCTTTGTTCCTTCTCTCTTAGAATATTGGAAGATATGCATTTCATAAAAATGGATACGTTTTAAATATTCTTTTGTAACCGCAAATTCTTCCTCTGTCTCTCCCGGAAAACCTACGATCACATCTGTCGTGATGGCAGGATGGTCAAAATATTTTCTCAGGATCTGACATCCCTCTTCATATTCCCTTGTATCATATCTGCGGTTCATGCGCTGCAGTGTGGCATCGCATCCGCTCTGTAAGGAAAGATGGAAATGCGGACAGATCTTTGGCAGTCCTGCAAGTGCCGCCGCAAATCCATCCGTCACGATTCTCGGTTCTAAGCTTCCAAGCCTTATCCGCTCAATCCCATCGACATTATGAACTTCCCGGATCAGATGAAGCAGATCGTCGCCGGTATCCACACCGTAGGAACTCAAGTGGATTCCCGTGAGGACGATCTCCCTGAAGCCATGTTCCGCAAGGCGTTTCACTTCCCGGATCACATCTTCAGAATTTCTGCTCCGCACCCTTCCTCTTGCAAAAGGAATGATACAGTAGCTGCAGAACTGGTTGCATCCGTCCTGCACCTTGATAAAAGCTCTGGTGTGCTCTGCGGTGCGCTCTAAGAACATTTCCTCATATTCCTGCTTCTCATGATTGATATCGATCACATTCCCACACTTTCCGTGGTCATTTTCATATGCTTCGAGCATGGAAAGCAATTCATGTTTTTTGTTATTTCCGATCACGATATCCACCGTATCATCAAGCAGTGCCTCTGCCTCTTTTGTCTGCACATAACATCCGGCGCCTACAACGATTGCATCCGGGTTCATCTTTTTCGCCTTATGCAGCATCTGTCTTGACTTGCGGTCTGCCATATTGGTAACGGAACAGGTATTGACCACATAGACATCCGCATATTCTGTGAATGGGACAATCTCATAACCTGCATTTTCTAATATCTGCTGCATTGCCTCTGTTTCATATGCATTTACCTTGCATCCTAAATTGTGCAGTGCGGCTTTCTTATTTATTTTCATTCGATACTCCTATTTTGTGTTGACTTTTCCATAAAAAACCATTACTATAAAGTTAACTTTGATAGTTAATTAAGGAGGTTTTTTATCATGAAAACAGTACAGATTTCTTTAAACTCCATTGACAAAGTAAAATCTTTTGTTAATGCAATCACCCAGTTCGAATTTGATTTCGATTTAATCTCCGGAAGATATGTGATCGATGCAAAATCCATTATGGGTATTTTCAGTTTAGATTTATCCAAACCAATTGATTTAGCAATTCATGCTGAAAGCAATATGGATGAAATCATGGAAGTATTAAAACCATATTTAGTTTAATAATTTCCGAAGATTTGAGCCACAGAAGATATGTTCTGTGGCTTTTTCTTTTTGCAGCAGACAGTTCCTTTTTCCGATACTGCCTGCTTTTTTTGTTTTATCCCTCAATGTGGATCACTTCTACCGTATCAATGGCTTCCTGCATTAATGCATCAATCTTTTCGCTTAACTTTCTCTCATCATTATGGATCACATTTAAGTTCGGTTTTGTCACCGGATGTTTTGCCACAAAAATGGTACAGCAGTCTTCGTATGGAAGAATGGATGTCTCATATGCATCGATTTTTTCAGAGATTGTAACGATCTCCTGCTTGTCAAATCCAATGAGCGGACGATAGACCGGCATCGTACATACCTCATTCGTTGCTGCAAGGGACTGCATCGTCTGGCTTGCCACCTGTCCGATACTCTCTCCGGTGATAAGACCGAGACACTTATTCTCTTTTGCAAAATGCTCTGCCAGTTTCATCATGTAACGGCGCATGATGATCGTCAATTCCTCATGCGGACACTGCTCGTAGATATAAAGCTGGATATCCGTAAAGTTCACAACGTGCAGATTGATTGGTCCTGAATATTTTGCAACAATTTTTGCAAGGTCAACGACTTTTTGTTTTGCACGCTCTGAAGTATATGGCGGCGCATGGAAATAAGTAGCATCGATCGTAACACCGCGTTTTGCGATCATATATCCAGCCACCGGACTGTCGATCCCGCCGGATAAAAGCAGCATTGCTTTGCCGTTCGTTCCGACCGGCATTCCACCCGGTCCCGGAATAATCGTTGAGTATACGTTAATTTTTGCACGGATCTCAATATTAAATACCACCTGTGGATGATGCACATCTACTTTTGTCTCCGGGTAAGCATCTAAAATCTTCTCGCCCATGGCTGCATTGATCTCCATGGACTCCATCGGATAATTCTTTCTTGCGCGGCGGGCATTTACTTTAAATGTAAAATGTTTGTCCGGGTACACCTTATCAATGTATGCAATGACTTCCTCTGCAAGTTTGTCAAATCCTTCGTCTTCCAACAATACAACCGGGCAGATCCCGACGATACCAAACACACATTTTAATGCTTCCACAACCTCATCATAATCATAGTCGCTCAACGTATCGACATAAATTCTTCCCTGCTCTTTCCGGACAAGAAATTCTCCTTCTGCCTTTTTCAATGCATGGTTGATCTGGCTTACCAATGCATCTTCAAATAAATATCTGTTTTTTCCTTTGATCGCGATCTCCGCATATTTGATCAAAAATGATTTATACATATTTTCTCCTTTTTCATGTCTTTTGTTACTTTTCCACAATTCATTTTACACTTTCATGAGTTTCGCAATTGCCGGACTACTTTCTCGTATAACGGCGGAGCTTTGGCACAACCTCGTTCATGACTTCCAAGGCATAATCGATCTCTTCCTCTGTGGTATGCACAGAAAAGCTGAACCGGATCGTTGAATCCAGCAGACTGCCCTTAAGTCCGATGTTTGTCAATGTATGGCTCACGGATGATTTGTTCGAGGAACATGCGCTTCCCGCTGACACATAAATCTTTCTGTCCTCTAATGTGTGGAGCATAACCTCACTGCGCACGCCGTCAATACTCACACTGACGATCTGTGGTGCGGAATCACGTCCTGTCTTTCCGTTGACAGACACACCTTCTATTTTTAAAACGCCTTCCACAAAACGCTGTTTGATCTGATAAAGGTGGTCAATTTTTTCCTCAAAGTTTTCATAAATCTCTTCGGCAGCCTCACCTAACGCAGCAACACCCGGTACGTTCTCGGTTCCGGAGCGCATGCCCTTCTGCTGCCCGCCACCGTAAATCAGCGGTTTTACCTTCGTCTTATCTTTGATGAACAGAAATCCTGTTCCTTTCGGCGCATGGATTTTATGTCCGCTGACAGAAAGCATATCAATCCCCAGTTTTTTCGGAAAAATACGGTACTTTCCATATGCCTGGATCGCATCCACATGTACCAATGTATTCGGATTTTTTTCTTTGATCACCTTGATTGCTTCTTCGATTGGTTCCACTGCTCCGATCTCATTGTTGACCATCATCATAGAGACGAGGATCGTGTCCTCACATACCGCCTCCCGCAGTTCGTCGAGTGAAATGATACCATCTGCATCCACTTTCAGATATGTCACTCGAAAGCCAAGTTCCTCTAAATATCCTGTAACTGCTGAAACAGACGCATGCTCTATTGATGTCGTGATAATATGATTTCCGGCTCTTTTATTTGCCAGTGCTGCTCCGATCAGTGCAGTATTGTTTGATTCCGTTCCTCCGGATGTGAAAAGGATTTCTTTCTCATCCACCTTTAACGTCTTTGCGATCTTTTTCTTAGCCTCTTTGATATAGTTCTCTGCTTCCACACCTTTCATATGAAGTGAGGATGGATTTCCGTAATCTTCCATCAGAACTTTTACCATCAAATCTTTTGCACGTTCACTGCAACGGGTCGTTGCAGAATTATCCAAATAAACTTCTGTCAAATTTGTTTCCATAATTATCCTTCTTTATCTATGCAGCATCACTCTTCTACTCATCCCTGCCATCGGTCTGACTCTCTAACTGATATCCCAAAATCGCAAGGGCTGCGATTCCTGCCGTCTCTGTTCTAAGGATCCGTCTGCCAAGTGAGATCAGCTGCATTTCATCTCTGACCATTTCAATCTCTTCCGGCGCAAATCCGCCCTCCGGTCCGATAAACACTGCGACACTTTCGCCTTTTTTTATCTGTTCCATTGCAGCCTTCGTCCCTGCCATTCCATGCTCGTTTTCATAGGGAACCAGTTTCACATCCAGTTTCTTGGCATATGCCACAGCTTCTTTGTACGACATCGGCATCTTCACTTCCGGGATCAGACTTCTCTTTGACTGTTTTGCTGCGCTCTCTGCGATCGCCTGCCAGCGCGTCACCTTTGATTTTGCCTTTTTGTCATCTAACTTTACCACACAGTTTTTCATGGCAACCGGTATGACCTCATAAACGCCAAGTTCCACAGTTTTCTGAATGATCCATTCCATCTTGTCATTCTTCGGAAGCCCCTGAAACAGATAAATCCTGCATGGCAGTTCCGTGCTTTCCGCCTCTTTTTCCAGAATATCCGCACGCACAAAGCTTTCTGTAATATCAGATATACTACAAAAATAGTTTTGCCCGTTTCTGGTGCACACGCGGATTTTCTCTCCCGGTTTCATCCGCAGCACATTTTTAATATGGTTGACATCGCTGCCTTCAATTGTCACAAAATCTTCTGCTGCATTTTCATCTTCTATAAAAAACTGATACATGTCTTTTCCTAATTCTTTCTTGCTGTAATGTTCACCCATTCGCCCTGATGATTGATCTCTACAACTTCCAGACCGGCTTTCTCAATTGCCTCTTTCACGTCGTTCTCTTTGAAATCAATGATTCCTGATGTGATAAAATATCCACCTTTTTTTAAACGCGCCGGGATCACCGGTGCCATTGGAATGATCACGTCTGCCAGAATGTTGGCAACAACGATATCAAATTCTTCCGTTCCGGTTTTTTCCTGAAGTTCTGTATCATCGATCAGATTTCCAACATAAAATGTTCCCAGTTTCTGATCGAGATGATTTACTTCCATATTGTCGTGTGTGGAAGTCATACAGTCCGGGTCAAGGTCTGTTCCGACTACCTCTGATGCCCCTAATTTCAGTGCCACGATCGATAAAATACCGCTTCCGCAGCCAACATCAAGAACCTTTGGTGTCTTTACCTGCGGCGTATATGTTTCATTTCCACGAATATATTTCAGTAACTGCCGGATGCAGAGCTGTGTCGTCTCATGCTTGCCTGTTCCAAAAGAGACACCCGGATCGATCTCGATCAAAAACTTGTCCCTGTCTTCTTCCTTCAGTTCTTCCCATGTTGGCTTGATCAGGATATCGTCAATATAGAAAGAGCTGAAAAACTTCTTCCAGTTGTTGATCCAGTCAAGATCCTCCGTCTGGTCGGATGTGATCTTTCCGGTTCCCATATCTACCACATTCCGCATCTCCTCGATGGTTGTCTTGACCTGTTTTAACAGTTCGGTATCATCCTGTCCGTTGTCTTCCAGATAAAAACTGACATAGCTGATCCCCTCATCCGGTGGAAGTTCCGGCAGAAAATCAATGAACATCTCTGCCTGATCTTCTTTTGTCAGCGGCACATTATCCTCGATCTGCACACCTTCAATGCCAAGATCCATAAGTGCAGAGCTCAAGTAATCTTCTGCCGCAGTCGTTGTCTCAATGGTATATTTATTCCATTTCATATTTTATATATGCTCCTTTTTGCTTATTTTCCGTTCAGATCATAAAAAGCCATTAGATATACTACCACAAAGCCATTCAGGTTGCAAACAATTCCTTTTACTGCTGTTCTTTTGCAAGCTTGTCCAAAACTTCATATAAGATCTGCGCATCGATCGGTTTTGCAATATGTCCGTTCATTCCCGCATTTAAGGCTGCACTGACATCCTCCTCAAAAGAATTTGCAGTCATGGCATAAATTGCGATCGTTCCGGCATCCTCTCTCTCTGACTTCCGGATTGTGCGTGCCGCTTCATAACCATTCATCACCGGCATGTGAATATCCATAAGAATTGCCATGTAAGTACCTGGCTTTGCCTTCTCAAACAACTCGACGGCTTCCTTGCCGTTATGTGCACAATCCACATCCATATGTACCATTGCAAGCAGTTCTGTTGCCACCTCTTCATTAAATGCGGTGTCTTCCGCAAGCAATACTTTTTTCCCGGTAAAATCATATACCGCCTGTTCTTCCTGTACCACGGACAAATCGTTTTCCACCGGCTGCTCCGTTATTTCCGGTTCTGCAGCCTGTTCAAATTCAAATGGAATAGACACAACAAATGTAGTTCCCTCTCCTTTTTTCGATTTCACGGAAATGGAGCCTGACATCAGTTCCACGAAATTTTTTGCAATGGACAGCCCCAGTCCGCTTCCTCCGTGTTTCTGCGCAGTTGTCGCACTCTCCTGCTCGAATGGCTGGAACAGCCGCGTCTGCATCTCCTCCGACATGCCCTCCCCGGTATCTTCCACAAGGAAATTAAAGTATGCTTTCTCCTCCTTCACATAGAGTTCTTTCACTTTGATCGTGATTTTCCCACCGGACGGCGTGAATTTGTAAGCATTGGAAACCAGGTTCAGCAAAATCTGGTTCACACGAAGTCCATCCCCGATCAGATGTGTATGCGTCACCTCTTCGTCCTGTACCTCAAACGCTATCCCTTTCTGCTTGCACTGCGGTTCATAAATCGTGCAGACGGACATTAAGATCTCATGAAGATCAAACGGTTCCTTTGCAATTTTCATCTTCTTATTCTCGATAGACGACATATCTAAAATATCATTGATAATATTTAACAGCACCTTGGACGACACATCAATTTTATCGAGATAGTCCTCTATCTTCTTCGGATCTTCCTCATAGTGCTTTGCGATCTCCGTCAGTCCTACGATTGCATTCATCGGTGTCCGTATCTCGTGGCTCATCCTTGCAAGGAAATCACTCTTTGCCTGATTTGCCCGGTTTGCCTGATCGACTGCTTCTAAAAGCTGTTCATTCTTCTCCGCAATCTTTAAATAGCTTTTTCGTCTCGCCTCCTGCCAGAAAATCATAAACAGAATACTCGCCACCAGCAAAATAAAGATGACAATAAGCGGATAGCGGAACTTATACAGCACATCTGTCCAGGTAAGCTGATACCCATTCTCCACTGTATGGCTGATCGTGATCTGGGATACTTCCTGAGAGGGAATCTGCGTAATGCATTTATTGATAATGCTCATCAGGATTTTATTTTCATCACTGTTTTTTCCAACAATCCCCATCGGTTCTTCCTTAGACAGGTTAGGCAGTACCGTCAATCCCTCATACCGCGGTTTCTGCAGCAGCGGTGTCACCACGTTGACATTCTGTGCCATAAAGTCGCACTCTCCGCTGTTCAGAAGTTCCATACATTCCTCTGTCGTAGTGCATTTTACAATCTCAAACTCCGGATAATTTGCCTGGATATAATTTTCCAGTGCCGCATAACTCTTCGTGATTGCAAGAATATACTTATTCTCTGCATCTCCGGGTGTATAGTTCATCCCCTGCCTGCAGACAAGCGCCACTTCCCCTGTATATATGACATCTGATACCAGATAATCAGATTTTGTGAATGCAGGATTTTCGACTACGACACCGGCCACCAGATCTGCCGGATGTTTTTCAAGATAATCTATCACACGCTGACCACTTTCCAGCATCGTGTACTGCAGATTCAGGCCGCTGCTCTCCCGGATCCGACTCACAAGATCAACAATGATCCCTTCGATTTCTCCGTCGTCATTTTCCATTGAAAACGGTGGTCTGTTATTGATAAACGCTATATTCACCTGTTTTTGTGCCCGAATGTATTCAATTTCTTCTCTTGTAAATGCAAGCCCCATGGCAGAAGTATCTCCATAATACTTCTGGTACAGTTCACTTAAAAATGTCGGATAATCCGCTGTGATCTCTCCAAGCGCATAATCGGCATCCTCCATTACCTTTTGCTTCTGCTTTCCTGCCATCAGATAAAATGGCTGTGCTCCAAACCGGCAGATAATCTTATAATCGTCCATCCCGACAAGCGATCCCTGTACGACTGCATCCACAGCACCTTCCTCCAATGCCTGAAAACATTCTTCTGTCGTCATGTATTCTTTCAACTCAAGCGAAAAATCATTCTTTTCCGCATATTCTTTCAGATCATCATTCTGAAAACTTTCCTTCAGTCCTGCCACCCGGATGCCGTTAAAAGCCTCAAAATCATTGTAATAATACCTGTCATCATCCATTCTTGCATAAAGAACACAGGCTTCTGTTCCCGCCCAGTACTTCGAAAGCAGGAATCTCTCCTCACGTTCCGGTGTTTTCTGCGCCTGGCAGATCATATCAATCTCACCTGACTCCAGTTTTTTCAGGATATTGTCCCATGTGTCATACACATATTCGTACTTCCATCCGGTATACTCAGCGATCTTATCCAGCAATTCCACGCCATATCCTGTATACTCCCCATTTTCGTCCAGATCGATAAACCCGCCATAATCAATATATCCAATACGGATTGTTTCTTTGGAATCAATATTTTTTCCATATACCACAAATGGTATTGCACTGAAAAATGCCATCACAAAAATGATGATTCCATGTCTGATCTTCTTCCATTCCTTTTTCCCCATCGTTTTCTCCCTGTCTGATGTTCCATCGTTTTTTATCGTTTCCGTACCTGTGTCTTAGATTCTATATCGATTATAGCGAATTATACACCAGAAATAAAGTAAAAGAAAAAGGCTGCCGCACAGCCTTTTTCTTTCATGATCATAATACTTTTGATAAAAATTCCTGTAATCTCGGACTCTGTGGATGTTCAAAGATCTCCTGCGGTGTGTTTTCTTCCTGAATGACACCGTCATTGATGAACATGACACGGTTTGCAACCTCTCTTGCAAATCCCATTTCATGTGTTACAACCACCATGGTCATACCGTCCTCTGCAAGTTCTTTCATAACGCTTAAAACCTCGCCGACCATCTCAGGGTCCAATGCCGAAGTCGGCTCATCAAACAAAATAATATCCGGGTTCATGGCAAGCGAACGGACAATGGCAATTCTCTGTTTCTGTCCACCCGAAAGCTGGCTTGGATAGGCATCCGCCTTATCAGACAGACCGATTCTTTTCAAAAGTTCCATCGCTTTTTTCACAGGATCTGTCGTGGTTCCTTTGACATCCGACACGATGGCAAGATCCTGCCCGGGGATTGCATTGATCAAGCTGGATTTTCCCGCATTTCGCCTTCCAAAAATACCAATATGAAGACGTTCTCCGCTTGGTGTTTCATTTATACTCATAGATTATTCCCTTCTCTTCCCAAACGTTTTCTGCTGTCAAATAAATTTCTCGTCAATCCGCCTTTAGAAACGAAAATCTCGATTTCCTTCATGAATCTTTTCAATATATTCCGTTGCCTTTTCCTTTACTTTTGGATTGGTAATGACTTCTAGTTCTTTTTTAATCAAAGTCTCACCCACTTCTTTCGTCTCCGGGCTTGCATAGTCCTCCAGATACTCTTTTAAAGTCATAAGCGCATTCGGATGACAGCAATTTAAAATCTGCATGCTCTTGCAAAGCGCCATAAAACGGTCTCCGGTTCTTCCCTCTCTGTAACATGCAGTACAAAATGACGGAATATATCCCATTTTCATC
>ERZ824575.2011-NODE-2011-length-17137-cov-20.866877_pt1 | contig 17137 bp, 19 predicted proteins | sample MGYA00519470_ERZ824575 | MGnify/ENA primary metagenome ERZ824575 (study PRJEB31778, sample SAMEA3449170) | human gut metagenome | biome: human gut; feature: human-associated habitat; material: faeces | place: United Kingdom | collected 2010/2012 ...
AAAAAAAAAAAAAAAAAGCACTATTTTCACACATTTTGTGTAAATAGTGCTTTTTATTCTGAAATTAACATAGTTTTTTATAAAGCAATTCTACTTTTCTTTTTTAACAGATGCATCATATATTTCTTTAATAGTATTATCTAAAGTATTATTGAATTCTTCATCACTCATATTAACATTTAAACCTTCAAGTAAAGCTCTAGAAAATGATGCAATCATTTTTTTATTTTGTTTTAGTTTTTGACAAGCTAAATCTCTTTCATAACCTCCAGATAAAGCTACAATCCTTAAAACATTCTTATGTCTTAATAAATCATTATAATAATTTGGAACTTCTGGTAAAGTAAACTTAAACATTAAATAATCTTCTTTTTTAGTTTTATCTAAATGTTTTAAAATTTCATTTCTCATAAAAGTTTCAATTTGTTTTTTATTAGCAGCATCAATATCAACTTCAGGTTCAATAATAGGAATTAAGCCATGAGCTATTATTATCTTTGCTAAATTAAATTGTTGTTCAACTATTTTTTTAATCCCATATTCATTATATTCTTTTATAACACTTCTCATTTTAGTACCAATAATACCATATTTTTTAGCATTTTCTAAAGACACTTCTAAATTAGGAATATCTTTTAGTAATTGAACCCCACCATCAATATCTTCTAAACCAACATCTATTTTCAAAAACGAAAGTATACCTTTATCACTTAAATACTTAACAGTATTAACACCATCAATATTTCTTTCCATTGTATTTTTAAAAAGTATTACTCCAAGTATTCTTTCATCAAACACATCACTTTTAATTATTCTAGAACGCATCTCATGAATAAAATCAAACATAACATCATCACTTGTAATTAAATCTTCACTTATCCCATAATTAGCTAATGTCCTCTTACTACTTCCTCCACTTTGGTCTAAAGCAGCAATAAATCCTTTCTTATTTTTTAATATATCAATTATTTCCATTTCTTACCTCCATCTTAATTAATTTTGCATGTAATACTACTCTATCATTTTCTTTATAACAAGTTGATAAAGTAAGTATTTTATCTTCTTCATTTAAACTAACATCAAATTTATATTCACTTCTAATTTGTAACATTTCTAAAAACTTAACATATTCTTCATTATTATTAAAATCTATATCTAAATAATCACTAGTTTCAGGTATTCTATAAATACTAAATACTTGCCATAATGTATTTTCATATTCTGTAGATAATTTAACAACATGATTATCACTATTATTATACCAATTACTTTTAGTAATATTTTTTAAAGACCCAAACATTGTTCCATCCACTCTACCATGAGCATAAAGTATTGTATTTTTATCAAAATCTTTAACACTATTTCGATAATCCATAAATACCCAACCTGCAGAATTATATTTTTTATTAAAATCTTTCTTTAAATAATATGTATTATCAAAAGTTTGAACAAAAGGATAATTTATATTAGTACCATTTACTTTAATCCATCCTACAGTATCACTATTAATACTTTTTAATTTACTAAAATCAACATTTATTAAATTCATTTTAATATAATCCCAATAAGGATTTTCACGTTGTACTTCTTCTTCCTTCGGAGGATTAACTATAATAGTTTCTGAAGTATCCTTTACTTCTTCAACATTTACTTCATTATTAATTTTTTCTATTTGTTTTTCTGTACTTCTAGCATCATTACTCCATAAAAGTATTCTAGCTCCACTATAACCACCGAATATAACAAATAAAACTAAAAATAAATAAACAAATTCTTTTCTTAAAAACAATATTTTCTTACGGTTTACTTTAATCTCTTCTTTTTCTATATTTTCTTCATTACTTAAAGTATCCCCAATATTTAATCCTTTTAATATTTCATATGTTAATTTTTTATCTTCTTCTTTTAATTTCTTCTTAGTTTTCTTATTCTCTTTTATAGTAATCACCTTTATTTATCTAATTCTATTTCTATTGTTTTATCTACTTTTATTTCATGATATTTAACTCCACAAGCATCAAATAATCTTCTTGATGCTATAGCATTATCTTCATTATGATATTTATCACTTAGATAAATTACTTCTTTAATTCCTGATTGAATAATAGCTTTAGCACATTCATTACAGGGAAATAAAGCTACATATATCTTAGAATTTTCAAAATCTCTTTTATTACCTCGAAAATTAAGTATTGCATTAAGTTCAGCATGACAAACATACATATATTTTGTATTTAAAGCTTCACCTTCTCTACTCCATGGAAACTCATCATCATGAAAACCATTCGGAGCCCCATTATACCCAATTGACAAAATTCTATTATCATCACTTACTATACAAGCCCCAACTTGTGTTGATGGATCTTTACTTCTTAAAGCAGATAATTTTGCAATTCCCATAAAGTATTCATCCCAAGATAAATAATCAGCTCTTTTTTTTGTATTCATTTATACCACCATCCTTTATAATTGTACCAAATTTTTTAGAAAAATAAAAGAGCTGTTGAAAAATTATCATTTATTTTCTAACAACTCTACTAGGTTTTATATTTGCTTTATTTATTTTAATCAATTTAATATATTCATTTATATCAATAGAACTAACTATATCAATAAATTCATCTATCATTTCTTTTGATAAAATACATTCTTTATATTCAAAACCAGGATAATATTCACTTGGATAACTTTTATAATCATTTTTATCTATATTATATTTATCAGAAACATATTTTTCTAAACAATTATAAGCAAAATACAAATCTTCTCGAAATTTTTCATAACTATTTTCTAATAAATATTTTTTACTAAAACACTCATCAAAAAACAAATAATCAGTTACTAAATGAAGAAACCACCCTAATTCAAAATCATTTAATTCTTTTCTTCCTTTTAAAAATGAATATAAATTAACTTTACTTTGTAAATAACTAACATTATTAGTTCCTCGATTACTATCAGTATAATGAGCTTGATTTTTATCATCTGCAGCATCCGGATATAAACTACCAGCTATAAAATTATCATAATCGTATATATTATTTCTTTCATAATATTTTTTAGCAACAGCTAAATGTATTGCAGAACTAGCCATTATTTTAAATAATCCTTTATTACATCTAAATTATCCATACTAATATCTATATTATTACTTTCAAACATATCTTTTAGTACAAACTTTTTATTATTTATTTCATCTTCACCAAGTATTATTACATATGGAATATTTTCTCTATTTGCAAAATCAAGACTTCTTTTTAATTTTCTATCTTTCATTTCAATTTCCACATTTATTCCCATTTCTCTTAGTTTATTAGCTAAATCTAATGCTTCAATTTTAACTCCCATTGGAATAATAAATACTTCTACACTACTATTCTTATTGAATTCTTCTCTTATTTTTAATATTTCAAATATTGATGTTAAACCAAAACTAATACCAACGGCAGGATATACTTCACCATCATTAATATATTCACCAATCATATTATCATATCTTCCACCACCACCGATAGAACTTGTAACAACACCACTTTTATCATAAACTTCAAATACATTACCAGTATAATAATCTTGACCACGAGCAAGAGTTAAATCAAGAACGCAATTTTCATTATATCCTAACTTTTCAATATAATTACTTAAACTATCAATTTCCATAATACCAGTTTTTAATACTTCATTATTACTATTTTCAAACTTACTCTTAATACTTTCTAAATCCATTTTAAACATTGCAAGTAAACTATTTACTTTAGTTTCTTCAATACCTAAATCTACTAAATACTTAATAAGTTCTGCCTCAGTAATTTTATTCATTTTATCAATTATAGTAATAACACTACTTATTTTGCTTTCTTCAATACCAACTTCACTAATTAGGCCACGCATTAAATTTCTATTATTATATTTAATAATGATATCAATATCTAATCTTTTAAAAGCAGTAATATATAAACTTAATAATTCTGCTTCAACTAACTCTCCCGAAATACCTACAACATCAGCATCACATTGTGTAAATTCTCTATCTCTACCAACTTTAACTGGGCCATCTCTAAAAACCTTAGCTATCTCATATCTTTTAAATGGAAAACTAATATTATTTTTATTTAAAGCAATAAACTTTGCAAATGGTACAGTTAAATCATATCTAAGACCTAACTTACGGTCCCCTTGGTCAGTTAATTTATATATTTCCTTTAATAAATCATTATTTTCATCATACTTATCTACAAGCATATCTAAATAGCATAGTATTGGTGTTTCAATTGGTTGATACCCATATTCTTCAAAAGTACTTTTTAAAATACCATTTATATAATTCCTAATTTTTTGTTCTTTAGGTAAAAAATCATAACCACCTTTTACATTTTGTATTTTCATATTTAATTTCCTTTCTAATATTAAAAAACAAGCACTCTAATAAAGCACTTGTAACAACTTTAATGTCGTAAACTCAAGTGCATAATTTTATGATGATGAAAAAACTTTTCAAAATAATTCATAAAAAACACCCTTTCAAAACACCTAAATTATACCATATTAAAGATATTTTTGTCAAAAAAATATACCATTTATAACAAATATATGTTATAATCAATATGTACTTGCCTGTATGGCGGAATTGGTAGACGCGATAGACTCAAAATCTATTTTCATTAGTGGAGTTCCGGTTCAAGTCCGGATACAGGCACCAAATTGTTACAAAACTCAAGCTTTTCGAGACAATATAAAAACTACTCTCAATTTAATTTGAGAGTAGTTTCGTTTTGACAATTTAATAACACACTACGCTATTGACGGAGTTCAATAACGATGTGCAAAGAAAAATCACTTTTGAAACCAAATACAATAATTTTTAACAACAGATATGGTCAAACAAAATTATAGTTTACCTTCAGAAGTCCGTATTAAAAGCAAAAGAAAGTATCATTTTTATTGAAACACGTCATGACTTTTATCTATGCATTCCTTTTTTATCAATTTTAGGATAATAATAATCATTATATTCTTTACTATCTCTAGCAAACTTAGTAGTTGAATCTATTTCTATTTTTGCAGTTTGTCTTTTTAACTCATCCACTTTTCTATTAATTCTATCAAGAAGTGAAAGACTAATTACACTAAAACAGTTAGTACAAATTATACACTGATTTATTCCATGAGATGTTTGAATATCAGTAAGAACCCCAAGTGTTTCTTTATTGCAATTATAACAATAAAATTTTTGTGTGTTATTAGTGTTCATATTATTTTTCCTCCTTTTTCATATTTACATTATACTATATTATCAAAAACTTTTAAATCTTTTTTTACAATTTTATAAAAATGTATAACATAATTTAATTAGTTAATAATTATTATTTAGGATTTTACACCTTGTAGTTGTTGTAATTTCACCAACCAGGCACCAGAAAATAAATAAAAGTCCTCATATGTGGACTTTTTTAATTTACATGATTTTACTTTAATATTCCATAACCAAACTTTACTTCATCAAAAAATAAGAAGTTATGTAACGGATAAAAAGTTAAAATAACAAACATAATACAACCTAAAGCAATAATTATAACTGGTAATATATTAATATTTAACTCTTCACTAGTTAATATTTTATAACCAATAAATTCCATAAAAACATAAGTAACAAGCATTAAACCAATAGATATAACCATTGACTCACCAAGCCACAAATAAAGTGGAATAAAAATTATTAAATAAAATATAACCCCAAGTAAAGATTTAACCATTGCTTCAATATAAAAATTATTTATTTTGATATTATTTTTTTTACATAAAACAAATTCTAATACACTTCCTAAAAGAAGACAATAATAAATAATTTTCATATGTTCCCAGATACTTTCATTAACTGGAAACACTAAAGCAAATAAATTATTTGGAAACAAATCATACATAAAGTGCCATAAAAAAGATAGTAAAAAAAGAAAAACAACATTAATTATTTTAATTTTCTTTAAAGTCATAATAATCACCAATAAATATTATGCATTAAACTTATTAAAATATGTTATTTTTCTTCTTTATATATTGAAGTAAACAATTCTTGTTCATCATCAGTCTCTTTAGCATCAATTGGTAAATCTGGTAAATCACTAATTGTTGCAAGACCAAAATAATCTAAAAACTCACTAGTTGTACGATATAAATTAGGTTTACCTGGTAAATTACTTTTACCACTTATTTTAACTAAATCTTTAGCCATTAACTTTCTAATCATATTAATACTTGCAAGACCTCTAAGTTCATCAACTTCAGCTCTCGTAATTGGTTGATTATAAGCAATAATAGCTAAAGTCTCTAACGCAGCTTGAGATAAAGTATTAGAACCTCTCGTAGTAATTAATTTTTGATAATATTCTTTATGTTCTCCTTTAGTTGTAAGTTTAAAAGCATCTCCAATAAAACTAATTCTAATTCCTCTATTATCTTTATTATATTCTTCTCTTAGTTTTTTAAGTAACTCTTGAGCCTCTTTTTTTGTAATAGCCATAACATCAACAATATTATCTAAAGTTATACCTTCATCACCTACTACAAATAAAAGCCCTTCCAAAATAGCTTCTTTATTCATACATTCACTCTTTCTATATATATTTCTCCAAAATTACTATCTTGTTTTAAAGTAATTTCTCTTTGTTTACACATATCTAAAATAGACAAAAAAGTTGCAACTACTAAATCCTTACTATATTCTTCAAAAAGGTCTGTAAACTTAACATTACCTCTTTTACTAATATATTCTCTAATATATTCTTTTCTTTCTTCAACACTTATTTCTTTCCTAGTAATTCTTGTATTAATTGGTTTTTGATAAGACATTCTTTTATTTAATTCTAACATTGCATTTTTTAAAAGTTCTACATCCATATTACCTTCTAAAACTTCTTTTTTATCAATAAATTCATTTAAATTTTCAGGTAACTTTGTAAAAAATTCACTTCTTTTTTCTTCTAACTCTTTAAAAACACTAGTTACATTTTGATATCTTTCATATTCAATTAATTTATTTTTTAAATCTTCTTCACTATTAATACTAAATTCTTCGTTATCACTATCATCATTATCTAGATTAAGTAATAATCTACTTTTTAAATGAATTAATTCTGCAGCCATAACTAAATACTCACTAGCATCATCTAAATCATCTTTTGGTATACTTTCTATAAATTCTAAATATTTATCTATTATATATTTAGTATCTATTTCATAAATATCCATTTTAGCAGTTTTAACTAAATGAAGAAGTAAATCAAGTGGTCCTTCAAAATCATTGATACAAAGTTTCATAAAACCTCCCTATTTACATGTATATCCCATTGATGTCATTTCAAAATATATTACTTTAGCATCAGTATCTTTTGGATAATAACTTTTTAAATTAATACTTCCATCTAATACAACATTTAAATTAATAATAATTCTAAATGTTAAAACATTATTTATTACATCTAAACTAGATGATATTCCTTCAACACTATCATACGTATTTTTCATAGCTTGATATGTTGCATATAATGTATTAAAATTAGTATCACTACTACTTACTTCATTTAATAAATTAATAGCATATACTTTATTATTATTTGTTAAATAATCTATTTTTTCATATTCTTTAGTACATGTTAATGTACCCATATTACTTTCATCAGATGTAACTACATATGCAGGATAATCTTCTTTACTTAAGTTATAAACACTTAACATATAAACATTGTCATCTACATCATAACTAACAGTATAAGCATTACCAACACTAACTATTACATCACCTAACATTACTCTTTTAAGTAACTTCTTACCTTCACTATACATATTAATAAAATAATTATCTTTAGATAAATCTAATATTTCATTACTCGTATTTACTATATCCATACTTATCTTATTATTTTCTTTTTTAATATTATTAATTTTAAAACTATCAAATGTTATTTCTAAGCTATCACTAATTACATATTCTTTTATCTTTTCATCATCACTATTTACATCATCATTACCATTATTTTTATTATTATTTCCACCACTCGGAGTAACAACATCTGGATTAAAATAATTATTTACAAAACTTGCAATATCAGGTAAATAAATAACACCTAGAATAAATATTCCAAATATTAAAACTATCCAAACTATTCCAAAAATACTTGCTTTTTTCTTATCTTCTTTTACAGCAAGTGTCACTGGAGTAAGTTCTTTATCATAATCAACAACTATCATCTTTTTCTTAGCCATGTTACCATCCCATTTCATTCTATAATAATTATACTATATTCTCCCCAAAAAACAAAGACTTTTTTTCAAAAAAGTCTTTATATATAACCTTATTTTCTTATTAAAACATGATAATGAAATGAGGAATAAGTTTTACCATTTGCTTCATAAAAATCTTCAATATGATTAATAAATTCTATCTTAAAATCTTTAAATAATTCTTTTATTAAATCATAATCCGCATAAAAATGTGGTATTTCATATTCAGGTCCATCTTCCATTCTAAGTCTTGTATTTTCATAAAGTAATGGCCATGAAGTTTGTTTAAATCCCCAGGTAGATTTAGAACCTAATGTTAAATAACATTCTCCACCAGGTTTTAATACTCTTTTAAGTTCTCCAATTATTTTCTTAACTCCAGAAGTATCTTGATGAGATATAACATTTCGACATAATATTGAGTCAAATGATTCATCAGTATATGGAAGACTAAGCATATCACCTTCCACTAAATTAGCATTTAAACCTAAACTATCCAACCATTCTTTAGTTTTATTTAACCCATCACTACTTATATCAAATCCATAAGTATCAAATCCATTACTAGCAAATAAAACTGTATGTCTACCTAAACCACATCCTAAATCAAGAAAAGATTTAAAACCCAAATTTTTCCATCTATTAAGTAGATAATATGCTTCAATACTAGGTATTTTCCATGGACAATTCATATCATCTTTAACAATTTTCCAATCCCAACCTTTTGATTTAACCATTTTTACTCCTAACAAGGTTTTCCTTCAATACATTTACTATTTTCTTTTTTATTTACATCTTCTATAATCTTTTTATAAGCACTCTTTAATTCATCTTTTTGTTTATCACTTAACACTTCATATGGATTAGTTTGACTTTCCACAGTTGCTACATGAATACCAACAACTTTACCATCTTTAACTCCTACAACAGTTGGAGCATATATTCTTTTAACACCAGTATCATACATATTACCAGCATCATCTTTTACATAAAATTCTTCTAAATAATCATCTAAAAATTCTAATATTTCATAATAAGCATCAGTACCTTTTTTAGTTTGTTCAGGCTCAATACTTCCAGAGAATTTATATGTATCTCTTATATCAAGAATATCTACATAATAAACTTTATCTTGTTTCATTTCTTTAGCAACATCAATTAATACTGGAACAGCATTTCTACACCATGGACATGCTGCAAAACCAAAATAAACTATTGCATCTTCATTTTTTAATACTTCAAGAATTTCCTTACCTGTCTTATAAACAATTGGATTTTCTTCAGGTATTTCTACATTAACATACTTCTCATCACTATTTTCATTAACAAGTTCATTTAATGCTTCATATTCATTTTTAAACTTCATTGCATCACTAATCTTTTCATCTTTATGAGTTATTATTGCATAACCACATAAACCAATAACAAGTGCTGCACACACGAATATCACTATCATATATATTTTATTACTTTTTTCCATATTTATCTTACTCCCTTACTATAATAAATTTTTAACACCCTAATATTCTTATTGATAACTTTAGCTAAATTTTATACCTCATTTCTATAGTTAGCAAGCAAACTATCTAATTATTTTATAACTCGGCGGCGCGGGGTGGATACCCCCACCAGCCGCGCTAATCAAAGTTTATTATACTACCAAAGTTATTGGTGAATCTTTAGTTCCTAATCCCCCAGCATAGAGAACAGAAGACTTTAGATACAAGACTGGACGAGAGCCATAGCCAGAGCGCGCGCTGTAACTGTAGACATAACCACTGTGGTTCAAAGTGAACACACTGTTGCTGTATGAATAAGGAGAAATTGTCCAATCATTGCAACCCATATACATCCAATTTATTGTTATTATTGATGTTCCATTTACATCGTTACCATCATAATTACGCAAAGTTGTAGTCCATGCACTTGGACTGGCTGCAAATCCATAGTCACTTGCATACATTAAACCTATTTTTGATGTGCCATCGCTTGGTCCATATGTTTTGGTAGCACTTGTTATTTCTGCTGTATACATTTCACTTGGTGTTACATCGAATGTTGTATGTCCACTTACTTTCCACGTTGTATCTTCAATCATATTTGACCATGTCATACCTATATTATTTATAAAGTTTGTATTTAAATTTATTTTATTTAAATTAGACTCACTCCATGTGTTTTTCTTTGTTACATTATTCCAATAATATCCATCAATTGATGTTAGACTTCCTTTATAGTATGATGCATTTGGAGTACTTGAAACTTTATAATCTCCGTCCGTTCCAAGTAGATTACTATTAGCATAATCATATTTTATTAATTTTACTTTATCTTCGAATACTCCGATGATTCGATATAGGTTATCTTCTGAACATGGACTTGTTGTTGAACCGAAGCATACAAAATTATTTACACTTTCACTTGCTCCAGCATATCTATATGAGTTATCTCCGGCTCCATTTGCTAACGAGCTTGTATGATGATATATATTTACAATCGATGGTTCACTTTTATTTGATAATGTTGTTATACAAGTTGCCAAATTATTCCCATTTGTACATACATCAGATAAAACTGTAGGGATTTTCTCCTTTTGTATCATTAACTTAGCAGTAAAATTTTTTCCTGCATTACCAGCTTGATTAGAATTATAGTTTACAAATGTTACTGTTACATTCCACTCTTCTGTTTTGGTACTTGTAGTTGTTATTTCTCTATTATTTAATATTGTTATTAATCCTGATTTTTTTGTTATATCAAATCCTTTTATTGATGCACCTTTTCCATCGGTAACCGTTTTATAAGTTAAACCTGTTAAAGTTGTTATTTCATTATTACTACCATCTTTAATAGATAATAATATTTCTGGTGTATTATTATCTACTGAATAAGTAAATGTATTTTCAGATATATTTAAATACAAATAATAATGTTCTGTTGCGGTATTTGTTTTATTATTTGCACTTAACATTGCTTTTGCAAACGTTGTACCCGTTTGATTTCCTTTGCCACTTGCAAAATTTTCTTGATTAAGTGATAAATTTAATGCTGAACCAGCCTCAAATGTAAAAGTATCTACAGTATTAGCATTTATTTTAATATCAGTTTGAGCGCCCTCACCTGTCTGAGCAACAAAGTATGCATATGTTGCAGCAACTAGAGTTAGTGCAAGCGCAATTATAGATATAATACTAACTATTTTTATTTTTTTGTTATCCATATTATTACTCCTTTAATTTATTCTTCACCATAAGATAATAATACCATTTTTTTTATAATAAGAAAACTAGTTTTTTTAAATTTCACAAAAAAATTAATATTTTCTAAACTTTTATAACTTTACATCACAATCATCATCATGGGAATTTATAAGTCCAATTGCTTGTAGATAAGAGTAAATTATTGTTGATCCTACAAACCTCATTCCTCTTTTATATAAATCTTTTGATAATTCATCAGATATACTTGATGTTGTTTTACCAACTTCTTTTATTGGATATTCTTTAAAATACCCAAGTAAATAATTTTTAAAACTACCAAATTCACTCTTAATATCCATAAATACTTTAGCATTATTAATACTTGCTTTAATCTTTAATTTATTTCTAATAATATTTTTATTATTCATTAATTTTTCTATTTTTACATCATCATAATTAATTATCTTTTTTATATCAAAATTATCATAAGCTTCTTTAAAATATTTACGTTTATTTAAAACACATTCCCAAGAGATTCCCGCTTGAAAACTTTCTAATATTAACAATTCAAATAAATACTTTTCATCCAAATTAAGTACTCCCCATTCATTATCATGATACTCTACATATAAAGGATTATTTACATTACACCATTTACATCTATTCATCTTAATACCTGTTTCTTTTTACTAAAAATATTATTTAATATAATAAATATCACTATAAATAAAATCATGACACCCATATTAATAAAAATAAGTTTTAAATTACTAAAGTTTAAAACTTCTAAACTTGCTAGTAATTCATTAGAATTAATATAGTAATATGCTGGAAACACATGGGCTAATTTTAAAACACTATCAGGCATCCACATAACTGGTATAAAAGCACCACATAAAAATGCTTGAGATAAAGCCACAACATTTACAATACCCGATACTGCTTCTTTTTTATTTACTAATGTACTAACCAAAAGAGATAAAGCTAAAGCAACAACTGCAAATATAAATGTATTTAAAATATAAATTAAACCTCTTTTACTAAACATAATACTACCAAATACAATAAACCCTAAAATAGTATATAAAATAACTACAAACAACACATATAAAATACTTGATAACATAATACACTTATTATATTTTTTATAATTCATACTACTTACAATAGTTCTTTTCTTAACACTTTCTTCATTAAATGAAGATAATACTAAACAAATAATAAACATAACAACTGCTATAATACTATAACTTGCAAAATTATAATATCTTGAAAGTCTAGTTAATTCTGTAGTATTTATTTTTGTTGCCAGTTCTACATTTGCATTAGTTTTTAATGAATCATTTATTTTATTTACTAAAATACTTTTATCACTAAATTCATTACGAAGTACATCTTGTGTTTTTAAATACCTTTTAAGTAACATTTCTGCTAAACTTGATGAATAATCCCCACTTGATTTAATTTTAATTTCAGAATCATTTCCATTTAATACATCATACTCATAACCTTCATCTATATAAATTACATAATTTGCATCTCTATAAAATATTGCATCATCTATTTTTTCTTCTTCTAAATCTATATCAAGAATATTTGCATTATCATTAAAATACTTAACTAGATTATTTGAAAGTACACTTTTATCATTATCAACTATTATTACATCTGGTTTACTACTTTTAAAGTCCTCAGTTACATCATTACTACTCATACTTAAAGTACCAAATATAAGTAACAAAACAGTATATCCAATTATAGTTCCTTTATATTTATTAACAACTTTCCAAAAAGTCTTAAATACTGTCATATTTTTGCCTCCTTAAAACAATACTAGATATACTTAATAAAATAAAAGAATATAATATTAAGCTAATTACATTAAAGAAATATCTATTTAAAGTATCATAATAATATAAAGAATAAAAACCATCTGTAATCAATGCAGCAGGATTAATCTTATTAATAATTGGTATATTTTTATCAATTACATATTTCATTGTTATACCCATCATACCAGATAAAAAAGAATAAAACATTGTTATAGCAATTAATATACCACTCTTTGCATTTTCATTTACTTTAAAAATTGATGCTATAAACACACCAAGCGATAAACCTGCTACTGAACCAACTATAGCTAGCAATATGATATACCATATATTAGAATCATAATTTATTTTTAAAACAAATATCGTATATAAGAATAAAATAATTAATCCTACAAGTTGCACAATAATACTAGCAAGTAAGCCACTTAATATTAAATTACTTTTTTTAACTGGTGCAATACTACTTCTTTTACCTACATCACTTAAATTTGGCATACTTTTATTAATAATATACATAGATAATATACCCCCATATAAAGCAGCCATTGCTATTAAAGTATAATATTCTATCATAGTATAACTTAAATTACTTCTTGATATGTTTTTAATATTTACTTCACTATTTAACTTATCTAATATATTACTTGTAATATTATCTATATCATAATTACCTTTACTTACTTCTTCATTAATACTTAAATTTATAATATTTTTTTCACTATTTACTTCATCTACAAAAAACTTAAGTATCGTTTCATATATTCCATTATCATTTATTTTAATATTTACATCATTATCAATAAATTCAAGATATCCAGTTACTTTTTTATCTTCTAATAATTTATTAGCATCACTCTTGCTTACATATTTTACATTAAATAACTTATTATCATTATCTTTGCTTACACTCTTAATTGCATCTTTAAATATTTTATTATTATTAAAATCATTACTTTCTACAACTGCTATATCAAATGGATGAAATGCTTCATTATTTTCTATATCATTAAAAGCTAGTTTAAAAAATGTACCTAGAATAATTGGAAATATAAATGTCCAGAAAATTAAACTCTTATTTCTAAAAAGTATTTTTAAAGAATATTTAAAATTATGTTTAAACATTAATCTCTCAAATCCTTTCCAGTTAGTTCCAAAAAAACATCATTAAGTGTTGGTCTTTCAGAAAATATTTTTGAATATGTAACCTTTTTTTCATGTAAATAATCAATTAATTCACCTAGATTATCTTTTCCCTTTTTATAAACAATCACTAAAGTATTTCCTTGATAACTTAAATCTAAAACTGTTTTAAATTCTTTAATTTCTTTTAATGTTTCTTCACTTATATTTTTTACTTCCACAGTTATTTTTTCTTCTAATTTAGCAAGGGTCTTTAATTCATCAGTAGTACCTTTAGCAATAATCTTACCCTTATCTAAAATAATAATTCTATCACAAATAATTTCCACTTCTTCCATATAATGAGTTGTATAAACAATTGTTGCACCTTCATTACGAAGTTTTTTTATACCATCTAAAATATTATTTCTACTTTGAGGATCAACTGCAACAGTTGGTTCATCTAAAAATATAAGTTTAGGTTTATGAGCAATTCCACAAGCAATATTTAAACGACGTAATAATCCTCCGGATAACTCTTTTGGATAAAACTTTATAAAGTCATTTAATCCCACTAAATTAATGGCATCCATTACATATTTTCTTCTAATCTCTTTATCATTTATATATAAACCACAAAAATAATCAATATTTTCATAAACAGTTAATTCTTGAAATACTGCCACTTCTTGAAATATGACCCCGATATCTTTTTTTATTTCATATGCATCAGGTTTCATTTCATGCCCAAATATTTTAATACTACCATTACTATAATTTAATAATTGTAAAATTGAATTAATAGTGGTGGACTTTCCACTTCCATTTGGTCCTAAAAGTCCTAATATTTCTCCTTCATAAACATCAAATGATAAATTATCAATTGCTTTTAAATTCTTATATTCTTTTGTTAAATTCTTTACTTCAATTACTTTTTTCATTATCTAATCTCCTTACATACACAATTTTTTCTTTTAAACTAATTTTACTTATTTTATAACCATACTTATTCAAATTCTATTTAAAAACGCATGATTAATTTTAAAAATTAATATTTCTTCAATTTCCTTAAATGTAATTTTCCTTACATCTTTATTTTTAATATACTTCCACAACTTATCATACTTCATATTATTTTTCCTCCTCAAGTAACATCAATGCCTTAAACTCACAAGATAAAAGTTCACTAATTTGTTTATCATTAAGTTTAATTGCATCACATGCAAGGAGTGTTGCAAGACCATGAGTAAACAACCACATTTTTGTATGAAAAGACATTATCTCTTCATCATTTAATTTAGTACTTCCCTTTATTAACTTAAATATATTATTAATATTATCTTCAGCAGCACCAATAAATTCACTTATAGAAAGATTTGTTTTACTCATAAACAACACTTTAAATAAATTCTTTTCTTCCTTAGCAAATTTTATATAATTAATACCAGTTTGTTTATACTTAGGCATTTCATCATTCATATTATTTGTTAAAAAATCATAAAAATATTTAATCATCATTTTATTTAATTCTCGCATTAATTCTTCGCTATTTTTAAACTGATAATATATTGGCCTTATTGAACAATTTAGTTTCTTAGCAATCTCTCTATTACTAACAGCATCAATTCCCTTTTCTCTTACTATTTCTAAAGCTGTATTTAAAATATTATCTTTACTTATACTTATATTCTTTGGCAATATATCACCTTCCTAACTATATTGTATCATGTGATACAATATTAGTAAAGGAAAAAATTAATTAAATGCAATTTCTGTATCAATATTATCATCAACTATAGCAATTATCAAAAATATAATACCACTTATTAAAATTAAGAATGAACCAATAAATGAGGCATATCTAAGCAGAACTTTCTTATTACTATCTCCAGGTTTTAATTCCAATATATCATCATAAGAATCTTTAGCAAAATAATAATAAATAAGTAACAAGACACTAAAAATAAGTATCATTAACCATTGATATTCTTTTTTACTCTTTTCACTTTTAGTTAAAATATAATTCTTTTCTTTACTATTCGCATACCAACTTAAAACAATAATACCAATATATATTATCCAAATATAATTTTCTATTTTAATATCTTTTAACCTACTTAAATCTTCATCCATATTAAAGTATATTATTTTGGGCATTCAGTTCATACCTAATTAGCCACTGACTTAATTTATAAATTTAAAAATCAATTTTTACTAGATTTTATAAGGGTTTGCAAAGTTGCAAATTCTTTTTTTAAAATTTTTTCAGGGAAATTTTAGGGAATTTTTTATTAAATTCTCTTTTTTTATTTATGTTTATTTATACTTATTTAATTTTAATTATATTTTTTAGACAAAATAAAAATAGTCCTGTACTAGCGACTATTTAACAATTTAACAATAAATCAATCTTCCTAAAACAATAATTAAAATATGAAGAATAGTCTTTTTCTACATAATTATCATTTAAAATAATTTCTGTATTAACTTGTTTATATTCTTCATTAAATAATTCTGCAAGTTTATTATATTGCTTACTTGATTTATGGCGAGGTAATTCAGCTGGCTAGAATGATCGGTTCATACCCGATATGTCGGGGGTTCGAGTCCCTCCCTCGCTACCAATATGAGTAATAATAGATAGAAATATCTATTTTTTTTATACATTTTAATCTTATTTGACATATCAATACCATTGTATTACTATTT
>ERZ824575.2020-NODE-2020-length-17101-cov-37.110114_pt1 | contig 17101 bp, 10 predicted proteins | sample MGYA00519470_ERZ824575 | MGnify/ENA primary metagenome ERZ824575 (study PRJEB31778, sample SAMEA3449170) | human gut metagenome | biome: human gut; feature: human-associated habitat; material: faeces | place: United Kingdom | collected 2010/2012 ...
TATACAAGAAATATCTTGAACTGGCAAAACTTGCTGAAACCATTAACTAAGTATATAAACCAATTAATTTATTTAAACCATGAAAATCAAATTTTTTATCTTAGCAGCCTTATGTATGGCAACTATAAGCATTTACGCTCAAAATTTTAATGGACTTGACATGAATATGGGTAATTTATATCGCTTATCCAATGCCAAGACACGTTCCATCAGCCCTGAAAACTTTACAGGTGAGAAAGGTAAAGGTGGTATGGCTGATCCAATTACAGATAAAGAAAAAATAAATCAAGCTAATGCACATCATGCAGCTAAAACTTTAGGGCAAGGCTGGAAAGTCAATCCTTATGTAAACATTGGCCCTAACGAAACTTTTACTTTAGCAGAAATCGAAGGCCCTGGTTCTATACAACAAATTTGGATGACACCAACAGGTGAATGGAGAAAAACAATTATTCGCTTTTATTGGGATGATGAAAAAGAACCTTCTGTAGAGTGCCCTATAGGTGATTTTTTCTGCAGTGGTTGGGGACTATATTCTCCATTAAGTTCATTAGCAGTTTGTGTAAACCCTGGTAGTGCGTTCAATTGTTATTGGCAAATGCCTTTCCGCAAAAAATGTAAAATTACAATGGAAAACATTGACCCCAATAATGAAATGAGAGTTTATTACCAAATAAACTACACTTTAACAGAAGTTCCTGAGGATGCAGCTTATTTTCATGCACAATTCCGTCGCTCAAATCCTAATATAAATTCTAACCATGTATTGGTTGATGGTATTAAAGGTAAAGGACAATACGTTGGTACATATATTGCTTGGCAAGTGAATAATAACGGTTGGTGGGGTGAAGGTGAAATTAAATTCTTCATGGATGGTGATAAGAAATTTCCGACAATCTGCGGTACTGGTACAGAAGATTACTTTTGCGGATCTTACAACTTTGAAAATAAAACGACGCATCAATATGAAGAATTCACTACTCCTTATGCAGGATTACATCAGATTATTCGCCCAGATGGAGTTTATCGTTCACAACAACGTTTTGGCATGTATCGTTGGCACATACTTGATCCAATCCGTTTTGAAAAGGATTTAAAAGTTACAATTCAAGATCTTGGATGGCGTAACGACGGCCGATATCTCGATCAGAAATCAGACATTTCTTCTGTTGTATTTTGGTATCAAACTGAACCACATGCTAAATTTCCAACATTACCTTCAGTAGACGATCTAGAAATTGTACGACCTTTTTAAAATACTCTGAGAAATATATAATTATTTATCTAAACATTTTATCACTTTGAATCTATGCTAAATTTTTATCAAAAAAGGACTTTGTCCAATACAATTCGACTAATGACAATATTATATATGTTATGCATATGTCAATTAGCTATTGCACAAACCAAAAACTTCCAAGGTGTCGTAAAAGATGCAAAAGGCAACACATTACCAGGAGTTACAATATTGGAAACTGGCACCAGTAATGGAGTTTCAACAAATATTGACGGAATATTTGAGATAAAATTAAGACCTGGCAGTACATTAACAGTAAGTTATATTGGATACATTACTCGCACCATTCCAACTAACGATAAAACTACTTTTTTAAACATCATTCTTGAAGAAGATGTATTTCAGCTTGATGATGTGGTAGTGGTAGGTTATGGTTCCATGAAAAAAGGTGAAGTAACCAGTGCTATTACATCAGTAAAAAAAGACGATTTTCTTGCCGGGATGGTAAAAAGTCCCGAACAACTCCTTCAAGGAAAAGTAGCAGGTCTTCAACTTTCAAATTATACTGGTGATCCTGTATTAGGACTCGAAATGACTATTCGAGGTGTTAATTCATTATCTGGTAATACTAGTCCATTGATCGTTATTGACGGAATTCCAGGTGGTAGTTTAACAGCTATTTCAAGTGAAGACATAGAATCTATAGATGTGCTAAAAGATGGTTCTGCAGCTGCTATTTATGGTACTCGTGGTACAAATGGTGTCATTGTAATTACTACCAATCGTGCTAAAGCGACTAAACTTTCCATGGAGTATAATGGATCTATCTCATTTGAAACATTTGCAAAACATGCTGATATGTTAACAGCCAATGATTATCGTAGATTAACAGATGATCCTGATTTTCCAGGTATTCAAGATGAGGGAACTACCACTGATTGGGTGGACGCTATTAGTCGTACAGCTATCAGCCACAATCATTTTCTTTCTTTGAAAGGTGGTAGCGCTGAATCCAATTACGTAGCTTCCATAGATTATCGCAAACGTGAAGGTGTCATTCGTCATACAGATCGTGAATCTATTACAGCTAAAATAGGTCTAAATCATAATATGTTCAAAGGAGAAAATGTAGTTTCTGGAAATCCCGTAACACTATCAGAAACAATAATTGATTTTAAATTTGAACAATATGCGAAAGCATATCCTTCAATATATGTTACTGATTTCGGTATCACTATTTCTTTCAAAGAAGAACAATAGCTAAATGAATTTGCATGTATGCAAGTAATTTTATCTGGCAAATCAATAGATTCTAAAGAAGAACAACCACTAAATGTAGAACCATTACTAAATGTAGAATCACCAATCATCTTAATAGAATTCGGTAAATTTATTTTCTGTAGAAGAGAACATGAATAAAAACAAAATCCTCCAATAGTCGCTACATTGTCAAATAGTTTAACCTCAATAAGATTTTTACAATAAGCAAAAGATTCATTTTCTATCTTTACACAAGAATAAGGCAATAATACTTTTTTAAGAGATTTACATTTACGAAACATACAATTCCCAATAACATTATTTTTAGTATAGCAATCCTCATATTTATCAAGAGTCCCTGGTTTATAAGAATCAGGATAGCAATATATTTCGCCTCCTTCCACTATATTAACATTAGTGAGATCTAAATATTCAAGAACACCATTTGTTTCCTTCTCTATATAATTCACACCAGCCATTTCCCTAATCAGCCTGATATCAGATCCGTTAATATCACCTTCAAGGACAATTTTTTTAACCTTTAAATAATCAATATTCAATATTTCCATTTTTCTTTTTAAGGAACCAGCCGTTTCTAATGTCAATTCCAAAACTGATTTTCCCTGTTGAACAACATTCAATGTATCCGCTAAACCTTCATTATTTCTATTGTAATAGATGATTTTAGCCTCTCTTTTATTATAAGCTTCATTTGGGGCAATCATATAATAAAGTGTATGGGTGGAAACGCTTCTTGTTGTGGTTACAGTAATCCAATCCACTTGTGGCATTCTCACATCAAAGTCAAAGTTACTATTTAGCTCTACTGCAATTCGTCCGCCTTCATCAGATATTGTATATTCATTTTTAATCAAATTCAAAAAAGCCCTTTCAGCTTGACATACTTTTAAAACCTCTTTCTGTTTACCATTTTGAAAAATGATTTCTCCTTCACGTTTATTGTACTCGTTATTTTTATCAATAATGAACGAAAGATTAGAGGTAGAAAGCCCACGAGTAGAAGTTCCTTTATGAATCCAACCCCGATATTGTTCAGGAATAAAAGTTTCATAGGCAACATTGGCTTTTATTTCTATCCGAATAGTGCCACCTTCCATTCCTACTGAATATTCTTTCTGCGACAGCATTATCGCATCTTTCTGCACCTGGATAATCTTCAACGTATCTGCCACAGATTTATCATTCCTATCATAATAGATAATTTCAGCCTCCCTCTTACCATAAGTTCCATTAGGAGCAATCGTATAATAAAGCGTATGGCTGGAAACACTTCTCGTTGCGGTTGTGGTAATCCAATCTACCTGCGGCATTTTCACATCAAAGTCAAAATTGCTGTTCAGTTCTACGACAATTTGTTCTCCTTTATCAGAAACGGTATATTCATTCTTAGTCAACAATAAAATGCCTCCTCCTGTCTGATATACCTTCAAGACTTCCTCCAATTCACCGCTTCGGAAAATGATTTCTCCTTCGCGTTTATCATATTCCTCGCTCTTGCTGATGTAAAACTTCCGCACGGTTCTATCCATGTCAGTTCTTGTGGCAGGTTCGTGCATTTGATTATGCCCTTTATCGCCCATAATTATTTGCCCGGAGCCAGAACCTTCACGTATCCAACTCTGGTATTGCTCAGGAATAACAACTTCATAGGAAACATTTGCTTTTACCTCTACCTGAATTTCTCCTCCATTCTTATCTACTTCAAACTTTGCAGTAGTCAGAGTAATAGCATCTTTCTGTTTCTGCGTTACTACGATACTCTTAGTCAAGTCACCAGCTGTCAAGTTCAATACCACATTACGGTCATCAACTCCTTCATTTCTTGCCACTCTAACCGATACTTGGCTTTCCCCGGCTTTCCCTTTATTGGGGAACACCGTACACCAACTGACATCACCGCCTGACTGTGAAACATCTATCGACCAATCTTTATTGGTTGTAAAAGAAAGAATCGCTTCGCCACTATCCGAAGTGAAATCCAAGCTTCCGGTAAAGTAAATTTCACTATCAGGATTAGGAGTAATCTCTGCCGGAGCATCATCATCCGAACAACTGCCAAAAGTAATTAATAGACACAAGGCTACCATTGAGAACAACAAACGTACATAAATGGAACTTGTAGAATTCGCTCTAAATAGAATCATAACCAAATAGTATTAGCCTCGCGTTCCTCCGAGGATATTAAAAAAAGACAGCGTGGAACTGCGTGCTATTCATCGTCTTTGAAGGTCCTGAGAAAACCCGAGTAAACAAATGAACAGACAGCAGACCCACGCCGAAACCAGCGCAGGAGCAGTCCATGCCATTCTTGTATAGTTTCGAAAATTTCTCAGGTTCTCAAAGACAAGAATGAAGCACAACGCTTCTTACAATATCATTTCACAAAACATTGAAGCTAAGGACACTTCCTTGCTTCGATGGCAAATTTAACGATAAAGAATGAAAACAAGAAAAAGATTGGAAAGTATTTTTGAGGCTGATACCTACAGAAGATAAATATGATTTTGTCATTCTGACACTTTGTATTTTCTATCGCACGAGAATCCCGTATTTCCGTCCCATTGCCCACGCAGCAGTAAATACGAGAGCGAAAATCCGTAAGTGTCAGGTTATAAGCATTATACCAAAACGAACGTCCTTACGATAAATCGGAATCACCTCTCCGAAAGCCTCGATGCACCGAAAAGGCAAAAGCAAAAGAACGTTTTACTAAAACAGAGTAACCGTTTTACTAAAACACAACTCCCCTTTTAGTAAAACGGTATACTCTTTTTAGCTTAAAGGTGCAGCCAATTTCTGCATAAAAGCCCCACAAAAGCGGAAGAATATGCAAAAAGAACGCATCTTTATGAGCTGAATATCCACAATATATCCCAAATCCGTTCTTCTATAAAACCAAGTGCGGCAGGAAAACCGGGAAAAGCATTACTTTTTGTCAAGGTTATAGGGATATTTCCGTCTTTCAGCACCTTTTACAACAACCCATGCAGTTCCCACGCCCGCACATGCCGTATTCCTTCATGAGACGGCAGGCAGAAGTCATCAAGCGAGACAACCAGTTTCTCATAATTATCTTGTATCGCCTCCAACGAAGCATACTCACGGCGCACCGTCTGTTCATCTACCAGCATGTAGGTGGATTGCAGATATATCGTACGGTCACCTTTCCGAGCGATGAAGTCCACCTCTTTTTCTTTAGCACATCCGGTATAGACATCATAGCCCGCCCGAAGCAACTCCAGATAGACAAGAGTCTCCAGTTTATAACCCACACCATAGGCTGTTCCGGGATAGAGGAAATTCTTAAAGGCAAGGTCGTTGATGTAATATTTCGCCGTACCGGACAGTATTTCCTTTCCGCGCAAGTCAAAGCGTTCACAACGATACGCCAAGAACGAGTCTTCGATATAGCCTATGTAGGCAGCCACGGCATCATAGCTCGTCTTCCGGCCTTGGCTCTTGAAATAGTTCACGATGTTGCCGATGGACACTAAATTGGAGGCATTGCCTACAAGAAACGCAAAAAGGTCCTCAAGCAGCCGGGGGTCACGTATGCTGTAGCGTTGGATGATGTCCTTCAGCAAGATGGTGTCCTTCAAGGCAGACAAGTAATTGCGCTGCACCTCCTGCTTTTCGGGCAAGACAAAAAGTTCCGGGATTCCGCCCGTATTCATATAGCCCATATAGCTCTCACGGTTCTGTTCCAGATGCCTTATCTCTGTATACTCCTGATAGCTGAAGGGATATACCGGAAATTGGACGTATCGCCCCGAAAGCAGCGTGGCAAGCTCACCGGACAGCATCCGTGAGTTGGAGCCGCTGATAAAGAGCTCGTACTCCTCGGTATAGTCCTGCGAATAAGAATTGACCGACTTTTCCCATTCTTCGATGAGCTGCACTTCGTCGATGAAAATATAAATCTCCTCTTGTCCAGAGATTGTACTTCCTAAGTATATCCATTCTTTCGTTCATAACCTAAAAAGTTTGCGAAAAAGGCTAGATTTTCGGTTATAAACGAAAGATTCATTTAGACAAGCAAGGAGGATACTTCCTTTCCGCATCCCCTTTATCGGCCGGATATTCCCTCTATAGAATCATCATTGTTGCATCTATATATCCACCGCGTTGCATCTATACTTCCACCGTGCTGCATCTATAGATGCAGCAAATCCCTTAACCTATCCTAATAATGCTGCTTATTGTCACCTATTTAGAAGCGAAATCATTATATTTGCGCCCATATATGCCAATACGTTAACTAAGCGGATGGCAAAACAACTTGTAAAAAACAAAACTGAATTATAACGAATTTCATCTGAATGAAACAGTACAAAACCGTAAACAACCTTGTAGGCTGGATTACCTTCCTCATTGCAGCGACGGTCTACTGCATGACCATCGAACCTACTGCAAGCTTTTGGGACTGCCCGGAGTTCATCACCACCGGCTATAAGCTGGAAGTAGGACACCCGCCCGGCGCACCGTTCTTCATGCTGGTAGCCAACCTGTTCTCACAATTTGCTTCCGATGCCTCCACCGTGGCCAAGATGGTGAACTACATGAGCGCACTGATGAGCGGCGCATGTATCCTGTTCCTTTTCTGGAGCATCACGCACCTGGTACGCAAACTTGTGGTGACAGACGAAAACAATATCACACGCGGCCAGATGGTTACCATCATGGGTAGCGGTCTGGTGGGCGCACTTGCCTACACGTTCAGCGATACCTTTTGGTTCAGCGCTGTGGAAGGCGAGGTGTATGCCTTCTCCTCACTGTTCACTGCCGTCGTATTCTGGCTCATACTGAAATGGGAGGACGTTGCCAACGAGCCTCACAGTGACCGCTGGCTGATTCTCATTGCCTACCTGACCGGTCTGAGTATCGGCGTGCACTTGCTGAACCTGCTCTGCCTGCCCGCCATCGTACTGGTATACTACTACAAGAAAGTACCCAACGCCAATGCCCGAGGCTCCCTGCTGGCATTGCTCGCTTCGGGCATACTGGTAGCAGCCGTACTCTACGGCATCGTGCCGGGTATCGTGAAAGTGGGCGGCTGGTTCGAACTGCTCTTCGTCAACACGCTGGGCATGTCCTTCAACACGGGTGTCATCGTATATATCATCCTGTTGGCAGCCTGCCTCATCTGGGGTATCTACGAAAGCTATACCGAACGCAACAAGGCACGTATGGCACTCTCGTTCATACTCACTATCGCCATGCTGGGTATCCCGTTCTACGGACACGGTACCAGCTCGGTAGTTATCGGTGTCATTGTCATTGCCGCATTGTGGCTCTACCTCCGTCCGAAGACGCAGGCAGCCGTCAAAGAGAAATTCCGCGTATCGGCACGCACGCTGAACACCTCGCTGCTCTGCACCATGATGATTGTCATCGGATATTCCTCGTATGCACTTATCGTCATCCGCTCCACCGCCAACACGCCGATGGACCAGAACTCTCCGGAGGACATCTTCACACTGGGCGAATACCTGGGACGCGAGCAGTATGGCACACGCCCGTTGTTCTATGGCCCTGCCTTCTCCTCGCAAGTGGCGCTGGACGTGAAAGACGGTTACTGCGAACCGCGCATCAAGTACAACGGCACGAAGTTCATCCGCAAGGAGAAAGCTACACCCGACGAAAAGGATTCGTACATCGAAATCCCCGGACGCATTGAGTACGAATACGCCCAGAACATGCTGTTCCCGCGTATGTACAGCAGTGCCCATACACAACAATACCATGCCTGGCAGGACATCAAGGGTTACGATGTGCCCTATGACAAATGCGGCAACATGATTATGGTAAACATGCCCACACAGTGGGAAAACATCAAGTTCTTCTTCTCCTACCAGCTCAACTGGATGTACTGGCGCTACTTCATGTGGAACTTCGCCGGACGCCAGAACGACATACAAGGCAGCGGAGAAATTGAACACGGCAACTGGATTACCGGTATCCCGTTCATCGACAACTGGCTGGTGGGCGACCAGAGCCTCTTGCCTCAGGAACTGAAAGACAACAAGGGACACAACGTATTCTACTGCCTGCCCCTGCTGCTGGGTATCATCGGCCTGCTATGGCAAGCCTACCGTGGACAGAAAGGCATCCAGCAATTCTGGGTGGTCTTCTTCCTCTTCTTCATGACCGGTATTGCCATCGTGCTCTACCTGAACCAGACTCCGAGCCAACCGCGCGAACGTGACTATGCCTACGCCGGTTCGTTCTACGCCTTCGCCATCTGGATTGGTATGGGTGTGGCAGGACTCGTCCGTCTGCTTCAAGACTATGCCAAGATGAAGGAACTGCCTGCTGCCGCCATCGTTTCCGTAGCCTGCCTCTTTGTCCCCGTGCAGATGGCAAGCCAGACTTGGGACGACCACGACCGCAGCGACCGCTACATGGCACGCGACTTCGGCCAGAACTACCTGATGTCCCTGCAAGAAAGCGGCAATCCGATTATCTATACCAACGGTGACAACGATACCTTCCCCCTCTGGTACAACCAGGAGACCGAAGGTTTCCGTACCGACGCCCGCACCTGCAACCTCTCGTACCTGCAGACCGATTGGTACATCGACCAGATGAAGCGCCCCGCCTACGACAGTCCTTCTCTCCCCATCACGTGGGACCGAATGGAGTACGTAGAAGGCACCAACGAATACGTCCCCATCCAGCCTGAGTACAAGAAAAGCATCGACCAGCTCTATGCCGAAGCCGAGAAGCAGGCACTGGACGGTAATCCCGAAGCACTGGTCAATGTAAAGAAAGAATTCGGTGACAACCCGTATGAGCTAAAGAATATCCTCAAGAACTGGGTGCGCAACAAGAATCAGGACTTGAAGGTGATTCCTACCGACAGCATTGTCATCAAGGTAGACAAGGAAGCCGTGCGCCGCAGCGGCATGATGATACCGGGCGACTCAATCCCCGACTACATGCACATTTCGCTGAAAGGCAAACGCGCCCTCTACAAGAGCGAGTTGATGATGCTCGAAATGCTGAGCGAGGCCAACTGGGAACGCCCCATCTATATCGCTGTCAGCGTAGGCAGGGAGAACCAGCTGAACATGGAGAACCACTTCGTTCAGGAAGGTCTTGCCTATCGTTTCACTCCGTTCGACACCAGTAAGACGGGCGTGACAATAGACTCCGAAAAGATGTACGACAACCTGATGAACAAGTTCAAGTTCGGTGGCATCGACAAGCCGGGCATCTATATCGACGAGAACGCCATGCGCATGTGTCACTCTCACCGTCGCATCTTCTCCCAACTCGTGCAGCAGCTGATGCGTGAGGGCAAGAAAGACAAGGCAAAAGCCGCCCTGGACTATGCCGAAAAGATGATTCCCGCCTACAACGTGCCTTACGACTGGCAGAACGGTGCCGTACAGATGGCGGAAGCCTACTACCAACTGGGCGAAACCGCCAAGGCGGACGAGATGATGAAAGCCCTTGCTGACAAGGCTGTAGAGTACCTGACCTGGTATCTGAGCCTGGACGACAACCGCTTCATGATTTCTACCCGTGAATTTGAATACCACTGGGCTGTACTCGATGCCGAGGTGAAGGCCATGAAGAAGTACAACTCCAAGCTCGCCGAAATCTACGAGCCGAAGGTGGAAGAACTGTATAATATGTATGTGGACAGAATGAAGGAGTGAGAATAAGGATTAGGGATTAAAGGATTAGGGATTAGCCTGTGCAGTTCATCACTAATCATTAACCCCTAATCCTTAACCCCTAATCCTTAAAATCCCTAATCCCTTAATCCTTAATCACGTGTTTATAGAACAACCTCCTGAGTTTTTTCGCAAACTATATCCCGGTGCAGTCTGGAGGATGGACCCCAATGAAAAAGCCGTTTATCTGACTTTCGACGATGGCCCTATCCCCGAAGTAACTCCCTGGGTGCTCGACCTGCTGGATAAGCACAACATCAAAGCCACCTTCTTCATGGTAGGTGACAACATACGGAAGCATCCGGACGAATTCCGGATGGTCGTTGAGCGTGGGCACCGCATCGGTAACCACACCTTCAACCATATCCGTGGATTTGAATACACGGCCAAGAATTATCTGGGAAATACCGAACAGGCGAAGATTTTCATGGAAATGGGTGGGGACATCAATTGCAATGTGGAGAAGGTTCTCTACCCTCTCTTGTTCCGCCCTCCCCACGGCCATATGTTCGCCAACCAGTATCTCACGCTGAAACGAACCTACAAGATTGTGATGTGGGACCTCGTGACCCGCGACTACAGCAAGAAGCTGCGCGGTCCGCAAGTGCTAGCCAACGTGATGCGCTACGCCCGCAACGGCTCCATCATCACCTTCCACGATTCCTTGAAATCCTGGTGCAACGGAAACCTGCAGTACGCATTGCCGCGCGCCATTGACTTCCTGAAGGAAGAGGGATATGAATTCAAAGTATTATAAACTTGAAACAGCAGAAAGTTACCAACATCTGCTGTCACAATAAATTCCACATAAAATAAGAAGGGGTTGTCTCGGCAAAAGGCAACCCCTTACATTTTATAGGCTCATGTCCTGTTCCACAAGAATAAACAGATGTTTTATAATTACCAAGTAAATGTACATCTGTATTCATCCCACTGGTCTTTTACAACCAGTTCCGTAGGATAACTGTCGGAATTCAATGTCCATGTAAAATACATATCGGACACAGAGTCCTCGCCATTGTATGTATAATGCCCTACAAGCGGCAGATGTTTCGTAGCCTTACCAAGCATGCCTCCATAATAGGCATATATCATCTCGTCCATATCCACATCCAGTATTTCATCAAACAACATCAGGCAGCCCTTATTCTCGATAGGAGCTGTTATATTATCCGTCGTATAGTCTATGGCAGCACTATACTCCCACTCGTCATTGCTGTCGATAATTCCGTCACCATTGAGATCCCCACTAGCTACATAACGTGTGGAAGTCTTCACCACATCTCCATCCTTATAGGTGATGTTCGTTATTTCACCATCGCTTTCAGAGCGTTTCATTACAACCAGATGGCCTTCAGTGTCGTATTCCATCTCCCAAGTAAACTCATCGGCATCGGGAGTACCAGCGTGGTCTATTGAGTTGCAAAATTCCACATAACCATCGCTGTTGAGCTGCAAGTTCAGTTCTGTAACATCGCCCTCTTCATCCGTCACGGTGATTCTTGCTCGGTCCTTTGCAACATCTGCCTTTGTAGTAGCGGGAAAGTACTCAAAGACGGCTTTATCCCCATCCTCAGTTGTAATGTTCGTCACCAGCCCTTCTTCATTGTGAGAAATCGCCATGCCCGAAACCGACTTCGGAAGCCCTCCCGTAAACACTTGCGAAGGATTGACCACAGTGGCGGTGTTTTCGCCACCCTCACCATTCTCATTTTCGTCATCGTCACTGCAAGCAGTGAATCCCAAGCACAACGCCACACCCAACATGGAGGCAGCCATCATTTTAAACATTTTCATAAGTTACAAATCTTGTTTTATCCCCATCCCTCTAAGGAAAATCCATAATAACAAAAGTATAAGGAATGCCGTCCGTATCTCACGACAACAAGACTCTGCCATTCAAACCCGGACAGATACTTTTGGCCATTTATCATTCCCAGACAAAGCTTAATGTTTTTTGCAAAGTAATAAACTTTTCCTTTCACTCCTTGTCACTGAAAAAGGTGATTTTTCAGCCACATACAGAAAAAATTCAGCATCTCCAATAAAAAGCAAAATGAATAAGACGTATATTTGCAACAACTAAGCACAGATTGAATTCCACTAAAATATACCGATATGAGGGTACGCCATACTAAGCTATTATCACTCCTCTTTTCTTTAACCACTATCCTGCTTCACGCCGGAGAAATACCAACAGACACTCTGTTGGCACACTTCTACAACCGGGCAGCCAATCTCATGGAAGAAGGACACTACGATGAAGCGCAACGTAGCTTCGACAGCGCCTTTGCCACCCGGAACGTAAAGCACTCCTTCATGTATCCCATCTTGCTGAACGAACAAGCCACACTGCTGGTCTATGTGGGAAAGACAGAAGAAGCCTTTGCCATGAAAAAAAATGTGCTCCCCTACCTGCCGCAGATAAATGATTTGGAAAAGCACATCAGCGTATACAACGATTTGGGACTCCTCTACCGTCAGCACCAAATGAATGACTCTACACTCTACTATTACAATAAAGCACTGGACAGTGCCTTGCAATATGGGGACGAAAGCTGGATAGCCCACATCTGCAACAATGTGTCCATCCTATACTTCAATATCAGGCAGCTGGACGAAGCTGAAAAGTATACCGACATGGCCACCGAACATGCCGCCAGAACCGAAGACCCATTCGTAGCTTTCACCACCTGGCAAATCAGGGCAACCATAAAGGCTGAGCTGAACAAGCTGGATGATGCTGAAAAATCCAACCGCAAAGCCTGGAACATTGCCTGCCACGGAGAGGGAAACGAAGACTTATGGAAGATACGCTGCCTGCCCGGCATGCTGAGACTCTTTGAACGAAAAGAACAACCCGATTCCATAGACCACTACTTGAAATTGGGGAACAAACTACTACAACGGGTACCATCCAACTCCATCGCTGCCATAGGATTCATACAATCGAGGGCAGCCACCGAAACAAACCGCAAAAACTATGCCCGCGCCTTGAAGGACTTCCACTGGCTGCGTAACCGGAAAACCGGTACCGAGCCCAAAACATTATTTACACAAATGGCACGATGCTACGATGCCTTGGGAAACCCCAAACTGGCCTACACCTATATGGATAGTGCCCGCATGTGGACTGATACGCTGGCACAGCACAATCTGACGCAACAAATGGCAGAATTCAACGTGAAATATCACACACAAGAAAAGGAATTGGAGATAGCCCACCTGCAACAAGAACAACTGGAACACCAAGCCTTCCTGCTAAAAGCCTCCATTGCTGTAGCCCTTCTGTCCGGTCTTGCTCTCATTACTTTGTTGACGCTCCGCCACAAGAAACGAATAGCCGAAAAGAAGATTGAACTGCTAAAGCAAGAAAACGAACTGAACTCGGCACGCCGTTACATTGAAGGGTTGGAAGAGGAATGCAAATATTTTGCCAAGGAACTGCATGACGGCATAGCCAACGACCTGCTGGGGCTGCAAATGAAGATAGAAACTTCTGCCGGCAAAGGGAATGAGCAGGAACTGGCCTCACTCGTCAGCAAACTGAGAAACAACGTGCGGAATATCTCACACGAACTGATGCCTCCCGAATTCGAGCATCTCAGTCTAGACCAGATACTCGACCGTTATGCTGCCAAACTGACCGAGAACACCGGCATAGAGGTCAGCTATCATCCAACGGAGAACAACGCATCACGCCATCTTCCCAATGAAACCGCTTATGAGCTGTACCGCATCGTACAAGAGCTCACCATGAACATCGTGAAACATGCCTCAGCCAGTCATATAGTCATCAGTCTCCGTGCCGACAATGAAAATAAATATACCCTGCAAATTACAGACAACGGTAAGAATGCAAACAAGCAACAAACAGCAACAAACAACAATGACGGCATAGGATTGCGCACCGTAAACGACCGTATCAGAGCCATCAACGCTACCGCCAATGTATGCTCGTCAACAGAAAACAACGTTTTCACCCTACTGCTTAACATAAACGAATGAAACCAAACAAAGAAACATACAGAATACTGGTAATAGATGACCACCCGATTGTTGCTGAAGGCATCATCGCATTGGCCTCGCAACTCGAAGGAGTGACGTGCAAAGGAGCCACTTGTGCAAAAGACGTGGAACAACTGACCCTCAAAGAGAGATTCGACCTTTGCATCATTGACCTTGAACTACCGGATATGAATGGATTCCAACTCATATCCCACCTTCACAGCCAGATACCCGAATGCGGCATTTTAATCTATACCATGCATGAAGAACCTTGGATCATAGCCAAATTATCCACCCTAAACATCAACGGAGCTGTTTCAAAAAATGCCAGCACCAGCGAATTGAGAGACGCCATCAGTACACTGAAAAACGGAACCAGATACTTCAGCAATGTTTTCAGCGAACTGGACAAGGAAAAACAAAACACCCTACCACATGCACTTCCCGAATTGTCGAGACGTGAAAAAGAAGTGCTCGCCTATCTCTCGCAAGGACTGAGCACTTCTGAAATATCCCAATTACTATTTCTCAGCATCAATACAATACAGACTTACCGGAAGCGCCTGATGGAAAAACTGGAGGCCAAAAACGTTGCAGAACTTGTCTACAAGGGGAAGAGCTTATTCTGAGAACACTTGTCATTCGCCCGGACAGTTACAAGCCTCCAGCTTCTCAAGCTTCTCCGTCTGAAAAGGAAGAAAATCAACTTAGCGGATACTCACCGTCATCGGATTGCGCACCTTCTGTGCAAAATCAGCCATGTATCGGTTCCAGGCTTCAGCAGTCTTGATGTCTGCGCGGTCCCAGGCAAAGCCCCAGTAATACACGTAGTCAGCGCCCGGCTCATAGTCGCTGACAACCAGTACATGACCGTCCGCATTGTTACGCATCTTCTTCTCCTCTATGGGGAAAAGCACGGTTTTGGCTTCCTTCACAACGGCAGGGAAAGCGGCCCCCATAAATATCTTGCCATTATCCGGTCCGGTAGTGGGGTCTACATACGTCATATAACCACCGGCGGCATCAGCCACCACAGCACCGTCCGGTTCGTGCAGCACAATACCGGTAACAATGGGCAAAGATTCCTTTAGATTGCTATACGAAACGGCAGTACGGTTCAGATGAGAACCGGCATCCAGCGTAATCAGACGCGTTTCCACCACCGCAGTATCCCCTTTCACAGCCAACGGATTGAACTCCAGCTTCACGGTGAAGCGCAACGGACCGTTGTCCAGCACCTCCTGCGTCTTGTAGCACCACGGATAGATAATGGTATCATTCACCATCAATGCAGACACTCCGGCTCCCAATGTTGGGCCTACTGCATAGCAGTCCATGCCATAACCGTGGTCTATATGATAGGAGAATGTGCGTACCAGCTCATCGGCTGCCTTCGGGTCTGTCTTGCGCAATTCATTAACCTGCTTCCAGGAGTCTGCATCCAGTTCCTTGGCATACATGTCTTCCAGTACCGGTGCAGCAGTGCCTCGCTTCGTGAACAAGTCGTAGCCGAAACCGCGTTCACCCCTTGCCTGCAATGCAGGACCGTAGGCACGGAAGCCTACCAAGTCGTTCTCCCAGGCCATGTCGTCCAGACGTTCGGGATACTGCCGCCCACAAGCCCTTACCTCCACATCGACGGGAGTACCGGCCTGGACGGTATATGCAGCCGATGCATTGGCGGCTACCGTAGCAGGGAAGATTAATTTGTCATCGTAGGTCACTTGGTAAGGCACCTGCTCCCCTTCGACATTCAGAACCACAATCTGTGCGGTGTCTGCCAGATTCAGAAGGTTTGAGATTTCGGTCATGGACACCTCTACCATCTCATCGGAACGGTCCATCGCTAACGGATTGGTTACCGTAACAGTCACTATCTTGCTATCGTTGCAAGCAAGACAGCAGAGGGCCGCCATACATAATAAAAGAAAGTTTCTCATATAATCATTGCTTTTTCCTAATCAGTTGTATAACTTTCTTTTAGGCGCGGATTTCGCGGATTATACGGATTTTCCTTATCCTTTCCGCGAAATCCGCGTAATCCGCGCCCAAAAGAAAAAGGTGACAAGTGACATTATCCTGCCACTTTATCACCTTCTCAATTATCCTTAAATTTATTTCGGTTGCTTTCCGATATAAGCCAAGATACCTCCGTCTACATAGAGGATGTGACCGTTTACCGCATTAGAGGCTTCCGATGCCAGGAACACTGCCGGACCGGTAAGTTCTTCCGGAGCCAGCCAGCGGCCTGCCGGAGTCTTGGCGCAGATGAACGAGTCGAACGGGTGACGGCTACCGTCGGCCTGCTTTTCACGCAGCGGAGCAGTCTGCGGGGTAGCGATGTAACCCGGACCGATACCGTTACATTGGATGTTATATTCACCATATTCAGAGCAGATGTTGCGAGTCAGCATCTTCAAGCCACCCTTGGCAGCGGCATAGGCCGACACAGTCTCACGACCCAGTTCGGACATCATAGAGCAGATATTGATAATTTTACCGTGGCCCTTCTTCATCATGGCAGGCAGAACAGCCTTTGATACGATGAACGGAGCATTGAGGTCGATATCGATTACACGACGGAAGTCAGCAGCCTCCATCTCGTGCATAGGAACACGGCGGATGATGCCGGCATTGTTTACGAGGATATCAACAGAGCCTACTTCCTTTTCAATCTGGGCTACCATGGCCTGAACAGCAGGTTCGTCTGTCACATCACATACATAACCGCGTGCCTTGATACCCTTTTCAGTATAGGCAGCCAAGCCTTTGTCTACCAACTCCTGGTTGATATCGTTGAAACAGATAGTTGCTCCTTGCTCTGCAAAAGCTGAAGCGATAGCAAAACCGATACCATAAGAAGCACCTGTAACAAGGGCTACTTTACCTTCCA
>ERZ824575.2023-NODE-2023-length-17059-cov-4.195777_pt1 | contig 17059 bp, 14 predicted proteins | sample MGYA00519470_ERZ824575 | MGnify/ENA primary metagenome ERZ824575 (study PRJEB31778, sample SAMEA3449170) | human gut metagenome | biome: human gut; feature: human-associated habitat; material: faeces | place: United Kingdom | collected 2010/2012 ...
GGACTTTCACCGCCAAGTTATTACGCGTGCCGGGCACACAAGGCCAAAGGGCTCAGAACGAGAGTTCTGAGCCCTTTGTCATTGATCTGAATCCCGCGGAGCGGGGCGATAAAATCATTCATTCAAAAGCTTTTCAATTTCGGCGCGTCTGTCACTTGTGCCTTCATATACAGTCGAATTGAACCATTTTCTTTCAACAAAATCCTCAGAAAAAGCGTCCATGATCTTTTTTGCAATTCGAAATTGTGAACTCGCTTTTTCATTTTCTCCGCGGTTTTTCAGATACTTGCCTGCAATCATCAACATGTCAATCAGACTTTCGGCGGATATGTTTTTCTGCTTCTGTGCCGCTTCGTAGCTCTCCTCGCCGTCAAGGAGAGATGCCATCAGTTCGAGTTTTGAAAAATAAATCTCCGGTATCATTTCAAGCGTCGGCTTAATCAGATCAACCTGACCGTTTTCCTTGTAGCAGGTGGCAAGGATGCGGCAGGCATCGTATTTTACGGAGTCGTCTTTGGTTGATGCTATAAGAGACTTGCAAGTGTCGATAACTTCACCGGCACGGGTCTGATAATCCAAGGTGTAGAGCAAATTATTCAGTATAACATCATTGCCCGGAAATCTTTGTAAGCCTTTGCACAGAATTTCTTCGGATTTTGCAACATCGGAATTCCGGTACTTCCATGATTCGGCACATATTGCTTCTATATGCTTTTCGGTTTCAAACAGATTGAAATCAAACAGTTCATCGGTAGAAACGCCGAAAAACGACGCAATTGCCGGAATCATGGTGACATCGGGCATAGTGTTTCCGTTTTCCCATTTTGAGACTGCCTGAAACGACACGCCGAGGTAATTCGCAAAGACCTCCTGTGAAATGTTCTTTTGCTTTCTCAGGCTTTTGATCTTTTCTCCGAGTTTTATCATAAAATATCCCTCCAAAATAATTTGGATCAGCGCTTATCCTGATATCATTATAACATAATGCGGCAGGATTGCAATAACTCATATTGAGAGAATTTTTCTAACGCGGGTTGAAAAACGGAAAGGCTGTTTCCGATAGCTCATTCGATTTCTTCTGGATATATGAAAAGCTTTGTAGGACCGCTTTAATTTCCGGAAATCAGCTCAATACCCTTGCTTGTGTTATAGAGCGTCTATTAACCGATAAGGAAGCGGACAATGAAGAACTGCTCAAAAAAGTTGAGAGATATACAAACAAAATACTGACAGAAAATGACACTTCTTCTCTTATTCCCGAAACAGCACAACGTTTTTATGAAGAGATACGCCCGATAGATGCTTTTTGTTGTGCCAACCGTGTGAGGGGATTGGCTTTCAGAACTGATGGAGGGATGTGATTATGAATACACCAACATACCATATAACGATTGCGGACAAAATCAAAGCATACCGCAGCGAATACAATCTCTCACTAAAGGAATTCGGCAGGCTGCTTGGAGTTTCCGCACAGGCGGTATGTAAATGGGAGCAGAATACCTGCTATCCCGACATCATCTTTCTGCCGCATCTTGCGAGAATTTTGGGATGTAAGACAGACGATTTCTTTGATATGTACGGATGTGATGCGAACGAATAGAATAAAGATGGTTTCAAATGGCGGAGACGGCCATCAGCGTATATTCTCATATGACAGGCGAGATGGAGTGCAACGCCGCAAAAATGGACGATGCCCTCGGCAGAGTGACAAGATATTTCTATGATCAGAAAAAGGGTCACCTCCCTCGCCGTCATATCTCCCGACGGCAACGGAACGTCCTATACCTACGACGCCCTCGGGCGCATGACGCTTGCCGTTCCGGCAAAGGTAAACGGCTCCGGAACCGCAAAGGCGTCCTACGGCTACAACAGCAGCGGTCAGCTCTCGTCTGTTCTGACCGGGCTTTCCAATGCAGCATATGTCCGTCCCGACGGTGTTTTTGTTGTGCCGGTCACGGCTCTGAAAAAATGAAACAAGCAGAATTCAGAGCACAGCGGTGAGGTCTTATCAAGGAGCGCAGGGATGGTTGTCTGATCTCACATAAAGTATCAGACACGGTATATTTTCAGCGGACGTTGCGGGAACTGCCGACAAGCCTTACGCCGTCACAATTGATATACATCATCCCCGGAAATCGTCCTGCAATTGCCAGCACGCAAGCGGCAAACGCATTGTCTGCAAGCATATGGTTGCAATATTTCTTGGCATTTCAGGCAGAGACCGAAAATTTCCATCGTGAGTATTTAAAGGCACAAAAAGAGGCGGAGGAATACAAGAACGCACTATATGAGCGGGTGCAGGACTATGTCTGTAAGATGAAAAAAGAGGAGCTCAGGCAAGCCCTGCTTGAGCTGCTATTCGACAGCCCGGAGTAGCAGTTTGACTGATTTGTAAGAGATCATGGGTTTTATGACTGATTGCCGGAAGAGGTGAACCGTACAAAACTGCCGGCAACATGATATTTACGTTTTTTCTTTTCCTGAACACCCTGCATAAAGTATTCCTGATACAACCGACATGACTATTGTCACGATAATCAACTCTTTCCGGATATCAAAATGTGCTCCCTGAAGTCAGATGCTTCCGGGAGCATATTATTATAATACTTTGAGAGCTGTTAAAAACATCGAGGTTTTTAACAGCTCTTTTTGGTGCGCCCGGCGCTTGTTACATTTCAGTCGTCGGTATCAACGAAATCGAGGTCTTCTCCGAGGTCTTCTCCGAGGTTTTCCCTGAGCTTTTTCGGCTGGCGCTTCACTGTTTCGTCTCCTCCGAAAATCGCCATTTCAGCTGCGGAGACGGCTGAGGCAACCGTTATCGCTGTGGCAAACGAAAAAGTGAACGGACCGGAAGGCGAGCGGAGAACCATGGGGATCTCACATCCTCCGGCATGGAGTTTTACCGTGCCGTCGGTTATGAGAAAGCCGCGCTTCGTCGCCGATGCCTGCCAGACCGTTCCGGGCGAACCGAAAAGGTATCCGATCATTTCTCCCGCCGCCGCAAAGGCTTTTTCCGGGGATTTCAGAATTATTCCGGTTCCGATGTCGGAATCATATTCAGTACGGTCGCTGCCGATGAGGAAAAATGTCGACAGGCTTAAGAACCGGCAGAATTCATAGGCATTGAGCTTTTTCGGCGGCTTGAAGCCGATGTGAGCCGAATATGCCGCCTCGGAAAACAGCTCCTGAGGCGAGACCGATTTTTCCGAGAGCATATCGCGTTCGGCATCGGCGGCATAGTTCACTATCCAGTCAAAGCATCTATCCGGAGATGTCACCGACGAGGCGCGGGCAAGGACCTGCGGAAAGTACCATCTCAAGCTGTCTTCTCCGCCGAGGACAAGCATTCTGATGCCTCCTGCCCCGGCGCCGGTCGTGACTACCGCTCCTCGTTTGCGGAGGCAGGTTTCAGCCAGCTTTTCGCCGGAAATTCCGACAAGCGACGAAAACAGTCTTCTGCGGCATTTCAGCGTCAGCAGACGCTTTGCAGCCGCGTTTGCGAAAATGACACCGCCTTCCGTGTCGGTCATCATGGCTGGCATTTTCAGGCGGCTCATGTAATCGACGGGGTTTATCATTTTCTCTGTCCTCCACGTGTCCTGAATATCCCGATGAGGATGCCGTGGCGGCAGTCCTCGACGGGTTCATGAAATATACTGATATTATACACGAAAAATTAATATTTGTAAAGGGGAATTGAGAAAAAACATGAAAAATTTTTATAAACATATCGAAATCAATACGTACGCCGCGATGCGCGCAAATTCTGCCTGCTGTTGAAATGAAGTCCGGCTCGCCGGAATACGGGAAAATGTGATAAAAGAAATATCGTTGCCGCAGCCGTATATTCTCCCCGCAAATGCAGACAATATCTTTGTGAAATAATTCCTGCAAGGAGAAACCAACATGAAAGCAACCGGAATTGTGAGGAGGATAGATGATTGCGGTATAATATCACAAAGAGGATTATGCCGCATAAACACAGGGGTTTTGCTGATTTTGTCCAAGAATTAGATTCGAGTCCCGGGCATAATTCGACTTTAATATGCCCGAAAGGAGGAGCCAATTTATAGGCAGCCGAGCAAAACATATTTAATAACCTGTCACACAGAAAAGCCGAATGAGCACTGAAACTCATTCGGCTTTTCTTATTTCACGAGGAGGATAAGGATGAAAAAACAAGGTGTACTGATTTATGATGATGTAATCGGTCGGATGGACATTCGCTTCGGGCCGCTGGATTACTACGGCGGCCTTCACTGCGGAGAACGGTTGGAGGTGCTGCTTGACGGAGAGTGGATCCCGACGAGAATCGAACTCGGTGAGTTCTGGTATCTCAAGGGCGTGAAACTGATCAAGCTGAACGGACTGATCGTAAGAATCGAAGACTGATACTATGTGACGGCGGAAAGGTCGTCTTTTTTATTATTCCAAGGAAGGAGGCGCTGATGTTGAAATGCTTGATGAAGTATGAATGGGTAAAGCTGCGAAGAGATACCTTGCCGACCGGCAAAGGCATTATGGGTGCCTGGGCAAAGCTCGCCGCCCGAGCTGCATTTCGCAAAGGACATGCCTCCTACTGTGGCCATAAGAACGCTGTGAGCCCCGGAATGTGGTCCGGAGGTATTGTTGGGCTGAAGAGTATTCTCGGCATCAAAAGCCGCGTACAGGCTTTAGAGATACTGGATAAGCTGTCAGACCTCGGTTATCTGAAATACACACTGGACAGCAAAACCAAAAAGCTGACCTATCAATTAACGGATTGGGTCGTAAAATGCTCCGGTGAGGAGTGCATGAACGGAACCGTGTATGCCACAGACGGTTTTGGGTTTCTCTGCCTCCCCCGCAATATTACGCAGCGACTTGCCGAGGAGCGATATATATTTGATGAAGCAGACGCATGGCTGGATCTCTGGTGCCACACAGTATCAGAGGAACCGGGCAATGCGTTTTCTTTTATAGCGCCGGCTGTTCAATACGGCAATTACGGCGCCATATTAACTATGGAAAAACTGGGTCAGCGCTGGGGCTGGGAAAAGACAAAGGTATGGAGATTTTTCAAAAAGCACGGGGATGTCTTTGCTCTATACCGTCTTCCCGGCTCTTACGGCTGCCTCGTTTTCAATAAATCGTATCCGATGGATACCGAGGTTTCCTTGCCTAAGCAGGCAGAAATCCTGCGTATTCTTGATGAAATACGCATTTGGGGTGCAAATACGCACAAGGTAGGCAGTGACAATGAACATATTAACCGGCTGGTCGCATGGTACAGCAGAAATGCCGTGGAAAAGTCGATTGGCAATGTGGAAGAAAATCGCGTTGCACTTTCGGGCAGTATAATACGCGCGTATTTTTCTCCGTGTTGGAACTGTAAGAATTGTGAGTATGTCTGCCGGAGTAAAGAGTATTCCATGCTCAAGGTACAGGAAACGAATAAAATCCGCGGACCGTGCAGGCCGACGGATATCACCAAAATCGCAAAGGAGATGTTTTATCATGAGCAAACAGGATGAGCTGCAATATGAGCAGCAGGAAAAACGAATACAAGCGCAGTCAGACGCTTTTATCACACTTCTGACAAAGCGAGGCATCTTGGGAGACAGCCAGATCGACGATGCACAAAAGCGTGCTGCCAGACAGGAAAAGACGAAAAATTGCTATCACAACACGCTGATGCTCCTCCAGCACTATCGCACGCTGGTGTGGATGCTGGAATGCTTCCCCGAGACGGTTGCTGCCGAGCTTGACCGGCCGTTTGAAGGCGTGGACAAGCTGATCGAGGATGTGGATGTCGAGGTGGCGCTGGGCAACAAGAAGATCGAAAGCCGGATGCAGGGTATGCAGAAATCCCGCCTGTTGATGGATCGGCTCAACGAGGCACTGACCGTGCTCCGAAAAAAGCCGGACAACGGCGAACGGCTGTATAATCTCATCTACACAACCTACATAGCGCCGGAGGCGCTCAACCATCAGGAGGTTTTGTATCGCCTAAACCTGTCGTCACGGAACTTTTATCGCTATCGCCAGCAGGCCATTTCCGTTCTTTCCATTCGCTTGTGGGCGACAGCTGCGCCGGATGTGGACTTTTGGCTGGAGATGCTGACGCTTCTGGAAGGGCTGAAATGAATATGCCCATAAAAAGGCGAAAAGTTGGCACACGATTGCCGATGACACGGGAAAGCAAATGTGCTAAAATAATATCGTCCCAAACTGGGATCGGGCGAAACCGACGCCGTTTCTTGAGCTGAAAAGCTTTAAGAGACGGCGTTTTTTGCTGCCCAATACCGAAGAAAGGAGGGCCAAAAGCATGAACAGACAGCTTCGGCTGCGCGATGGAAAGATCAAAACCGCATACTGGTCGCTTGTGGGCGTTGTGGCGGCACTGCTCGTTTCGACACAGGCGGTATTCGCCGCAGATATGTGGGATCGTTTTTCGATGATCATGAAGGATATCTACGGAGAGCTTGTGGCGATCAGCACCATCGTGGCAGTCACCGTGGCCGCTATCGCCCTGCTGGTACGCATGATATCGCGCAATCAGCGAGCCGTCGACGAGGCGACGAGCTGGCTCAAGAGGATCGTGATCACCTGGATCGTTCTGAATTCTCTCGGCTTTATCGTTGCCTATCTGCAGCCCCTTATCAGCGGCGGAAACTACAACCCGTAAAAGATCCGGTCAAGCGGAAAGGAGGTGAACACCTATGCTTGACTGGATTTTTGAAGGAATCGTCACCTGGATCAGCAGCGTTGTGTCAGACATGATGGATGCGGTGTCCGGGCTGTTCCTTCAGGCACTCGGTACGGATATGACGGCAATGGAAGAATACTTCCCGTTTGTGTCTAAAGCCTTTACCGTAATGCAGTACACCGCATGGGCTCTGTTGTTTTTGATCACAGTCTGGCAGTTATTCCGTGTATTCGGAGGCCCTGTAACGGAGGCGGAAAACCCGTGGGTACTGCTTGGCAGAAGTGCGTTATTCGCCTTTCTGATCGGATATGCCAAGCCGATTTTCCTGTTGACGCTGAAAATCGCAACAGCGCCGTATACGGCACTCATGGACATTCAGATGACGGCGGAGGACTTTACCTTTGCCGGAATCGAGCAGGCCCTTCAAAACGGGCTGACCAGTCTTATCGCCACCATCTCGGTGGTCGGATTGCTGCTGCTCACCATACTGGAAATTGCGCTGGGCTGGAACTATTTCAAGCTGCTGCTTGAAACGGTGGAACGGTACATCGTTGTCGGTGTGCTGTGCTACACCTCACCTCTCGCCTTTTCTATGGGCGCATCCAAAGCAACAACGCCGGTATTCCGGTCGTGGTGCCGGATGGTCGGGTCGCAGCTATTGCTCCTTGTGATGAATGTCTGGTTCCTGCGTGGCTTTTCAACCTCGGTTGGCCAGTACATCGGCACAGGCGGCGCCTTGTCCAACGGCAACGGCAATGTGTTCCTGTGGCTGTTCTGTGCAGTGGCGTTCCTCAAAACGGCACAGAAGTTTGACAGCTATCTCGCGGCAATGGGACTGAATGTAGCCCAGACCGGCTCCGGTATGGGAATGGAACTGCTGATGGCCGCACGAGTAATCACCGGCGTGGCCGGAGGCGCAAGAAGCGCCGGCAGTGTGTTCCGCGGAGGCAGTGCTGCAACCGGGACAGGCGCAGCAGCAACAGGGTTCGCTGCAGGCTTTGCCAACCGTTTCAAGGGCAATTCGTATGTCCGTGATGCGGTCGTGGACGGCGGCACAAGAATGGGCGCCGGCGGAACGATCGGCTTTGTCGGTCGGGCTTTCGGCGGTATGGCAGCCCGTAACGGCGCCACATTGACCGGAGAATCCATCTCTTCCGTAGCGTCCAGAACACCGAATGTGTCCGGTTCTATCGGCGGCGACATTGCCAACCGCAGTCTCGGCAATTATATGCCGCATATGAAAGGCATTAATCTTTCGGATACGCAGATCACCGGCGGACATATCTCCACAAAGGCGATCGGTGCCGACGGGAAAGAAACGGCTGTCGAGATGTTCAATGCTTCCCAGTTTGAAAAGCCGGACGGCCCGCATGCCATTGTCAATGCCTCGGACGGCAGTCAGTGGTATCAGATGGCCAGCGGTTCCGGAGCCGGAGCATTTTATGATGCACCCGTATTCAGCGGCAATTCCGCTGAGGCGGCGCAGGTCGCAGCTGCATTCCCGGATGCGGATGGTGCAACGCTCAGAACGGTCGGAGACGGTGTCATTGAGGCATCTTCGGACGGCGGCGTGAGCAGATGGTACAACAGTGCATATTATGACGAGCCGGATGCACCGCATTCCACAATTCAGGCATCCAACGGCGTAGAGTGGTACGCCATGCAGCAGCACGCAGAAACGCCTCCCTTTGAGGCGGGCGACGCGGCGGATGGCTATAATCGGGCACAGTTCCAAAGCTTTATGCCGGGCTATGAACAGCCGGTCACAAGCGTGGATGGATCCGGTCGTATGGACGGGCATTTTGAGGTCCGGCATGAAAACGGATCCGGCACGATGTTCTATGATACATCGCAGTATGCACCTCCCCGAGGTGACTATCAGGTATATGAAGATGTCCACGGCAGCCAGTGGTACGCAGTACACGGCGAGGCTGCAGTGGAACGCAAGCCGGTTTATGAGAACGGAAAACCGGTCTATGACGGCGAAAATGTACGCACCGTTTCTACGGAAACTGTGCGGTACAAAAGCACACCGTCCCGTTATGGTGAGCCAAAATCCCGTGATCAAACGGAGATCAAGTCGCCAAGGCGGAGACGATAAACGGCGGACAGCTGGATCGGAGCAATGTATTCGGTTCGGCTGTCTTCCTATATAAAAGAGAAAACAAGCCTGCCTTTGGCAGTTTGAATACGGAGGTGAAAGAATGGCAGAGCCGCAAAAGCAGCAAATGGGAGACGGTTCGGATAATATCGGTCAAGCGGTCGGTCAGGCGGCAAAAGCCGCAAAAAATGCCGGAAAACAAGCCGCAAAGCAGGCGGCGAAAAAAGGAGCGGAAGCAGCAGCCAATGCCGCTGCGGCAACCGTAAAGGCCGGTGTGGAGGGCGGCAAAGCAGTGGCAGAAATTGCAGCCGGTACAGCCGCTGGTGGTCCTTGGGGCGCGATCATCTCCGCCGCATGGGCGATGCGGCATACCCTGTTTAAAATTCTGGTCTGCTTGTGCCTATCGGTGGTTTTCCTCATTGTTATGATCGTAGAGCTGCCCGGGATCATCATCAATAAAGCGCTCGGTATCGACGGCAATGAGCCGACGGTATCCATCACGGAGATCTATGAAAATCTCTCCGAGACGGTTTCGGATATTGTCCAGGCCGGGTACGACGCTTCAATGGCTGAGGTAGAACGATTGATTTCAGACGGAGGCTATGACCGGGAGCTTTCAATGAATGCGCTGATCAATTATGCGCAGAGCTCGGCCGGGTACGACACCGCCTATGTTTTGTCGGCATATTCCACTTCGGTGGAACAGCTCAGCAACGACCCGGAGGATATGCAAAAGAAGCTGGACGGCGTGGCAGCCAAAATGTTTCCCGTAACCTCGGTTGAGCGAGAAAATGAAGTAATCACGCCGGTCGCTTACTATACCTATAAGCCGATCACGATAACCGTGGTAACGAAAACGGTTAAGACCGGAATGATTAACGGCATCCCGCAATACCGTTATGAAACGGCGGAAACGACCTACTATTTGCAGGATCAGCAGTTGTCATCCGATACACAGATCGAGGTGGATGCATACGCAGCCGTCACCCTGACGCTCCCCGTATACAGCGGCGGCAATATCACAGGCACACGCAAGGCAACCTATTATCAGTACACGGGCAAGGAAACGCTTACGCCGGAAAAGAAAACCGTGAAATATCTGGAATGCACCATTCATCCCTTTGACAATACGGTAATTTCCACGGCGTTCGGGCTGGATCTAAACGCCTCCTATAACGGTCTGGAAACCACATACGGCGATGTGATCCACTCCCGTGCCTTGGCCCTGAAGAAAACGCTCTACGGAACGGCCGGAAACGGCAGTACCGTTCCGCTTACGGATGTAGAACTGATCGCCTTTCTTGCCCGCCAGAATTGCAGCGAAACACGAAAGCACGTCGTCAAAACTGGTCTGTCCCTCGTTGGGAAGGTGCCATACTTCTGGGGCGGCAAATCGGCAGCCGGATGGAATGATGAATGGAATACGCCGAAGCTCGTCACAGCCGCTGGTTCCACAACGACCGGCACGATCCGCCCGTTTGGCTTGGATTGCTCCGGCTTTTCGGATTGGACCTATAAAACGGCTGTCGGCGTCAGCTTGAACGGCGCCTCATGGAGCCAGTGGGACGAATCCTATGCCATTACCGCCGAAGAGCTTTTGCCCGGAGATCTGGGATTCCTGATGGATGACGACGGAGGCGGATGGAATCATGTGCTTATTTTTGCCGGATACGGTGAAAACGGCGAGCGTATGTGGGTCCATTCCTCCGGTGGTGAGGGCGTAATCTTCAATACGCCGAGCTATGAGGCCGGGCTGGCGCTGCGCCGACCGAAGAACATAGATTTCGGTGATACACCGGGATAAAAAAGAACGGAGGAATCATGGAAGAAAAAGAATTCAATACAACCTTTGCCATTCCTGCAAACTATACCGACTCCGGAAAGATATTCGGCGGAATGCTGGAACCGCGGAATGCGGTCGAGGCACTGATCCTGATATTGGCCGTCGGATATCCGGAGTTGATGCTGATCCCGATGGCAACCACAATACGCATCGTTGTGATGACCGTCACGCTGATTCCAATCGGGATTCTCGCCGCTATGGGCATTGACGGCGATTCGCTGTTCCAGTATGCAGGTCACATTATCTGCTATCTGGCGCACAGAAGAAAACTGCATTTGAGAAGGGTGGGATACAAATATGACCAAAGACAGCTCCGCAAAAAGAAAAGCAGGAAAAAGAAAGCCTGAAAAGCTGAGCTTTACCCAGGATTTCATTCCGATCAAAAATCTGGAGCATGGCATTATTGAGACGACCGACGGGCGGTATATCAAAATCCTTGAAATTGAGCCTATCAACTTTATGCTGCGCTCGGAGGAAGAACAGTATGAGATAATCTGCTCCTTTGCAAGCTGGCTGAAAATTTCGCCGGTGCATCTGCAGTTCAAGAGTATCACCCGCAAAGCTGACTCCGATAAGCATATAGCTATGCTCCGAAAGGAAATGGAAACCGAGGAAAGTGAGCAGTGTAAGAAGCTCAGCGAGGGATATATCCGACTCATTAAGGATGTGGGAAGCCGTGAAGCGCTGACGAGGCGCTTCTTTTTAATTTTTCGATACGAAGAACTGCGGCGTAATGAAAACAGCGACTATGGGCAGATCTGCAGCACGCTGCTGACCGCCGAGCAGAACGCCCGAGCCTACTTCATGCAGTGCGGCAACAATATCCTTCAGCCGAAGGACCCCGACGAAGCAACGGCAGAGATTTTATATATGTTTTTCAATCGCCGTTCCTGCGTAGAGGAGCCGTTTCATTCCCGTGTCGACCGCATCGTCTTAGACACGATGGCGGCGAAAAACAAGGTCATCGGGATTGATCCGGTCCCGCATATCCGTATGGCGCATTTTATTGCGCCGCGCGGAATTGACCTGACGCACCGCAATTATATCATTATGGACGGGCTCTACTACTCCTTCCTGTATATCAAAGGAAACGGATACCCGAATAAGGTCCGCGCCGGATGGATGTCCTCCCTCATCAACGCCGGCGAAGGCATTGATGTCGATGTGTTTTTAAGACGAGAAAACCGCAGCAAGACCATCGACAAGGTTGCCCAGCGCATCCGCCTGAACCGCACGAAGCTTAAAAGTATGCAGGACACCTCGACCGACTATGAGGAGCTTGCCGGTTCCATTCAGGCCGGATATTTCATCAAGCAAGGGATCGCCAATTACAACGAGGACCTTTTTTATATGTCGGTGTTCGTGACCGTGTCCGCACGGACCTACGAAGAACTGATGTGGCGCAAGCAGCAGATGACCGATATGCTCAAGTCTATGGATATGTATGTCAGCGACTGCAGCTTCCAGCAGGAGGACGCCCTGCGCACGGTGATGCCGTTTCTGCAGATATCCCTGAAGCTTGAAAAGAAATCCAAGCGGAATGTGCTGACCAGCGGTGCGGCCTCTACCTATATGTTCACATCCTTCGAGATGTCGGACGATACCGGCGTGCTGCTCGGAATTAACCGCCATAACAACTCGCTGTGCATTGTCGATCTGTTTGACACGAAGAAAAATAAAAATGCCAATCTGAACCTGCTCGGTACCAGTGGCGCCGGAAAGACCTTTACCATGCAACTGCTGGCACTGCGTATGCGTATGCGCGGCATTCAGTGCTATATCATTGCTCCTATCAAGGGACATGAGTTCCGGCGTGCATGCAACCGCATCGGTGGTCAGTTTATCAAAATTGCACCGGGCTCACCGCACTGCATCAATATTATGGAGATCCGGCACACCATCAGTCCAGAGATGGAACTGATCGATGAGTTGGATTACAGCGAGATGGACTCCCTTCTGGCGCAGAAAATTCAGCAGCTGATGATCTTCTTCTCACTGCTGATTCCGGACATGACCAACGAAGAGGAGCAGATGCTGGATGAGGCGCTGATCCGTACCTACGGCAAGTTCGGTATCACGCATGATAACGATTCGGTCTATGAGGACCGCAATGCCGTTCCGCCGAAGATGAAGGCCATGCCGATCCTCGGAGATCTGCATGAGGAACTGCAAAAGAATGAAATGACCAAGCGCATCGCCATCATTGTCAGCCGCTTTGTCACCGGCTCGGCGCAGTCCTTCAATCAGCAGACGAATGTGGACCTGTCTAATAAGTATATCGTTCTCGACCTGTCGGAGCTGAAGGGCAAGCTGCTGCCTGTGGGTATGATGATCGCCCTTGATTATGTCTGGGATAAAATCAAAAGCGACCGCACAAAAAAGAAGGCCATTATGATCGACGAGATCTGGCAGCTGATCGGTGCCGGTTCCAACCGGATGGCGGCAGAGTTCTGCCTGGAAATATTCAAGGTCATCCGAGGCTTCGGCGGCGCGGCGATTTCCGCAACGCAGGACCTGTCCGATTTCTTCGGATTGGAAGATGGTCGCTACGGTCGGGCAATTATCAATAATTCCAAAAATAAGATCATTCTGAATCTGGAACCGGACGAAGCGGAGTTTGTCCGGGATACGCTGAAGCTTACGAAAACCGAGATCCGTTCCATTACCCGTTTTGAACGCGGCGAGGCGCTGATCTGTTCCAACAACAGTAAGGTGCCTGTCATCATTAAGGCGTCCAAAGAGGAACAGGAAATGATCACGACCGACCGTGCCGAGCTGGAAGCCATTCTCAAGGAGCGGCAGCAGGAGGCGGATTAACAGTGCGTATTTTGCACGGAATACGCATTTTGGCGCAAATGAGTACAAAAAGGAGGTGGTTATCGTGCTGTTGACCGATGAACAGTATGTGGTCAAATGGCTCTCGCAATACGGAGCCTTGCCCCGTGCGCAAATCATAAAGATGCTGCAAAAGCCGCCGCAGACGGCAGAAAAGATCCTGCGGAATCTGAAAAGGCAGATGCGTATCGCAGATGTTTTTGGTGGTTATTATATCGGGCTTGACCCGATGTGCCAGCCGGATCAGCGGATGATCCTGGCAATATGGGTGCTGCTCCGATTCATTGACAAGGTGGAACCGATGGCGCATTATCCGGCGGTCTACCCGTCGCAGCTATTTTTCCTGAAAGAAAATGTCGGCTATGAGATCGTGGTGCTCTATGACGGCGAGCAGAATCTGCTGAAGCTGCTTCAGCCCCAGGAAGATATGAAATATATCGTTGTGGTGCCTCGGATCGATATGGTGAGCACTGTTCGGCTGCCGAATGCGCCGTGTCTGTTCGCCACAGTGGATTTTTGCGGCCAGGACGAACCGGAAGTTCGTTTTTACAGTGAGGAGGCGACCGAGCATGAAGGGTGAAACAACTTATATGAAGACACTCGGTAAGGTAGAAGCCAAGCTGTCCCGCATGAAGGAACAGGCTGCTGCTGCCCGCTGGTTTTACGAAAACGGAAACCTCCCGGAAAGCTATAACCGGGCGCTTCGGCTTGAGGAACTGTCCGAGCAGACAGTCCTTCTCACCCGTGTCCTTCCGGCCTACACCGGAGCAGTCGGGGCAACAACTCAAACGGATGCGATCATATCCGATACGATTCCTGTTGAAGTTGGATTTACGGCCGAGGGATGGTTTTCCATTCGTATTCCGACACTGCTGCCGAAGAAAGCATCCGGCTCAGCGGACTATATCAGGTCTTATCTTTATCCGGCTATGCGGAAGTTCTTTGAGGGTAAGCCTCCGGTCCGCTTTCGGGATTGCGTGCTTGCCTACCGTCATGTGTACGATAGAAGCCGCCCGGAACGGGCCATGCGTGATCACGATAATATCGAAACCAATATGGTCACGGATATTCTGGCGCTGTATGTTCTGCCCGACGATCACCCGGCAGTTTGCTCGCATTACTATTGCAGCGCAGCCGGAAGCGAGGACCGCACGGAAGTCTATGTGATTCCCAAACACGACTTTCCCGTGTGGATGGTCGAAGAGAAAACGCTGCCGGATAAGGGGGTAAAGCTCTATGAAGTCCGCTTTTGTTAAGGAGAAAAACTTATGTAAAAACCGCCGTTTTCCGCCCCGGAAAACTTACATAAGAAATTGGGAGTCGAAAACGCCCAGTATAGCGGCGATTTGGGGCAGATTTCACGGCGGAAATTCCGACAAAGAGAGCAGTCATGTGGTCGGAATTTCTTACAAAGCGAGGTGATGCGCCTATGCAATACTTCCGCCCGGGCAGTCAGCTCCGGCAGCTCATCACCATGCTTTCCATCGTCGGTGAATATCCGATTCGTTCGCTCTACCTGCTCGGCAATGAACGCGCTTACAAAGCCCTGGTTCATAAGCTCACCACACCGGAAACATTTCGCATCCCTCAGACGGAAACGGAACTGACCACACGCCTGCTTACCGTTACCGGCAAGGGTAACAGCAGATCTGTGCGCTTTTATAAGGGCGCTCTCCCTATACTGGATTGGCTTCACCCGGGTGCTTACCGGTATTACATGGACGCCTTTTGGGAACACAAATTCCCCGGGAATGCCGCACACCGGGACAGAAACCACCGTGTTGCCGAAGCTGCGGCTATGTGTATGCGCTCAGGTGTTGAATGCCGACCGTATATGCTTCCCATTCTTCAAAACCGGACCATCGCCAAACGGATCCCCGATGCGCCCTGCTTTTATCTTGCCAAAGAACTGAAGAAGCTCGGCGAAGCGGAGATGAACAAAACGATGTTTACCCGGATGGTGGGAACAGCCTATCTCGGGCAGCGCCCATACGCCGTTTATAACACGCGCAGCGCTGTGATGAAATGGAGCGGCAAGGGCGAGTTCAAAACACTGCACAGCGTCATTGAGATCAGCCGCCTGAATGCCGGCACCGATGCAATGCCGGCCGCCATTTTATTTGGTCAGTCTGAGAGCGTCGCACTGAAGACACTGCTGGAGTCCGACACAACCAAGCGGCCTGAGTTCCGGTTTGATGCGATCTACCGCAACCTGTATTTCATCCCCATGGATGAGCATGGCATTCGTCAGCTGCGGCTGATGACAGTACCCGATTGGAAAGAACGGCTTTTGGAGCTTCTGTTTGACCCGGAGGTGCGAACCTATGACCGCGGGCTGTTTGAGTATGACGCAAAAATCGGTGATGCCTATGTGTTCTCGCATCTGGATGGAGATCTCGCAAGGCTGGTTCGCTTTAAGGAAGCCGTCCAGAATCAGCGTGGAAATTATGAGGTGCTGTGTTACCCATACCAGATGACATTTATCCGGGAATATCTCGGGAACCGCGCAACAATAAAAACGATTGGGCTTGACGCTGTGGAAGCAGAACTCGACCCGGAAAGGAGGGATTTATTTGAACGATAAAAACCGCAAGATAGCCATTATCATCGCCGCCATACTGGGATGCGTCGGGCTGTTCTATCTGGGCGGCATGCTTGGCCAATTGCTCGGCAACTACGCAGCGTGGATGGACAGCGGCGGCGTTTCCGGCGAGAGCACGATGAAGCCGGTAAGCTGGAACCCGCTGATTTGTTTTCCGGCGGCTTTCAGCGGGAACGGGATCAAAGGCATCCTGATGATCCTGCTGATCGCCGGCGCCATCTTCGCCTATGTGAAGCTTCACGATAAGTTTGATGGGAAACAGCATGACCCTCGCGGCTTTGCCAGAAGCAAATCCGGTATTTACGGCACGGCATCCTGGATGGACGAAAAAGAAATGAAGGAAGTTCTGGAAATATCCCCGGTCCCCGATGCCAAAGGTACGATTCTCGGCGAGTACAAGGGTAAAGCCGTCTGTATGCCGGAGGACACCAGACTCAACCGCCATATCGCCGTTTTCGGCGCATCCGGTACCATGAAGTCGCGCGCGATCATCCGCAATGCGTTGTTTCAGGCACTGCGGCGCGGCGAGTCCGTGATCGTAACCGACAGCAAGGGCGAGCTTTATGCCGATACCTCGGAAATGTTCCGAAACGCGGGCTACGATGTGAAGATCTATAATCTCGTATCCCCTGAGCACAGCGACTCGTGGAACTGTATGTCAGACTTGAACGGCGACACATTGATGGCGCAGGTGCTGACCAATGTCATCATCGGCAACACCAGCTCAGGCAAGGGCGACCACTTCTGGGACAACGGCGAGGGCAATCTTTTGAAGGCGCTGATTTTGCTCATTGACCAGGATCGGACACGAAGCCCCGATATGAAGCATCTGTCCGCCGTATATCAGCTGCTTACGCAAAACAGTGAACGGCAGTTGACCGCTATGTTTGACAAGCTTCCGCTTGACCATCCGGCACGGGCGCCATTTAATCTGTTTGCCCAGTCCAGTGATACGGTGCGTTCCGGCATCATACTGGGTTTGGGTACACG
>ERZ824575.2026-NODE-2026-length-17043-cov-3.123381_pt1 | contig 17043 bp, 14 predicted proteins | sample MGYA00519470_ERZ824575 | MGnify/ENA primary metagenome ERZ824575 (study PRJEB31778, sample SAMEA3449170) | human gut metagenome | biome: human gut; feature: human-associated habitat; material: faeces | place: United Kingdom | collected 2010/2012 ...
ATCTGTACATTTCCGTAACGGTCAAAGTTTTCCATTGGCTTTAATGCCAGTGTGATTGATGAAGGATATAAACAATGCCATTCATATAATTCATTCAAATTTACATCAAAGAATGTATCGCCATTCAAAACAATAATATTAGGTTTACTAGTTCTCTTTAAGGCTAGTTTTATTCCTCCACCTGTCCCTAATGGTTCGTCCTCCACGGCATATTCGAAAGCAAAAGGAAACTCATCTTTACACTCATCAATCCAATAATAACACCGCGTAAATAACCCAAAGATAGAATTACTTTTGATACATCAAATTTTGTAAGATATTTCAGTAAATACCACAAAAAAGGTTTGTTTGCTATTGGCGCCATACACTTGGGTACTTCATTTACTACACTACGCAAACGAGTCCCAAATCCACCAGCTAATATGATAACTTCCATAAAATTATTTATTATATTCTTCCCCGAAAATATTCTCTTCCACAATACAGCAAATAATATGTCCTATTAATGTTTGACATTCCTGTATACGAGGGGTTTCAGCACTAGGAACTTTAATGACAATATCAAAATCATCCATTTTACAAGACTTCATACCTGTAAGAGCAATCGTCGTAATCCCCTTTTCTTTACATATAGGCAAGGCATCTACAATATTTTTCGAATTACCTGAAGTAGAAATACCAATAAAAACATCCCCTGCCACACCTTGTGCCTGGAGTTGGCGTGCAAATATTTTATCATATCCATAATCATTACCAATAGCTGTAATAACACTGGTATCCGTAGTTAAAGCTATTGAAGGAATTCCCGGACGATCAAAATAAAACTTACTCACAAATTCGCCGACTAAATGCTGAGCATCAGCTGCACTCCCCCCATTACCCGCAAACATCGTTTTATTTCCTCGACGATAGGCCTCAGTACATACGTCAGCCGCTTTAGCAATAGCCGCTATCACTTCTTCATTTTTAGAAAGTTCCGCTTTCACTCGCTCACTCTCCGCTACTTGTTTTCTTACAATATCAATACTTTCCATACTTATGCTATATCTATTTCTGAACTTTATCTGTTGAATAAATCTTCCATCCGTGTGCACCGTCATCAATAAACTGAAATGGCATAACAAAACCATTCAAATTATTTAAAGCCCGTACCACTTCTTCTTTACGTGTCGGCTCAACCACAAACATGATAAATCCTCCCCCACCTGCTCCACTAACCTTACCGGCCATAGCACCGGCACCAGTGGCTACATCAAAAGCTTCTTGAATCATCGGATTAGTAATGGCGCCAGCCATCTTCTTCTTATTTTCCCATCCTTCACCCAAAATACGAGCAAACTCCCCAACATCCCCCTTCAACAAGGCTAATTTAGTATCAATAGCACTCTGTTTAATCTTATGCATCGCCTCTATAGCGGTTTGATTACCTTCGCTCGTATTTTTCTTCTGCTCATTAATAATAGCAGCAGAAGAGCGAGAACGACCTGTAAAATATAGAACCATACTTGACTCTAATTCATCCACAATCCAACGTTTCATTTTTAGCGGATTAACAATCACCAAATCATTTTGCAAGAATTCCATATAATTGAATCCCCCAAAAGCTGCTGCATATTGATCTTGCTTACCACCACTCAATCCCAAATCCTTACGTTCAATTTCATAAGCTAGACGTGACGTCTCGTAATCTCCTAAAGGAAGTGACAACCACTCAATAAAAGCCTTTAATATACAAACAACCATAGTAGAGGATGTTCCTAATCCTGATCCAGCAGGCGCATCATTATAAGTTGTTATTTTGAATGACTTAGGCTCAAGCCTATAATCACGAATAATACGGTTATACACACCTTTTATGAGACTTGCTTCTCCATCAATCTCTAATTGAGACATAGAAAGGTAACTTTTGCAACATTGTGCATCATAAGCATTAATCTCAATCCTACCGCTGTTGGTCTCTTCAATAGTACAATAAGCATATAAATTAATTGTTGCATTGAGAATCAACCCTCCATAAATATCACTATAAGGTGATACATCACTTCCACCACCAGCCAATCCCAGACGTAATGGCGCTTTACTTCTTACAATCATTTTATTGAAATATATAAATTATTCATATAGTCAAAAATATAGAACATCCTTTACTCTTTTAGCTAGCTGAATGAAACGATATGTCCAATTAATGATAAATGCATCATTGAAGGAAATAATATTTTTTCCAACCGCCTTATCTAATAAGAGGCGTATTTGAGATTTTGAGATTGCTTGAGAATAATGTACCACTAAACGAAAAAAAGCATACTTTGTAAATCGGTAGACAGATGATTTATGAAAGAACTCATTTATCCAATGAGTAAACTCAATATCAGCAGTAAGCTTCCGGAGCACCATTTTATTATCCATATTAGGTGTTATATTTTTTTTGCTCTTACGCCAATATACATAATCTCCAGAAATAGTTTTAATACCTTTATCAGCTCCTATTTTCACCCATGTAGCTATATCACTTCCCCATGCTAAATCAAAGTGCTGAAAACCACCTGTACAATTATAAATATCCCTTAGAAAAATATACTCTACTACAAAACTATCTAACCGAGCCGACGCTTTCCGACGATAAAAAGTCTCACTATCTATCACCGATGGATAAACAGTTGGAATTCTCACTATCTGATTTTCGCAATCAACAATCTTTACATCAAAATGATAAATGTCAAAAGCTCCATTATCTATTGCTATTGTATTAAAAAAATATTCTACACAACGAGGCCCCATAATATCATCATCAGAAAACAGCCACAGCCAAGGCTCATTCTGTGTCAGTTGTATACAACGGTTCCATTGTGCAACGAGATCATGCCCACCAAAATTCACTTCAAATCTTCTATAAACAATATCCAATTGCTTCGAATATTGTTCTATAAGACTCTTAAAATCATCTCTACTACAATCCTCACCAATATAAACAGTGAAATCTTTACATGTCTGTTGCGCTAAAGAGAATAATACAGTCTCAAAGAAGTCTACCTTATAGGCAGGTATTACAATTGCTAATTTTTTCATTAATCAACTTTATAGAAAATGAAGATATGTCCCTCCCAAAGTATACCGCAAATCAATAGAACGTTGCGCCAAAACTTTTGCTGGTATTCCTCCACATATAGTAAAAGGCGGAATATCCTTAGTAACTACGGCACCAGCTGCTATCACTGCTCCCTCCCCAATAGTAACACTATGCAAAATTGTTACATTAGGGCCAATCCATACACGGTTCTTTATATAAATAGGACCACGATTCGTTTTCATAGATCGAAAGTATGGATCATTATAATCATGACCACCTGTCCAAAGAGAAACATTAGAAGCAATATTAACGTTTTCACCGATATAGATTCCTCCACGCCTCGCATCCAGAATACTATTATCTCCAACGACAGAACCTTTTCCTATCATCAACATCCATGGTGCACGAATTTCACTTCCATAATATAATACTGAATTCTTTTCCATTTTTACCAAGAAAATATACTTGTAAAAGAAATCACGTATATGATGTGAAGGAATATCCGAAATTATTTTGATCATCCAACGAAAATAACCATCCACAATATTGATCAATCCTCTTTTATCTATTCGTTTGAACAATTTTTTAGAACAAGAAGAAGAAGTAATGCCAGAATCCCTAATTTCACTCACCTCACCTTCAGGATTAGCCATGTTTTTGCGACGATGCAGCCAACAATAAGCCATTAGTAAAGGAGAAGTAAATAGCAGTAACCAATACTTAATAAATACAACTATTAGTATAAACAGAACAACCGATAAATTCATAATCTCATTATCGTTTCAACATTTCATTATAAATATTCAGGCGCCGCTGTACAGAAGCTTCCGGTGAATACATCTCCATTAGTTTCTCATGAGCAGCTTTTGTCAGATTATGTTGTAAAACCTTATCTGTTGCTATTTTTAAAACACCAGTAGCAAAAGCTTGAGGCTCATCAGCTATGATACACTCTTTTCCATTTATAAAATCAAGTCCTTCTACACCTACTGTGGTAGTAACGAAAGGCGAATAGAAATTGACCGATTCTAATATTTTCATACGAATACCGCTACCTATTAAAATAGGTATTACCATAATACATTCAGATATAACCATAGCCAAGTTATCTACAAAGCCACAAAAAAACAAATTTCTATACTTCTTCTGATATTCTGTTTTAATTTTCTCATCCCATTTTCCTATAATTTTAAAAGTAAAATTGGGATTTTCTTTGAGTATCAAAGACCAAACATTATCTAAGAACCAAGTAACTCCATTCAAGTTTGGATTATGACCAGAACCACCAATAAAACAGATACTACTCCGTTCACATTCCTTATATGCTATATTATCAGGTAAAGGAATAAAGGAAGGAGAAGCTGAAATAGGTGCTCTTACCCCATCACACATCAGGATATTCTTATCAATATCAGTCATTGTTATTACTTGGTCGTATTCATTTAACGCATTAATTTCCTGTATCCGTTGCATCGTGGCTAAATAGCGTACGCTAGAAGGATATTCACGCTGCTGAATCAGACGTTCCTTAGCAATGTATTGAATTTCATGTTGAATGAACACCTTCTTTACAGTATTAGGAATAGCATAAACCATATATAGCTGTTCAAAATATTCATTTTGAACAATATCAATCCGCTCTTTTTTTATAATTTCATTTACAAAATCAATATAAGCATCTTTATATATAGGTGTAGCCAAATATGGCTGTTTCAAAAATTTCCGGGTTATAATACGGTGCAGACGAAATAATGAGTATTGCGACTTGATGCCATCTTTATTTTTATAATATTCAAAAGGGTAAACTTTAACCTTTGGTAATTGTTTTTCCAACAAATATTGACAGGCCATTTGTTTCTTAAAGAATACAGGATAGATCAAAGTTATATCTATCATATTCTGCAACTCCATTAACATATTAAACGACCCCTGCTTTCCTCCGTCTGTAGCAGGATAAGGCATCCATGGCAATGTAATAAGATATTTCATAAAACATTATTTAGACTTAAAAACTTCCAAAATAGAACTCATCATTTGCTCATAGTTATTATAATAATTCAAAGCTGTTTTTTGACATGCTATTACATCAAAATGTAATATTCGATTAATCACAATATCAACAGGTGGACATTTCCAAAAGCGAGAATACGCATTGATACGATTATCAAGTAAAGAAAAACGTGACATAATATCATAAATTTTACTCGATTCTTCGACACATACACAACGTGCATATTTAAGTACACCATAGGTATCAAAACAAAAACATGGTACTGCATTATGTAGAGCCACAACAATAGGATGCATATTTTCCCCAATATATCCTTTAGCATATTTTATCAAGGCATACCAATCTAATGGAGGTAGCGGAGTAGTAATAGAAAAATCAAAATTATGCTTAAACCCAATACCAGTCGGCATAGGAAGAGCAACACATTCTAAATATAGCTTTTTCATTTCTGATTTTAATTTATCCATCCATAGCATATTATCAAGCATTCTACATTTCATGCTTACAAGAACATAATTTTCAGGCAAATGATATTTTAAAAGAATATCTTCTTTTGAAGGAATGAATTTAGCACAATTATAATTAAAGGCAAATACTGGATCGGGAGTTATATTTGGTATTATTGCCCCTTTTGTTATATAAGTAATCATATCACGAGTCCATATATCTCGAACCGAAATATATTCGAAGTGAGACAAATTATTACTCATTTTATGCTTTACCGAACGCGCTATCAATCTATATTTCGCATTCTGTGATGATGCAGACATAATCACCATTGGAATTTTAGACCCAAGTTTATCATAAAATGTACCCCAAAAAGCATTAGGATACTCACGTTCAGATGTAGTTTTATTAACACGTACAACTGTTTTGGTTGGAAAATCCAATCTACCCCAAAAAGACGAACACTGAAGAACTGCATCACTGCCAATAATTATACCTTCTATTTTTTCATCCTTTATCACTTGACAAATATCATCATCATTACGACATATTTTGGTCTGCGGAAGATATTTCTCTACAAAATGAAAATGCTCTTGTGGTTGCTTCTGAGTTTTAATACTTGTGAAACGAGCTTCAAAATCTTCTGGCTCCCACTTAATCAAAATAGGATTATATCCGTGATTCTGTAGATAGCTTATCGTAGATAGTGCTTGTAAATTAGCCCCAAAATTAGGGACATTAGCAAATGTTAGAATTCCGATCTTCATTATTTATTAATATATTTTCTTGTCCGATACTTACTAAATAAAAAGCAGAAAAAAAGAGTAAACAAAATTTCAAGATTCCCCCAATCCCCTTGAAGAACAAAGAAAAAAACACCATTGATCAGTGTGTAGGCTAACATTCCCAAAGCTATGAACTTAGGCAGTGTCAGTACATTGTAAGGTCGCATTTTCTTTACCATAAAAAACGATAAAAGCAAACCAATAACAATAGTGCCAACAAAACCAAACTCAATATTCAGACCGCCTACAAATGTATAGAATACATGGGTGTCAACACCTGTAATATTATCAAGCCACTCCCATTTTTCACGTGTTGTTTTAAAATTTGAGGAAATTCCCATAAGCTTACGAAAAAAAACAAAATATGCCTCTCCCCATGTATTACCTTTTAACTCATAGAAAAAATGTGTATTATAATTATTAAAAGACTCTCCTAAATACCGATAAAACATATAAGTGGCAAGATTACCAAAACGAGAGTTGGATATAAGAATAAAGGCTGAAGAAATAGGAACTAAGATTAAGATTAAATAAGATACAATCTTTTTTTTCAATCCTACATTCATAAAAACAGATAGAAACACAAAAATAAAAACTAAAAAGAAAAATGTCATTATCATTACGGCTCTACTTGCATATGCTGTAAACATATATACAGGAAAACATAAAGAAGTGACGAGAAATATCTTAAGAAGTTTTCTATGTGTTTTTATGACAAGTAAACCGTAAGCGGCAATCAAAATAACAACATTGCGTGCGCCCATATATAGACGACATAATATGTTAAAAAAATAATTTGGAAATTGTACAATCTCAGATTCATCATATGTATCATTACGATAATCACCAATATTTGAAGAAAGTAATGCTTTTAAAAATGAAGGAAATAAAATAATATATAACACTATCTGAATAAAAAGAAGTATCCAAACCAAATTTATGAAGAAGTTAGAATTTAACGTTTCAATTCGAGTGATTCTAGTATTATCATATCTGATAATAGGATATGCAAAAAGAAAAATAACAGGTATAAGATATAAAAATGGTATAATTGAATACGTCTCCCTCCCCCGCATATAATGAAACAACTCGTGCTCATGATACAGTAATGCTCCCCATGCACAAATCGAATAATATGCCAATATATAGAAAGCGATATTTAACTTCCTATTTTTCCAATAGTGGTAAACTGCTAATATAGAAAAGACAGCAGCGTTAAATATCAATATTTGTAATTCTGACATTTATTTGATTTTTTGTTCACCCATAAATAGCTTGGCTATTATTGGAGTTTTCTTAATACTCTTTTAATAATTTGTTTCACTATTTTTTTAGTGATAACATATTTGCTATCACCAAAATACTTCTTATATGCAGCATCAAACCCTCTTAAAAGATAAAATTCCCAAAACTCTTGTCGTCTTTGATTAGAACATGTAGGGCGAATTAAGCATGGCTGCATAGCTTCATCTTTCGTTATCTTCCACAAATCAATAGAATCGTAAAGTTTGTTTATCAAGTCTAACCCCATATTAGTATTCACCATTAATAATGAAGTACCTTCACATGAATACAAATCCGGGCGATTCTTCTTGTCGTCCCAAAAATCAGCTATTGTAAAATCTCCAGGACGGTCCAAGTTAGAATACTTACAAGAGTGACAAGAAGGACGATTTATCATTTGAGAAAAAAATATTTTTCCCCAATTAACTACCCAAACAGGATCGACAGCTTTCTGGCCGTTTTCAAAATAAAAACAATAAGAGAAGCGATGACTCCACCCATAAGTTTGTTTGTACCTCATGTTGATAGACATGACCTTTTGGCCAAGTTTCGTCGAACACATATTTATATATTGCTTATATATAAGTGGACTAGGAACAGCATGGCAAACTAAATCAACCGTTAGTAAATTCTCATATGGTTTACGTAAAAAAAGCTTAAGCCCTTCTACTTGACAAGGAGAACCTGTAAACAAAACCCAGCGATCGCTTTTTAAATAAGTCTTTATCTGATTGTAAACACCTTGAATTTCACTCTGGACATATTTTGACCCCATAAAACTCCTTATACCTTCCATCGTTTCCGAAAAGCTATGTCTCACTACTCCATCGTTATCATATTCTACACCACAAACAACCCCTCCCAATTCTATTACAGATCCTGCAATAGCTGTAAAAGCACCACCACTAGAACTGTTCCGTAACGTTACAATATTTTTATGGCGAGCTGCAAAATATGCTTTTGGAGTTGGCCTTATATCCTTCACCTTTCTATAAAGAATAGGACAAGCCATCTCACAAAGTCCACAATTGATGCATTTACCTTCCTCAATCATAGGATATTTAAAACCTTCCACATCTTCCTTAAAAACTATCGCATTATGATTGCAGATTGACAAGCATGCAGAACATCCACAACAATCCTCTGATTTTTTTATTTTTATCATGATCCTCAACAGCTTATTTGATATGATTACAAGTTATTTTTTATAAGCTTACGCACTTGATCAACGACAAATACTCTTTCACTTGCTTTGCAACCCACAAAAAAGATAGCCATAAATGAGCATATGATACATGAGAAAGATAAGATCAAGAACGAATAAAATGATGATTGTAATCGTAATGAGATTAAATAGGGAATTGCAACTGAAAATATCGTCACAGCACATATATTAAAGAAAACATTCTTCATATAGCTTTTAACAGGCAATTGTATCATACTACGAAGCATAAATAAACGAAGTGCCAAACAACATAATGATATACCAATAGCCACATAAAGAGTAATTTCTGGTGCATAACCTCGTTCTAACAATATATATGAAATAGGAAAATTCATCATTTGCATACCGCCTACAACTATTTGGTAATTTCTAATACTGCCTGTTGCCAGCATCGCAGTAATCAAAGGATTTGATATTGATTCACACATGGCAAAGATCAAGACTAAACGGACAAATATGATTGTATAATCAGGAACAATTTTTAACCATATTGATAATATATATTCTGTACTCATGAGTACTGGTAATGACAAAAATAGTAACATATAAAAAGATAATCTTGCCCCCTGAAAAATCAAAGTAAACATGTATTTACTATCACCTACAGCAAATGATTTTGTTATCTGTGGATTTAATGCTGTCATAAAGTTTTGAGCGAAACTATTAATTGCATGATTAACCTGTACAGCCATCCCTCTTGCAGCATTGACAGTTGGACCACAAAAAAGATTTATAGCAATATTTACGCCTTGATCTCTAAGGATTGCTGAAGATGCCCCTATAAAATTCCAACCCGAAAAGCTCAACATTCTTTTCAATAGGAATCTATCGATTCGACAAAAACATTTACATTCCTTAAAATGTCGCCTACAATATATAAAATAAGCAAAGGTTATAACAATTGCTACCACCAACAACAAAGCCCCATAAACAATCAATTTATCTACTGACATTAATACTAATAAATAAACAATTAAGAGTTTAAGTGACACCTCCAGAATACTAACATAAGCAAATGCAGACATTCGTTCGTGTGCAATAATTAAAGCATTAAAGGGAATACAAATCAAATTGACTCCAAAGGTAAAAATTGAGAACTGAAGCACCCAATTTGCCGCATTCATACGAACTTCGGGTATATTCATTTTATTATTAAGAAACCACACTCCTATAAGCTCAGCAAGTATAACGACCACTAAAGCCATTAAAAACTGTATAACTACTGCTGTAGAAAATACCGTCTTCAGTCTTCGTAGATCACCTTTGCCCAACTCAATAGTTATAAAGCGACTAATGGCAGAAGACAATGAGGTAGATATAATAGCAAACATAGTTACTACTCCCCCTACCACATTATAAATACCAAAATCTTCAACCCCCAACGTAGCTAGTACCACACGGCTAGTATACAATGATACCATCATGGTAAATAACATACGGAAATAGAGAAGAAAAGTATTCTTAGCTATTCGCTTATTATTGTAATTAGTAGTTATCAAATATAAAACAATTATTCAGTAAATATCCGGAACTTCGTATCCAACTCCAACTTTAGATGTTTACAACATCAAAAGCTATTTTTCATATTAGTACTTTAATTATTATGTGAATAAAAAGGCTCTATATAAAAGAGAATATTCATTCATTCCTATATATGGAATCGTAATACTCCTGATAATCACCACTTGTCACATTGTCCATCCATACCTCATTATCTAAATACCATCTCACAGTCCTTTCGAGACCTTCTTCAAACTGCAAACTCGGCTCCCAGCCTAACTCTTGTTTCAGCTTAGCGGAGTCAATTGCATAGCGTAGATCGTGCCCCTTTCGATCAGAAACATATGTAATTAAATCTAAGGAATAACCTTCGGGATAACCTAGTAACCTATCAACAGTTTTAATAAGAACCTTAATAATATCTATATTCTTCCATTCATTGAACCCACCAATATTATATGTCTCTGCTATTTTACCTTTGTGAAAAATAAGATCAATGCCCCGAACATGGTCGATTACATACAACCAATCACGAACATTTTCTCCTTTGCCATACACGGGCAATGGTTTACGACAGCGAATATTATTGATGAATAATGGTATAAGTTTTTCAGGAAATTGGTAAGGGCCATAATTATTGGAACAATTCGTTACAATTGTAGGCATATTATAAGTGTCGTGAAAAGCACGTACAAAATGATCACTACTTGCTTTAGAAGCAGAATACGGACTGTGTGGACTATACCTCGTGGTTTCCTTAAAAAAATCATGACCATAAGGTCCCCTACCGTCCTTATTGCCACTAGGATTCGTTAAATCCAATGCACCATAAACTTCATCTGTAGATATATGATAAAAACGCTTGCCTTCATAACCTTCAGAAAGAGACTCCCAAGTTAATTTAGCCGCTTGAAGCAGAGAAAGGGTTCCCATTACATTCGTACGAGCAAAAGTAAAAGGATCATTAATACTACGATCTACATGACTTTCAGCAGCCAAGTGAATAACCCCATCTATCTTATACTCACTAAACAACTCTATCATTTTTTCAAAATCACAGATATCAGCCTTTACAAAAACATAATTAGGCTTATCTTCAATATCTTTCAGATTAGCTAAGTTTCCAGCATAAGTCAATTTATCCAAATTGATAATACGATAGCTGGGATATTTATTCACAAACAGACGGACAACATGACTACCAATGAAACCAGCACCACCAGTGATCATTATATTTCTTGAGAATTTCATGATTAATTATTTTCTTTAAGTTCATTAATACATTTCACAAGAGAATCTTTCCAATAAGGAATCTCTACACCAAAAGCCAGCTTCAATTTTGTTTTATCTAATACTGAGAAATGAGGACGTTTTACTTTACTAGGAAATTCATCACTATGGCAAGGTTGAATATCACAACTATTTCCACTCAATTCACAGATTTCTTTAGCAAAATCATACCATGAACAAACACCCTCATTACTGAAATGATAGATACCTTGTTTGTGATATTGATCCCCCTCAATCACTCTATAAATAATATCAGCCAAATCTTTTGCATATGTAGGTGTACCAATCTGATCAAAAACAACTCTCAATTTATCTTTATCAGCGGTTAACTGTCGCATAGTCTTAACAAAATTCTTACCAAATTGAGAATACAGCCAAGCTGTACGAAAAATCAAATAATTACAGCCCACACGTTGGATGCTTTGTTCTCCTGCTCTTTTTGTTTTACCATAAATACCTAAAGGATTAGTTTCACAGTCTTCTCCACATGGCATATTCTTATCACCTTGAAATACATAATCAGTCGAAATATGAATTAAAGTAGCATTAACTTCTTTTGCAGCAATAGCCAAATTCTCTACAGCTTTATTATTCAATAAGTCTGCCATATCATAATCATCTTCTGCTTTATCTACATTCGTATAAGCAGCACAGTTAACAATTACCTTTATATTATCCAAATGTATCATATTACGAATAGCATCTAAATCTGTAATATCCAACTCTGCAACATCAGTAAATATATAATTATTCAAACTTGTAGCTGCTATGCATCGCATTTCATTACCAAGCTGCCCATTAGCTCCAGTTACTAGAATATTCATTATTTAATATAGACTTTCATTATAGTTAAACAACCAAGAAGCATCTTTCAATAATTCATGATGATTATCCTTCTCAGACAAAACAATCTCATTTGCCGGAACTCTCCAATCAATACCCAAATCAGGATCATCCCATGCCAAAGCCCCTTCACTTTGCGGAGCATAGAAATTATCACATTTATATTGAAAAATAACTTCATCCGTCAGCACACTGAATCCATGAGCAAAACCACGAGGAATAAAAAATTGACGATGATTATCTTCTGTCAGTTCTACAGACACATACTTTCCAAACGTTGGTGAGCCTTTGCGAATATCTACCGCAACATCCAAAACAGCACCTTTAATAACACGAACTAATTTACTTTGTGCATAAGGAGGCTTCTGAAAATGTAAACCTCGTAGCACCCCATAACTAGACTTACTCTCATTATCTTGTACAAAATTCACTTTACGAACTTTCTCGTTAAATTCCCGTTGCGAGAAAGATTCAAAGAAATAGCCACGATCATCCTTAAACAAACGAGGTTCAATAATGAACACACCTTCTATAGCTGTTTTAATAACTTCCACTGTGATTATTTTGAAAATTAAGTATTAAGTTTATTTCTGTGTTAACTCATCAATTACCTTTAACAAATATTGTCCATACTGATTCTTTAGCATAGGCTGGGCCAGTTCGCGCATTTTATCAGTAGTAATCCATCCATGACGTAAGGCAATACCTTCCAAGCATGCTACCTTCAACCCTTGACGTTTCTCAATAACTTCAATAAAAGTACTGGCTTCAGATAAAGAATCATGAGTTCCTGTATCCAGCCAAGCGAATCCACGACCTAGCAGCTGCACTTTAAGTTCCTGATCATTCAGGAATTGCTGATTCACTGTCGTAATCTCTAATTCACCACGCAATGACGGCGTGATATTTTTAGCTACTTCCACCACTTTATTCGGATAGAAATAAAGACCGACTACTGCATAATTAGATTTTGGCTGAACAGGTTTTTCTTCTATACTCAGAACATTCCCTATTTTATCAAATTCAGCAACACCATAACGTTCAGAATCGGCAACCCAGTATCCGAAAACAGTAGCTTTATTCTCTTCTTCTGCAGTATGCACAGCTTCTTTCAGCATATGGGTGAAACCCTGACCATAGAAAATATTATCACCTAGTACCAGACAAACGGAATCGTTACCGATAAATTCTTCTCCGATAATAAATGCTTGAGCCAATCCATCCGGAGAAGGTTGCTCTGCATATTCAAAACGTACACCATAATCAGAGCCATCTCCTAAAAGACGTTTAAAGCCCGGAAGATCATAAGGAGTAGAAATTATCAGAATCTCACGTATACCAGCCAACATCAATACCGAAATAGGATAATAAATCATTGGCTTATCAAAGATAGGGAGCAGTTGTTTGATCACTCCTTTTGTGATCGGATACAAACGAGTACCTGAACCACCGGCTAAAACAATTCCTTTCATTGATTTGTTATTAGTACTCAAGATTTGAGTGGCAGGGTATATATCCTTCCACTCAAAAAAATGAATATTTTATTAAATAAATAGATTACCTTCCGAGATTAAAAAAACAGTTCTAAAGGTCAAACATGAAGTGTCCGACAACAAGGTGTTGAGCAGATGATCGTAATGTTATGATTAGTTGATTTTTTCGCAATACCACTTGGGAATATGTAGCATGACGCCGATAGTAGCTAACGTAACAACTACGTAATAGCTCTTCTTGTATTGCGTGAGTTTGCCTTCAAGTCCGGCAAACGGGCCACGGATCACCCGAACTGCTTGTCCGGGACGGGCTTCTGCTGTTACTGTATCGACATAAAGAGTTCCTTTATAATTAGGATCGCATACGGCACGGAATTCCAACATCTCACAGTCTGGAATCTCATAACACCGCCGTGTACTCCGGTCACGAACAAGCAAAAAAGGTATAGTACAATCTTTTACCCTTTCTAATAGTTCTTTTTCCGTAAATTCTTTCTCGATAAACAGCAGATTGTGTACAGCTGGAGTCAGTTTCCGATGCTTTTTACCATCAAGCGTCTCATGCTCAATATATCGCATCGGAATAAAATAATTTACCCCTTTTTTTTCCAAATATTTCCCCAAATGTTCTTCTTTACAATAGAAGGTTTGTACAGCATACCATGCCTTCCTTCCCTCTGTTTGTCGTTCTTTGTCCAAATCATTCATTATCACCCATTACCCCTTGTTTTTTATTTCATCACTTACTTAAAAGACAAAAGCGCCCTGACTTTCACAAATGAAATCCATTTATGAAGCAGTAGCGCATCTCTTAAGGATTTAGCCTTTTTATCTTATCTCCATATAAGAACCAAGGTTCATAGAGAAACGGATACAGTACTAAAACGATGCAAAAGTAATACAATTTAATAAAAGAACATACTTTTACAGCTTTTATTTTGCCTGCAAAGATGTTAAACTCCTGCCTGCTTAAACAAAAATTCCTCTAAGTGTATCGCAATGAAACACTTAGAGGAATTACACATATTACAACGATATTTCTTACTTCTTAGCTTCCTGACGGCTTTCAATGATTAAGACTCCTTTTTTCAAGCCTTTACCCGTAGCTTCAAGGGTTATTTTGCCTGGCTGCTCTGTCGAAGATACAATAGCAGTCATCATACCACTGAAGACTTTCATCTTCGGACGCTGGAAAGATTCCAAGGAAGCTGCATTACCATTAGCTCCTGCACGGTAACTACCCTCTCCCTTCACTTTGAAACTGATTTCATGTGAGGCATCCGGACACAAATTACCGTCTCTATCTACCACTCGCACTGTCACAAAAGATAGATCTTTTCCATCCGCCTTGATTACATTACGATCAGCTACCAATTCAATATGATCCGGTTTACCGGCTGTATGGAGTTCTTTTTCAGCTACAGCTTTCCCGTCAGCATTATAAGCCACGACTTTCACCGTGCCTGGCTCATATTTTGTATCCATCCACATTAGGCGGTAACGGCTCTGACGTTTCAAGTTCATGATGGAAACAGAGTCAGCACTATTATCAATGGTTACGGAAAGGTCTTTGGTACGTTTCCCTTGGCTCTTTCCGTTGATGAATAATTCGGCTGAAGGATAGTTGGTATATACAAAGACAGGAGTTATCTCTCCCTCTCGTCCTTTCCAATTCCAGTGAGGAAGAATGTGAAGTGTTTCCTGTTCTTTATTCCAGTGACTACGATAGAGATAATAACGGTCTTTGGGCAGCCCTGCTAAATCGATAATTCCAAATAGTGAAGAATGACTGGGCCAATCTGTATAATAGGGAGTCGGTTCACCCAGATAATCGAATCCTGTCCAAACAAACTCTCCTATGCAATAAGGTAAGTCCTCATGCTGAATAAAATCATCCTCAGGCAGATTGGACCATGAACAAGACTCCACATCATAAGAGGAAGACTGATGATCGTCATATTTCTTCATCCATTGCCGGGTAACAGGGAATTTATATACTCCACGCGAACTAACCGTAGAAGCAGTCTCACTACCCAAGACTATCTGTTGAGGAAGTTTTTTATAATTCTCCTGATATTTATGTGGCCTATAATTAAATCCCGCAATATCCATTACTGCCGCCATATTATTATTGACTACAGCATCCGGCGCATCCATCCCCTGTGTGACAGGACGTGTCGGATCTTCACGATGACAAAGTTCCTGTAGAAAATAAGACATCTTAGGTCCTTTATTTCCATCCCATTGTTCGGGAACCTCATTTCCGATGCACCACATCACCACACTCGGATTATTACGATAATGACGTAGCAAGTTCGTCAAATCCTTTACTGCCCATTCGTCAAAAACATGACGATAGCCGTTCTTAACCTTCATAGCCTTCCATTCATCAAACGATTCCGCCATCACCATCATTCCCATCTCATCACAAGCTCTGATTAACTCAGGAGCAGGCATATTATGAGAAGTACGAATCGCATTACAACCCATATCTTTCAAAATACGAATCTGACGACGAATAGCAGCATCATTCACAGCGCCTCCCAAGGGGCCGAGATCATGATGATTGCATACGCCTTTGAATGAAGTTCTCTTTCCATTTAAGAAAAAGCCCTTATTGGGAATGACCTCAATAGTACGAATACCGAAAGATGTTGTATATTCATCCTTCAGTATATTGCCTTCATAGACTTTAGAGACAGCCTGATAAAGAACAGGAGTTTCCGGGCTCCATAAAGCCGGACGACTAACAACAAGTTCCTGGCTGAAGATATTATCATCAAAACGGGAACCTTGTTTTTCATCAGTAGTTACTACTTTTCCATCCTTATCTTTAAGTTCAGTCACTATACGGTATGCATCAAACTGTTTTCCGAAAGGTACGACCAAAGTCGTTTTTATATTCACTTTCGCATAATCATCCTTCACTACCGGAGTAGTTAACTGTGTACCCCATGTCGGAATATGAGCATCTTCCGTTACTACCAGATGTACATTTCTGTAAAGTCCGGCTCCCGGATACCAACGGGAAGATTCTGTCTCATTCTCCAGACGAACAGCTAAAGTATTCTTTGTCCCCTCTTTCAGATAGGGAGTTA
>ERZ824575.2031-NODE-2031-length-17011-cov-3.085103_pt1 | contig 17011 bp, 15 predicted proteins | sample MGYA00519470_ERZ824575 | MGnify/ENA primary metagenome ERZ824575 (study PRJEB31778, sample SAMEA3449170) | human gut metagenome | biome: human gut; feature: human-associated habitat; material: faeces | place: United Kingdom | collected 2010/2012 ...
GCAGTTACCTCTTTGGATGTAGGGGGCGATGCGCACATCGCCCCGTTGGGCAGCTGTGAATTCGCCGAAGATTCCCGTAAAATCGGTATCCTTCCCGATTCTGGCCGATTACAGCATCTTCCCGGTTGGAAGCCGGCTGATCTACGCCACGCACGGCCACGTCTACAACACCGCGCACCTGCCGCCGCTCTGCCCCGGCGATATTCTCCTGCACGGCCATACACATGTACCCGCGTGGGAGCCGTTCGGCGAGGAAAACCTCTATTTGAACCCCGGCTCTGTCTCCATTCCGAAAAACGGCTCCGCACGCGGCTATCTGACGCTGGAAGACGGCGTTTTTCAGTGGAAAACGCTTTCCGGCGACGTATACCATACGCTCACGCTGTAATATGGTGCTTATACACAGCAAAAACAGGCTTCCCATCGAACCCGTTCGATGGGAAGCCTGTTGTCTGTTTGCCGGTTCATTCGCCCTTGACTTTGTAGCCGCAGATGCGGATAGCTGCCTTCGCAAGTTCTGCCGTCGGGTCAACGAATGGCCCGGGCTGCGGCAAAGTATCGGCGATAATAGGCAATTCCGTGCAGCCGAGGATAAAATAGTCCGCGCCGCGCGCGCGAAGTCCGTCCAGAAGCGCCTGCCATGCACCCTGCTCCGGTTCAAGCGGCTTGGACGCCTTCACAACATCGTAGATCAGGTGCATCAGCACATCCTGCTCGCCTTCGTCCGGCACAAGACAGTGCACGCCCTGTGCATTCAGCGCCTTTTCATAAAGGCCGGTTGCAAGCGTGCCCTTCGTTGCGAGGATTGCAGCGGTCTGGCCGGGAAAATCCTTTGCGCATGTCTTCGCCGTAGCCTCGAGCATACTGAGAAACGGCAGGCTTGTCATGGCCTGCAGGCGGGGAAGGAAATAATGCGCGGTGTTGCACGGCATGATAACGCAGTCCGCGCCGCAGCGCTCCAACGAGCGCAGAGCCGAGGCCATTTCCGGCACAGGATCCGGCCCGCCAGACAAAATCGCTGCCGTGCGGTCTGGAATGCGAGCGTTGGAATCGATATAGACGCGGATGTGCTCGTTGTCGCAGGCTGCATCTGTCAGAAGCGTGATCTTGCGGAACAAATCCGCCGTTGCAAGCGGTCCCATGCCGCCTAAAATGCCGATGGTCTTACCCATGGCGATTCCTCCTTGATGGGAAATATCTGATATAGAAAGAGGGGACGGACTGTTGTCCGTCCCCCTTTTATTAGGACTTGATTGTCAGTTCGAACGAATTAGCCCTTGATCGCGCCCTGATCGTCGACCGTGATGACGGTAGCGAAGTCGGAAGCGGCCTTGCTGATGTCGTTGCTGACGGTGATGACGCCGTTGTACATATCAGCGACCATCGCCTTGTAGTCGTCCTGCGTAAAGCTGTCGGACCACTGCGTACCCTCGCCCATCGGGATCTGGACGTAGTTCGCTTCGGGATCGTCCGCGGAGACGAGGCCCAGCGTTGCGATCTGGCCAACGTAGTTGGCCCAGTTGCCGTTGATGATGACGTCGTTCAGCGTGTCGTAAGTAGCGGGGTACAGACCCTTCATAGCGGAGGTAACGGTCAGACCGTCAACACCCGCGTAGTTCGCGATCACGCCAGCCTGGTCAACGTCAACGCCGATGACCTTGCCGTTCGCCTTCTTGGCAGCGTCAACAGCGGAGGTGTAGATGCCGCCGCCGCAGGCGAAGACGACCTCAGTGCCGCCTGCATACCAGGTATCCATAACAGCAGTGATGTCAGCATCGCCGAAGAACTGACCGCCGTAGACATACTTCACAGTGACGTCGGACAGGCCCAGATCGGCAGCCGCAGCGTCAACGCCCTGCACGAAGCCGTAGCCATAGCGGATAACAGCGGGAACAGCCATGCCGCCCAAGAAGCCGAGGCTCTTGTAGCCCAGCTTGACAGCAGCGTAACCGGCCATGTAGCCGCAGAGCTCTTCCTGATAGATCGCGCAGTAGACATTGCTCATGTCAACATACTTTTCGAGATCCCAGTTGTCGGGGTTGTAGTCATAGCTTTCGCCAGCCTTGGCAACACCGGCCTCGAGCAGGTCGCCCTTGCCGACGTCGAGCGCGACAAACTTGACATCCTTGTATTCCGGAGCAGCCTCGACGATCGCGCCGCCGAATGCATAGCCCGGCATCACGATGACGTTGTAGCCTTCATCAACAGCCTTTTCGATCATGGCGACACGGTCAGCGGTGTTGTCGCCGGCGGGCTTGAAGTAGCTGAACTCCACGCCGTTGTCCTCGCAGAACGCCTTGCAGGCTTCATACGTGGTCTGGTTGAAGGACTGGTCGGTGATATCGCCGTAGTCGGTGATCATGGCGACTGCGTACTCGGTGTTGTCGGCCGGCTCTTCGGTCGTCTCTTCTTCCTTGGTCTCCTCAGCGGGAGCGGGCTCTTCGTCCTTGGTCTCTTCTGCGGGAGCGGGTTCCGTGGTGGTTTTTTCGGGTTCGGTGGTGGTTTCGGGCTCGGTCTTGGTTGCGCAGGCAGCCAGGCTCAGGACCATGACCAGAACCAGAAGCAGTGCAAGATACTTCTTCATTTGAAAATCTACCTCTTTCATAATATTATTCCGCACCGGACCGCGGCGAACCGTACCCCGGTGTCAGAATTGCCCCCTCACAGGGGGAGTAATTTTGATTATATCAGCTTTCGCTGCTGATTGCAATGACTTTTCACAGCTTCTTCCATGTTTTTCACAGCTTTTTTGCCTGCAGCATCCATTTCAGGATCCGGATCGCCGCCTTTTCCAGACCGATGCGGTCGGAGCCGGGCGTTTCATCGCCCCAGAGCATCCCGCCGTAGCCGCAGTCGAGCAGCCATGCGCGCAGAAGCGGACTGTTCTCCGTGAGCCGCTGGCCGGAGATGGCGCAGTCCGGCAGCTTTGCCGCGCGGCAGCTGTTTGCCGCGATCTCAAACGGAAGGCCGTACACGTCGCGCAGCGCGGACTGGGAAACGGAAACGGTCTCCGGCAGGCTCTGTGCGTGCAACGCAGCCGTTCCATAGGGCCATGCGCCCGCGGCCAGCGCCGAGGTCATAGCGCCGCAGACGACCGGCTCCTCCGACCATTTTTCCGCGAACCGCGCCTCCTGCGGCGAACGCATCACGCCCGCATCCGGCCCCAGCCAGAGCTGAACGCCGAGTTCCGCCATTTCAAGGCCCACCGCGCGTCCGACAGCCCGGACGACCTCCTGGTCAAACGAGCAGGCCAGCTGCGCAGGCGCGGGGAAGACGGTCGCGCACTGCCGCCGGACGATCTCGCCGGTTTCCTCATCGGGAATATCGCGCAGCAGGCGCAGTCCCTGCGCGCCGCCCGCGATCTGCACGGCGGGGATCCCATAGCGTTCGATCGCAGCCGACGCGCCGAGCGCGCCGGGGACGGAGGCCGGTTCTTTGCCGAAGCCGCAGACCAGCCGCTCCAGATTTTCCGTGTCCATATCGGCCACGAGATGGAACACGCTGCACCGTCCCTCGCGCACATCGGCAAGCGTATGATGCGCCCCGTCCGGGCGGCAGCCGGTAAATTCCCGGCCCTTTCTGCGGCTGCGGCGGGGCAGATCGCGGTCGGAGAAGCGGATGGCGTGCTTGTGCGCCTGCTCGATCTCGGCCAGATCCTCGGGGAACTGGAAGCAGACGGCTTCGGGCCGCCTGCGCTCCTGCGCGGCAGGCATGGTGAGCGGCTCCGCCGCCTGCACCACGGCACTGCGCGTCAGACGGATGGAGCCTGCCAGATAGCAGGCACGGCTGCTCGTGCCGATACGGATATCATAATACCCCGCGTCCAGCACGAACGCGTGCGCGCTTTCGCGGTAGACAGAAAGCTCGGTGATGGGGAAACGCAGCGTAATTGTCTGGCTCTCGCCGGGGGCCAACAGGCGGCTCTTCCGGAAGCAGTTCAAAAAGCTGACGGGCCGCGTCAGGTCGCCCTCGGGCCGCGTCACATAGACCTGTACAAGCTCGCTGGCCGCAAATTCCTCTCCGGTGTTGACCAGCTCCGCGCTCACCGTCACGTCGCAGCCGTCAAGCCCTGCCGAGACACTGCCGAACGCGACCGTTCCGTAGCTCAGACCGTGGCCGAACGGATAGCGCACGGGAACGCCGAAGGAATCAAAATAGCGGTAGCCGGTAAACTGATCCGCTGCGGCGCAGGCGTCCGCAAACGCCTCCGCGCGCTCGGGCCAGCTGAAGGAAAGATGGCCGGACGGCATGACCTTCGCCGTCAGCACGTCGGCCAGCGCCCCGCCCGCCTCCTGCCCGGCAAGGCCGAGGAAGACGATCGCGCCGCAGGAGAGCGCGGCCTCGTTCAGCTCGATAAATCCCGGCGCCGCCAGCACGAGCACCGTCCGGTCGAACACGGACGTGACGCGCGTCAGCATAGCCGTCTCCTCGTCGGTCAGCTGAAGCGCATAGCGCTCCGGCGTCCTGCCGATGACGACGACAGCCGCCGCGCAGTCGTGGCGCAGGGCGCCGAAATCGAGATTCGTCAGCGGCATTTCGCCGCCCTCCGGGTGCTCTACGGCCCAGGTGCGGTATTTGCGGGCCAGAAGCGCATCGGGCCTGACCGTCTCGCTTGCCGCAAGGCCGTCCAGCACGCCGATGGAGCGCCACGGCGTCATGGTTTTGTCAAAGGCGGGGGTTTGCAGCTGTTTGATGCCGAACACGGCGACGGGCAGCGGCGCGCCATCCTCCTGCGGCAGCAGCGGGAGCGTCCGGTTCTTGTTCTGCAGCAGCACAATCCCGGCAGCGGCAGCAGCGCGCGCAGTCAGCGCGTGGTCGCTCATTCTGAGTGTGATATCCATATGTGTTCTCCTATTTTATTGTCAATGTATGTGGAGCCTGTTCTGACAGGCGGGGATGCTGTTTCTGTAGAGGCCGGCGACTCTGTCAGCCCGAAAATGTTTCGAATTTGCCGAAGTTTTCTCGAAAACCCCTGCATTCTGCTGGGCGGACAGGTCGTCCGCCCCTACAAACGAGCAAGGAATACGTTCAAATCTTCCCCAGCTTTCCGGCTACGAAGCCGGACGACCAGGCCCATTGGAGGTTGTAGCCGCCGCAATCGCCGTCGATGTCCAGCACCTCGCCGCAGGCGAACACGCCGGGGGCGAGCCTGCTTTCAAGCGTGTCGGCGCGGAATTCTGCCGTCCGGACGCCGCCCGCCGTCACCTGTGCGCTCTCGAAGCCGGAAACGCCCGTGACGGGAAGAGAAAAATATTTGATAACAGATACCAGCGCTTCCAGCGGCGCGTCGGAACCGGACGCAAGCGGCTGCGCGCCGAGGCCGCAGGCATGGCAGAGCGTCTTGCCGAGGCGCGGATGGAGCATACCGGAAAGCAGCTCCTCGCCGGCGAGCGCCGGGAACGCTTCGCGCCGTGCCTGCAAAAGCGCCCGCACCTGCGGCGCGGGATACTCCCGCAGAAAATCGAGCAGCAGCCCGGCGCCCTGTGCCTGTCCCGCTGCCCGCGAAAGCGCGAATGCAACTGGGCCGGAAACGCCCGTCTCGGTAAACTGCACCTCGCCCGCGTCCTCCAGCAGCGTTCTGCCGTCTGCGCGCAGACGGATGCGGCAGTCGGCCCGGACGCCCTTCAGCCCCCGGATAGGGGCCGGATCCGTGCGGATCTGCGTGAGGCTGGGGTGCAGCGCCGTGCGGCTGTGGCCGAGCTGGGCAAGCAGCTCGTAGCCGGACATCGTTCCGCCCAGCGCCTTTCCCGCGCAGCCGCCGCAGGCAATGATCAGCTTATCTCCAAAATACGCGCTGCCGTCCGCGCCTGTGACCTGATAGCCGCGCGCTTTTTTCTTCACGCTCTGCGCGTCGAAGCCGCAGACGAGCTGCACGCCCGCCTGCGCAGCGGCAAACCGCAGCACGTCCACAACGCTGTTGGACTGATCGGACAGGGGATAGACCCGCCCGGACGGCTCTGCCGTGGTCAGAAGGCCCAGCGCGTGGAAAAAGTCCAGCGTCGCCTTCCCGTCAAAGCGCGAAAGCGCGGCGCGGGCAAAGCCCGCGTCCTGTCCGTGATAGTGCACCGGGGACAAGTCGAGGTTCGTCAGGTTGCACCGGCCGTTGCCGGTGGCGAGCAGCTTGCGCCCGACGCGCGACTGCCGTTCGAGAACGGTGACGGTATTCCGTTCATCCTGCGCGGCGGAAAGCGCGGCCATCAGCCCGCTGGCCCCGCCGCCGAGAATCAAAACCTTCATGTGCTGCTCCTTGGGGTGCGTGGTATGGAATATGTACAATTTCTGTGCAGTTTTCCGTAAAAGGCGCTGCCTGCTGCGGGCGGACAGAGTCGTCCGCCCCTGCAAGTGCTCCTGGTCCTGTTACTGCATCCGCTGCTCCAGTGCGGCAAGGCGCAGGCTGGTGCAGAAGATCTCCATGGCCTGCTCCAGCTCCTCGACCGGGGGCAGGGACGGGGCGATGCGGATGTTGGAATCCTGCGGGTCGCGGCCATAGGGGAACGTCGCGCCTGCGCTTGTCATGACGACGCCCGCCTCTTTGCACAGCGCCAGCGTGCGCTTTGCAAGGCCCGGGGCCGTGTTGACCGAGACGAAATAGCCGCCCTTGGGCCGCTGCCAGGACGCAATGCCGAGCGGCGCGATCTCGGTGTCCAGATGGCGCAGGACGCACTGGAACTTCGGGTTCAGAATGGCCGCATGCTTTTTCATGAGCTCGAGCGTGTGGGCCTTGTCCTTCAAAAAGCGCACATGGCGCAGGGAATTGACCTTGTCATAGGAGATGGTCTGGATGCCGATGAGCTTCTGCAGATACGCCTGATTATCCTCGCTCGTGGCCATGACGGAGAAGCCCGCACCGGGGAGCGTGACCTTGGACGTGGAAGCAAACTCATAGACCATGCCGTCGTTTCCCGCCTCGCGGCAGAGCGTCAGGATGTCCCGGAAGGGGACAAACTCGCCGTCAAACTCGTGGATGCAGTAGGCGTTGTCCCACATGAGGGCAAAATCGGGCGCCGCGGGCTTCAATGCCGCGATGCGCGCGATCGTCTCGTCGGAATAGACGATGCCGTCGGGGTTGGAGTATTTCGGCACGCACCACATACCCTTGACCGCCGGGTCCTTCACCGCTTCTTCGACCTTGTCCATGTCGGGGCCGATGGGGGTCATGGGGATGGTGATCAGCTCGAAGCCGAACGACTCTGTGATTTTAAAATGGCGGTCATAGCCGGGGGCCGGGCAGAGCCACTTGACGGTGTCCAGCTTGCACCACGGCTTTTCCGAGCGTGCAAGGCCGTGCGTATAGCCCTTGCTGACCAGATCGTACATGAGCGTCAGCGACGCGTTGCCGCCGATGAAGCACTCCTCCGGTTTGCAGCCGAGTACGTCCGCCCAGTATTCCTTCGCTTCTTTGAGGCCGGAAAGCTCCCCGTAGTTGCGGGCGTCGACGCCGCCGGAAATGCAGTCCTCCGGGGTCTTGAGGATGCTGAGGATATCGGAGACGAGATCAAGCTGCTCCCTGCCGGGCTTGCCTCTTGCCATGTTGAGTTTCAGTTCCTTCGCCTTCAGCGCGTCGAACTGCGCTTTGACCGCTGTGTATTCCTCGCGCAGCTGTGCGGGGGTCAGATTCTGATATGCAGTACTCATGCCGTCGTGATCCTTTCTTCCATCCATTCTTTGCAGCGTCGCTGCCTGATATATTCAGTATATCGCGTCCGCCTGTTAAAAGCAAGCAAAAAGCCTGTTTTCCCAAGGAAAGCGCCGCACAGCGGGTGTTGACGAATCTTCCATTTTCGGGTATGATAGAATAACTCTTGCCGTGGAGGTGTGTGTACGGATTTGGATGAGGCAATGATGCGCGAGGCGCTCCTGCTTGCGCGGGAGGCGGCGGCGGACGGCGAGGTTCCGGTGGGGTGTGTGATCACGCTGGAGGACCGCATTGTCGGCCGCGGACGCAACCGGCGCGAAAAGGGAAAAACGGCGCTGGCCCACGCAGAGCTGGAGGCCATCGGCGAGGCCTGCCGGACGCTTGGCGGCTGGCGGCTGTGGCAGTGTACGCTGTACGTGACGCTCGAGCCGTGCCCCATGTGCGCAGGCGCGATTTTGAACGCGCATCTGCCGCGCGTCGTCTTCGGCGCGAAAGATCCAAAATCCGGCGCGGCGGGAAGTCTTGTCGATCTGCTGCATCTGCCGGGCTGCTTTCAGCCGGAGGTCAGCGGCGGCATACTGGAAGCGGAATGTTCACAGGCGCTGCGCGACTTTTTCCGAACGCTGCGCCGAGGTAACCGCTGATTCAATGCGTCTGCGGTTATCAGCGGATCTTTTGCCCCAACTGTGCAGTTTGAAAAACTTGAAATACATACAGTATTCCTGCGCTTTTCAAACTTTCATTTGGGACAAAATCTCTCGCTGACAACTCTTGCCGATTCAATCAGCGGTTACCTACGCCCAGGAGGAATAGAGGTATGTTTGTCTGGACACCGGACATGATCCGGTTCATGCAGGCGGCGAATGAAAAAAGCGACTATCACGCGCGCCTTGCCGCCATTCTCGCGCCCAGGCTCTCCGGCTGCCGCACGCTCTGCGACGCGGGGTGCGGGCTGGGAGCGTTATCCGCCGCGCTGAGTCCGTATTTCGAGAAAATCACAGCGGCGGACGTGTCTGACGAGGCGCTGGACGTGCTGCGGCAGACCATCCGAACGCGGCAGCTCACAAATATCACGCCGCTGCACTGCAATTTATTGACGTCGGAGGACAAAACGCAGTACGACGCGATGGTCTTCTGCTTTTTCGGCAGTCTTGCGGAAATTCTTCCCGTCGCGCGCCGTCAGTGCGCAAAAACGCTGATTATCATCAAAAAGAACTACGATTTACACCGGTTTTCTCTGACAGAGCAGCCCATTCGCGGCGAGACGGCTCCCGCCGCCTGCGAAACGCTCCGCAAACTGGGCGTGCCGTTCGAATTTGACGCGCAGGAGCTGGAGCACGGACAGCCGTTTGCGTCGCTGGACGAAGCCGTCCGGTTCTTCCGCATCTACAGCCGGGACGAAACGCCCGGCGCGATCACGCCCGAGGCCGTCCTGCCGCGTTTGCTGCGGACGGACAACGCGCAGTACCCGTATTATCTGCCGCAGACCAAGCGGCTTGGCATCCTGACGATCAGAATGGAGGATCTTGTATGAAAGCGCTTTTCACATCCATGCTGCAGGCGCTCGCGCAGGGCGAGGGCGTCGTGCTGTGCAGCATTCTCGCCTCGTCCGGCTCCACGCCGCGCGGTGTGGGCGCAAAAATGGCCGTCTTCGCCGACGGCCATACGGAGGGCACCGTCGGCGGCGGCGCGGTCGAGCTGGAATCCGGGAAGCTGGCGATGGAGGTCCTGAAAACGAAGCAGTCCCTCGTGCACGGCTACTGCCTGGCCCCCAACGAGGTCGCGGATATTGGTATGATCTGCGGCGGCAATGTGACGGTCTTCTTCCAGTATTTTGACCCGCAGGCCGAGGCGGATACCGCGCTGCTGCGCGGCATTCTGGAGCTTCTGAACGGCAATCAGAACAGCTGGCTCGTCTACCGCATGGACGATGGCTGCGTCAGCGCAATGGGGACCTATGACGAGGCGCACGGCCTGCGCTTCACGGACTGCATCACACCGGACGAGCTGCGCCCGATGCTCCGCGCGGACGCGGTCACGAAAAAGGGTGAGCCGCGCTATTACGTCGAGCCGCTCACGCGGGCGGGCTATGCGTATATCTTCGGCGGCGGGCACGTCGGCGCAGCGCTCGTGCCGGTGCTGGCTTCGGTCGATTTCCGCGTTGTGGTCTATGACAACCGGCCGGGATTTGCCACGCCGGAGCACTATCCGCAGGCTGAGCGCGTCATTCTCGGCGATTATCTGGACATCGGCGCACATCTGACGCTCACGGAAAACGATTATGTCTGCATCATGACCCCCGGCCATCAGGCCGACCGCGAGGTGCTGCTGCAGGCGATGCGTTCGCCCGCGACGTATATCGGCTGCATCGGCAGCCGCCATAAAATTGCGTCGACCAATGCGTATCTCATGGAAAACGGCATCCCGGAGGCGGAGCTTGCCCGCATTCACGCGCCAATCGGTCTTGATATTCTCGGACAGACCCCGGCGGAGATCGCCGTGTCGATCGCGGCAGAGATGATCCTGCACCGGGCGAAGCGCTCCGGGACCGCGAAAAAGCCGCGGGAGGAGGGGTAAGGATGCACGTATTTCTGACCGGTCCTGTGCAGATCGGGAAAAGCACGCTGATCGCCGCCGCGCTGGACGCTTTGCAGCCGGAGCGGCTGGGCGGCTTCCGCACCGTCTCGGCAAAGCCGGAGGCGGACGGCAGCAGACCCGTCTATCTGCATCCCGCCGCCGCGCAGGATCTGCTCTGCGGCGCACAGAACCGCGTTGGCATCCGCCGCCCGGAACTTGGCATCGCGTCGTTCCCGGACGCGTTTGAAACGGCGGGCATGGACGCGCTGAAGGGCGCGGAGGACTGCGACCTTGTGCTGATGGACGAGATCGGCCGCATGGAGCGGCACGCGGACACGTATTCCGCACGCATCCGGACGCTTCTGGATGGATGCGTCCCCATCCTCGGCGTGGTGCAGAAAAAGGCCGACACCCCGCTCGCCGCCGCCATCCGCAGCCACCCGAACGTGCGCCTGATCGAGGTATCGGAGGAGAACCGCGACGTGCTGCTCCCGGAGATCTTGAGCGCACTGCGTAGCTGAACGTCTGCGGCAAACTCGTATGTACCTGCCCATTCGGCTGTAGGGCAGGTACTACCCATAACGCACAGGAGGTTTTTATGTTCTTTTCTTCTGTTCTTGACTCGGCTGCCATTGACGAAAAACAGGTGCAGTCGTTTTTCTCGAAGCTGACGCTTGAAAAGCTGCTGTATGCGGCGGTGCTGCTGGTTCTGTGCGCAGTGCTCATCAAGCTGATTCTGAAGGCGGCGGACAAGCTGTTTTCGCATTCGAAGCTTGACCACACCATTTTCGGCTTCCTGCGCACGACGGCCAAGGCAGTTCTGATCTTTATCGCCGTCATGCTTGTGGCCGGGACGCTCGGCATCGATACAAGCTCTCTGCTGGCGATTTTGAGCGTCGCCGGTCTTGCCGTTTCGCTCTCGATGCAGACGGCGCTGTCCAACGTCGCGGGCGCGCTGATGATTTTGACGGCCAAGCCCTTCCGGTCGGGCGATTATGTCCAGATCGGCGACAAGGCCGGGACCGTGCTGACCATCGGCGCGGTCTATACGAGCCTGCGCACCTATGACAACCAGATCATCTATCTGCCCAACAGCCAGATCACGACGGGCAGCATCGTCAACATGACGAGCGAGGACGTGCGCCGGATCGACGTGAACGTCTCGGCGTCCTATGACGATGCGGCGGACAAGGTCCGCGCCGCCCTCTGCGCCGCTGCGGCAGCGCATGAAAAGACGCTCCGCGACCGGCCTGTCGAGGCGCACGTCGTCTCCTACGGCGACAGCTCGATCCAGTATGTCCTGCGCTTCTGGGCGCGCACAGAGGATTATTGGACGTGCTATAACGATGTGCTCGACGGGATGCAGGAGGTCTTTTCCGCTGCCGGGATCACCATGTGCTATCCGCATATCAATGTTCATATGGGATCATAAAAAAAGGAATATCCGGATACCGCATATCATTTTCTGCATAAAGTCAGAATTATCTGTTATTTTGTAGATAATTCTGACTTCATCTATTTTTAATGTTTTATTCTCTCCGTAAAATTGGATTTCCGATGATCCCCCGCAGGGGGTTCGCATCGGTTGACTTTTTTCGGGGCGCTTGGTAAAATGGACACAAGCTATATGAGGTGCATCCTGCCGCTTTTTGGTTTCAAAGCGCAGCTGCGCCTGCTCGGTCTGTCCGCACGGGCAGTCCGCCGCCCCTTTCGGCTCTGCGTCCGGTGTACGCAGGCCGGTTCAGAACATATTTTAGGAGGATACATCATCGATGGATTGGGATCGCTTAATCACAGTTGAACAGATGGAAGCAGCGACCAACGAATTGCTTGAAACCGGCAAAAAAGTTGGCGCGGATTCCTGGCAGCAGCGCGTCAAGAATCAGACGCCGCACTGCGGCTTCGGCGAAGCCGGCACCTGCTGCCGCATTTGCTCCATGGGCCCCTGCCGCATCACGCCGAAGGCCCCGCGCGGCATCTGCGGCTGCGACGTGCACGGCATCGTCGGCCGTAACTACCTGCGCTTCACCGCAGGCGGCGCAGCCACGCACTCCGACCATGGCCGTCAGATCTGCCACACGCTCTATCAGGCGAAAGAGGGCGGCTCCTACCAGGTCAAGGATCCGGAAAAGCTGAAGAAGATCGCCGCCGAGTGGGGCATCGAGACCGAGGGCAAGGATATCTACGATCTGGCCCACGAGGTCGCCGAGACGGGTCTTCTCGAGTACGGCAAGCCGTTCGGCGTGCAGCGCTACCTCAAGCGCGCACCGGAGCACACCCAGAAGCTGTGGCATGACGCCGGCATCGAGCCGCGCGCGATCGACCGTGAGGTCTCGCAGTCGCTGCACATGACGCATATGGGCTGTTCCTCGCTGCCGGAGGCTCTGATCAAGCAGTCCCTGCGCGCCGGTCTGTCCGACGGCTGGGGCGGCTCCATGATGGGCACCGAGTTCTCCGACATTCTGTTCGGCACCCCGCGTCCCGTTGACACCACCGCCAACATCGGCGTCATGGAAAAGGACATGGTCAACATCATCGTCCACGGCCACGATCCGTCTCTTTCCGAGATGATCGTCATGTATTCGCAGGATCCCGAGATGGTCGCGCTGGCCAAGTCCGTCGGCGCCAAGGGCATCAACATCGCGGGCGTCTGCTGCACCGGCAACGAGGTCGCCATGCGTCAGGGCATTCCGATGGCGGGCAACTTCCTGCAGCAGGAAAACGTCGTTCTGACGGGCGCCTGCGAGGCCATCGTCGTCGACGTGCAGTGCATCTTCCCGGCACTCGGCCCGCTCTCCAAGTGCTTCCATACCAAGTTCATCACCACCTCCCCCATCGCCCGCATGCCGGACTCCGATTTCATCGAGTTCCATGAGGACACCGCGGCGGACAACGCCAAGGCGATCATCCGCATGGCGATTGAAAACTTCAAAAACCGCAAGCCCGAGCTTGTCAACATTCCGAACCTCAAGACCAAGGCCCGTGTCGGCTACTCGGTCGAGGCCATTAAGAAAGAGCTCGACGGCGTGTGCAACTCTCACGTTGACGCGCTCGGCACGCTCAAGCCTCTGGCTGACGTCGTCAAGTCCGGCGTCCTGCGCGGCGCTGTCGCGATGGTCGGCTGCAACAACCCCAAGGTCCGCCCCGACACCGCACACATTGAGCTCATGAAGAAGCTCCTCAAGAACGATATCATCGTCATCGTCTCCGGCTGTTCGGCACAGGCCGCGGCCAAGGCAGGCCTCATGGATCTCGACGCCGCCGAATACTGCGGCGAGGGCCTCAAGCGCGTGTGCAAGCTGGTCGGCATCCCGCCCATCCTGCATATGGGCTCCTGCGTTGATATTTCCCGTATGATGATCCTTGCTTCCGATCTTGCAAAGGATTGGGGCATCAACATTTCCCAGATTCCGCTCTGCGGCTGCGCGCCGGAATGGATGTCTGAAAAGGCAGTTTCCATCGGCAACTACGTCGTGGCGACCGGCATCGACACCTACCTCGGCGTTGATCCGTACTCCAAGGGCTCCAGCGAGATCACTGAACTGCTTCAGGGTGACGCAAGAGGCTGCAAGGAGTGGGTCGAGGCGCATTTCGTCGTCGACACCAACATTGAGAGCCTCGGCGACAAGATGATCGCCGCGATCGAAGCCAAGCGCGCGGCTCTCGGCATCTAAGATCTTCCCGGAGGGTCTTTACCGATATGAAAGTAGCTATCACCGGCAAGGGCGGCGTCGGCAAGACGACGCTGGCCTCCACGCTCGCACGTCTCTACGCCGACGAAGGGCGTACCGTCCTCGCAGCCGACGTCGACCCGGATGCCAATCTAGGTCTGGCGCTGGGCCTGACGGAGGAAGAGGTCAATTCCATTGTCCCCGTCTCCAAAATGAAGCAGCTCGCCAAGCAGCGCACGGGTGCAAACGACCAGAACAGCTTCTATAAGCTGAACCCGGACGTTTCCGATCTGCCCGACAAGCTTGCCAAAAATATCAACGGCGTCAAGCTGCTCGTCATGGGCACGGTCGATACCGGCGGCTCCGGCTGCGTCTGCCCGGAGCACGTGATGCTCAAGGCGATTCTGACGAATCTCGTCTTCCGCAGGGACGACGTGGTCATCATGGACATGGAGGCGGGACTTGAGCATCTTGGACGCGGCACGGCCAGCATGATGGATCAGTTCATCGTGGTCATCGAGCCGGGCGCGCGGAGCGTACAGACCTATGTGCGCATCAAGGAGCTTGCAAAGGACATCGGCGTGACCAAGGTACGCGTCGTCGCCAACAAGATCCGCGACGAATCCGACCGTGAATTTATCAGAAGCCGCATCCCGGCAGACGATCTGCTCGGCTTCATCAGCTACAGTCCCACCGTCATCGACGCGGACCGGAAGGGCCTCTCCCCCTACGACTGCAGCCCCGACGCGCTGGATGAGATCCGCGCGATCAAGGTTGCCATTGACGCCAAAGAATGAATCTGAAAGGAATGAAACCACAATGAAGACATTGTTTAACCGCGTCTTCGACGGCTCTGACGAGATGTTCGCCAAGGCCGAGGAAGAAGTGAACAAGATCGTGGCTGAAGTCGGCCGCGACGCTCCTCTGACGCTTCCCTCCACCGCGTATTTCTGCGCCTGCATCTATGCCTACATCGGCAAGAAGGTCACCACGACCGGCGAGCTGCAGGATGCTCTGGCCGACGTCAAGGCCATGATGCTCCGCGAGCCGCGCACCAACTCCATCTTCCAGTCCGGCGTCGGCACCGCCATCGCCGCTGAAATGATCGAAGCCTGCAAATATGTCAAGACCCAGGCCCCGTACGAGGGCACGCACTATCACGGCCATTTCACCGACGCAGAGGTCCGTGAGCTGGGCGTTCCCCTTGTCACCGGCGATATCCCCGGCTTCGTCGTCATGATCGGGCCGGCTCCCTCCACCGAGGAAGCGGTCGAGACGATCAAGGGCTACCAGTCCCGCGGCATTTTCGTCTTCCTGATCGGCGGCATCATCGAGCAGGCTGTGGAAGCCGGTCTTTCCATGAGCTTCCCTGTCCGTGTCGTTCCCGTCGGCGAAGAGATCTGGTCCGTCGGCCATGTCATTTCTCTGGTCGTGCGCGCAGCCATGATCTTCGGCGCCATCCAGCCGGGCGACGTCGAGGGCTTCCACAAGTACACCTTCGACCGCATCAACGCGTTCGTCAACGCCTATAAGCCCGTCAACGACATTACCGTCGCCTGCGGCGCAGGCGCCATCAAGCTGGGCTTCCCGGTCATCACCAACGACCACGACGATATGTGGGCCGTTCCGAAGTCCCTGATCATCTATGATAACACCAAGGACTGGATCGACACCTCCATCGAGGCCCGCGGCATCAAGCTGAAGATCACCAAGATCGACATCCCCGTCTCCTTCTCCTCCGCATTCGAAGGCGAGATCATCCGCAAGGGCGACATGCAGGTTGAGATCGACGGCTCCCGCAAGGACTGCTTCGAGCTTGTCACCACGAAGGACGCCTCCGAGGTCGAGGATCACAAGATCGTGGTCGAAGGCCCCGAAATCGACGAGATCCCGGTCGGCTCCAAGATCTCCATGAGCTACACCGTCGAGGTCGCAGGCAAGAATATGCAGCCCGACTTCGAGCCTGTCTTCGAGCGTAAGATCCACTCCTTCCTCAACTGCGTGGAGGGCCTCATGCACACCGGCCAGCGCGACATGATCCGCGTCCGTATCAGCAAGGCTGATTTCGAGGCCGGCTTCAAGTTCCGCCACATCGGTGAGGTGCTCTATGCCAAGATCAAGTCCGAATTTGACACGGTCGTTGACAAGTGCCAGGTCCGCATCGTCGTTGGCGACGAGCCGAACGCCGCGCTGCGCAAGCACGCCAACGAGGTCTTCGACAAGCGCGACGAGCGCCTGAAGTCCATGACCGACGAATCCGTGCCCGTCTTCTATTCCTGCATCATGTGCCAGGCGTTCTCCCCGAGCCACGTCTGCATCGTCACCCCGGAGCGTCTGGGCCTGTGCGGTGCCGTGTCCTGGCTGGACGCGAAGGCCACGAACGAGCTTGACCCGCAGGGTCCCTGCCAGGTCGTCACCAAGGAGCGCTGCATCGACGAGCGCACCGGTCGTTACGAAGATGTTGACGAGGCTGTCGCCGAGTACTCCCACGGCGCGCTCGAGCATGTCACGCTGTACTCCCTGCTTCGAGTGCATCTGCGGCATCGAGCCGTGCTCGATGGGCGTTGTCATCACCTGCCGTGAATACGCAGGCATCACTCCGCTCGGCATGACCTTCTCCGAGATGGCCTCCATGACCGGCGGCGGCGTGCAGACTCCGGGCTTCATGGGCCACGGCAAGCACTACATCGCCTCTCACAAGTTCCTCAAGGCCGAAGGCGGCGTCGGCCGTCTGGTCTGGCTGCCGAAGGAGCTGAAGGATCAGATCCGCGACAAGCTCAACGAGACTGCCAAGGATATGTACGATATCGACAACTTTGCCGATATGGTCGCCGACGAGACGAACTGCCCGAACGGCGATCCGGAAGAGCTGCTCGCCTTCCTGTCCGAGGTTGGCCACCCTGTCCTCAGCATGGACCCGCTGGATATTTAATTCAGAAGCTTCAGGCAAACGGCTCCCGTATGCAGCTGCATACGGGAGCCGTTCGTGTGTGGGTAAAGCAAAAACCGCCGGACTCCGTGTGGAACCGGCGGTTTTTGGATGGTTGGGATCAGACCTTTTCCTTGACCTTTGCAGCCTTGCCAAGACGGTCGCGCAGATAGTACAGCTTCGCGCGGCGAACCTTGC
>ERZ824575.2048-NODE-2048-length-16875-cov-3.408799_pt1 | contig 16875 bp, 19 predicted proteins | sample MGYA00519470_ERZ824575 | MGnify/ENA primary metagenome ERZ824575 (study PRJEB31778, sample SAMEA3449170) | human gut metagenome | biome: human gut; feature: human-associated habitat; material: faeces | place: United Kingdom | collected 2010/2012 ...
TGCCTCATTGCTAATGGGAACCTCACCTATACTTGAATAATTTATCATTTCTAATATAGTACTAGTATTTTGTTGTTTATCATATTTTATAACACTACCATGGAAAATTGCATATGAAAAAAATACAATAAAACTAACAACTGTAATTATAAAGGTTATTATATATATTTTTTTAAATGAATAATTTTGTTTATTACACATATCCAATCCTCCTAAATCTTCTTATTCTGAATAAAAATATATCCATTTCCGCTCTTTTTTAAAGTAACCTTATATTGATTTTCGGGGGTGTTTGCATCACAATAGATGATATGATATATTCCATTATTTACATTACCAGAAAGGCATTTTGCATTAATATGGTGAGTATCACTATAAGCATAGCAGTAGATATAATTTTCTTTCATACTAATTTGTTTACTACTTGCATAAGTTTTACAATATTTTAATTGAATATTTGGATTGCTATTTTGAGATATATCTAGCCCTGTTTTTTCAAAATATAGTATTTTTATATGCAATGGGTCAAAGGTTAGAATATCTCCAGTGGGTGGAGTGCCATTGAAAACAGTATTAACTAAGTACTCATATTCAGGGGAGTTAGAATCGACTATGTTTCCAATATAAGTATTATAGTATAATATTTCTGAAATATCTATCATACTAGCGTCATCATAAGTGTGATTAATAAAACCATTATTTGCCACTTTATTTAAAAAATGTTCAATATCTAATAGAGTTTCAGAGTCTAAAGTAGAAGAACGTTTTATAGAAAATTTTAAAATTGTATTAACTATAAATACTATAAACAATGAAATTAATATTATAAATGCTGCTATTTTTAAATAGTTTATTTTTTTCATAATAAATTTACCTTCTTATTTTTTTACTAATTTTATTTAAATTTGGTTATCGTAGTCGGAAGTACATTTATAGCGGATATACGATTATTTAATATATTTATGGAAAAATTTTGCTGATAACTATCTATATAGGCCAATAAATCTGTTTGTAAATCAGCTGTAATTTCATTTCCATTCCAAGCTAGACTCTTCCCATGGCCCTTTTGATATAGAACATAATATAATTTCTTAGTTAATATATCTATTTTGAACTCTAAAGTACATACCTTATTTTTACCGGAAAAGCCCTTATAAAAGTTCAAAATGATAATACCATTATTTTTGTCATAAAAAAAGTAAGTAATTTCAGTTAATACTAAACCACTTTCATAAGTCTGTGCTATTTGAGTAGTTTCTGTTTTTAGTTGAGAAAGATTTAGTAAATCAGAAGAGAGGGAGTAATCTGTATAATACTCTTTTTCTGTATGCGGATAAAAATCGTCACTGTCATAAAAGAATATATATGCTAAAAAAATATTAAAAAATATGACTACTAATAATAAAAGCAAAATAAAAATTTTTTTCTTTTTCATAGGAACCTCCTAAATAAATTTATATATTATTAGATATTACAAATTGATAAAATGTTGCAAAATTTTTATTTATTATATCAAAGAATAAAAAAAAGACAATTTGAAGAGCTAAAGAAATAATGTATATTATAAATAAAGTAATTGCAAATGAAAATTGTAATTGAGAATATACAAAGCTAGTTATGAATTTGAATAAAAAAATATTTATATTATTTGATTGTTATGCATCCTTTTTATATAATTAATGTATCTAATATGTATAAAGCAAAATATGGAGGAGAAAATGGAAGAATTAGTGAAGCAAGCTAAAATGGGAAATGATGAAGCTTTCACACAATTAATTATACAAATGCAATGTGAAATGTTTAGAATTGCCCAAACACGATTAAAAAATATAGATGATGCTAATGATGCTATTCAACAGACAAATTTATATGCATATAAAAATTTACGACAATTGAAAGAAGATAAATATTTTAAAACATGGATAATAAAAATACTAATTAATGAATGTAATAAAGTTTATAAAAAAAATTATAAAATATTAAATATATTTGATAAATTAACAAAAGAACATAATTCTGAAGAAGACTTTAAGGTGACAGAAAACATTGAAGAAAAAATGGATTTGGAAGGGATACTTAGTACATTAAAGTATGAAGATGCAATTTGTATTGTATTATTTTATGGTAGTGGATATACGATACGTAAGATATCTGAAATCTTAAAATGTAATGAAAATACAGTTAAAAGTAGAATTAATAGGGTAAAAGGTAAAATAAGAAAAAATTATAGTAAGGGAGGGATGGAAAATGAAATATCAAGATAATGACTTTGATGAAATTGATGAAATGCTATTTAAGTATTTTAAAGAAAACAAAGAAGTGCCGCAAAAGACACAAAATATTATAAAAAATATGAATTACAATGGTAAAAGAAATAATTTCGGAATCCGTAAAATTGCTATAACAATATTGGCTATTACTACTTTAACTACAGGAGGAGTGTTTGCACAAAATATTGTATCATTTTTTAAAAATATATTTTCATTAAGTAGTATAAATATAAATAATGACAGCGTAGTAGATGCAATAGAAAAAGAAAATTATATTCAGAATGTTAATATGAATTATGTCACAATTAATAAAGACTACAAGATAAAGGTAGATTATGTGATGGTAGATGATATAAATTTATATATAGTATTTTCATTATGTTCAGCTAAAAGCATGGATGAAAATTATAGAATGGCAGTAAATTATTTAGATATAAAAGATGAAAATCAAAATGTTATATATAGTTATACTGATGAGAATGAAGTAAAAACAGTAAAAGGAAGCAAGAAAATAAATTGTACAGATAATAAAGAGAAAAAAGAACTAGTATTTATTTATTCAAAAGAACATCCTAAAATGAAACAATTAAATGTAAGCTTTAATCGTATAATATTGTATGATGAGAAAAATCCTGAGAAAAATGTAATAAGAATAGATTGTGATTGTGATTTTAAAATTGATATAGCAGAGAAATTTGTTAATAGAGAGAACATCGAATTTTATAATTTTGAAAATACGGATGATATTGAGATAAAAAAATGTATAGTAAATGATACGGGGATGTATATTATATTAAATGCTAAAGAATATATTAATAGTAAACAAATATATATTGGAGAAAAATCTTATGAAGGAACAGAAATAATAATTGATAGCAATGATAAACAAGATGAATGCATTTTGCAATTTGATATTACTAAAAATAAAATAGATAAAAATAAGTCTATAAGACTTGAAATAAATGATAAAATTCTAAAAATAGAAGAATAAATAATAAATAATGAGACATCACTAATATGTGTTTTGTCTCATTTATATATTTTTTAAAAAAAATTAAAAATTAATGCATCTGTTTTCTTTAGTAGTTGTATCTTATATGTAGATATGGTAATCAAGATTAAAAAAATAAAAGGGAGGTGAAAAAATAGTTAAATGCTATTATTAATACTACAAATTAGAAATTGTATATACGGAGGTGCTAAAAACATATAACTCAAAAATATTATACGAGGAGAAAATAGATATGAAAAGTAAAAAAATATTAATAGTTTTAACCATCTTAACCCTAATTATAATTCCAGTTAGTATAAAAGCAGTTTCTACAATAATTGAAAAAGTTAAAGTAGTGCCTGATGTACCAGAGCCAATACTTCAAAATGTGCCAGAAGAAGCCTATATAAGACCTTCAAATGACATTTTTGAAGAAGAAACGGTTTTCAGTCCAGAATTTGAAGAAAAACTAAGAAAATCAGAAGAAGAAAATGAAGCTAGAAATAAAAAAATTGAAGAAATAATACGAAAATTTAAAGCAAGTGAATATGATGCTTTAAAAGCTGAAATTGCACAAAATGAGTATTCAGGAGAAGATGGATATTATTCAGAAGACGATATAGAAATCAAAGGCGATAAATTAGTCTTAGATATTCTTGAAAATGAAGAATTAACAAAAGAGGAAGCAGATTTATTAAAAGACTTTATGAAGGATCAAGTGTCTAAGATAAAAAATATGCCAGAGTTTGTTACTAGAATTGAAAATGCCTGCAAATAAAAAAATCTAAGAGAAACTTGAAAAAATGGTAATTATTGTATAATATAGGACTAAAGGAGGAAAAAACTTATGAATAAAAAATTAGTTTTATGTATTTCAGCAATAATTTTAATAATATTGGGGATTACGGTGATTAATAACATTAATAAAAAGGAAGATGGTATAACTGCAAATAATGCAGAAAAATTTGAGAACATTGAAGATATTGAAAATATGGAAGAAATGGAAGAGATTGAATAAATTTATAATTAAACTATAGCTATAATTAAATATAAGTTATAGTTTAATTGTTTTATGCAAAAGTAAAAAATTTTTATACCTATTGGTGCAAATGGGCGGAATCGTCGAGCCGCGTCGGGAAAATAGTCCACAGGACTATTTTCTGATCCTCCTTTTCGATTCCGGTTTATATGTGTTAGTGTAAAACAAAAAAGAAACTGTTCTAATACAGTTTCTCATTTTGGTGCAGATGGCCGGAATCGAACCGGCACGGTTTATTCAACCGCAGGATTTTAAGTTATTCTATCATTTTAATGGTTAGTGATGAATAATACTTTTTAATCCCGTTATTTTTGTAGTCAAAACCTTATTATTTCAAACTTTTTTACTTGTTTTTATTGTAACATAAACGATTAAAAATTCATATAAATCTGACACAACTTTTTGAAGTTTTGTTAGAAATCTGTTAGAAAAATTTTAAGCAGTATAACATGAAATAGACACTATACCTTTTGGCATAGTGTCCAATTTCTTAGGGCTAATTAGTCAATAGAAGAAACGATAATGTTTTTCATTCCATGTTCGTTCTTTTTTCTGCCTTCTTTTGCTACCAATTTACCGTAGTTTCTGAAACTTCTCTGTCCATATTCAGTTGTGATAACACAGCTTCCAATTTCAGAGTGAATGTCCAATGTATTGAACATCATTTCAGTATATTCCCGCGATTCATTGGGTTTAAGGCTTCCACCTAAGATTTCAAGTGCGACTGATGTTTTGTTTGTTACTGTCATAACAGCACCTCCTAATTAATTTGTAATTATATTATACTACATTTTACATAAAACATCAAATCCTACTTTTAATCAAATTTTGCATATTTAAAATTCAAAACGAACAGGCATAGTTTATTACCTGTTCTAATTTTTCGCCATAGAATTAATTGTCGTGCGAAGGAAAGGAAAATTTATGCAAGATTTTAATTTTTATAAAGTTAATGAAACTTTAAACCATAAATATTATCAAATACCACAGGAATTATTCATAAATCTATTATATAAAAATACATTAAATTCTGATAGTAAATTGTTATATGGTTTTCTATTAGATAGGTTATCATTATCTATAAAGAATAATTGGCATGATGAAAATGGAAATGTATATTTGATATTTACTAGAAAAGAAGTACAAGATAAATTAAATCTATCTGATAAAACTGTTACTAAAGCATTTAAACAATTATCAGATGTTAATTTAATATATGAAAAGAAACAAGGTTTTAGCAAACCTAAACTTATATATGTTGCAAAAATACAACATCAAAATATATAAATTCGTAGAAAAATGTGTCTAAAAACTTGACCTAGATCCAAAAAAAGAAAAAAATTTAACCAGCATAGTGTTATTTGCCTTGCTAGAAAAGGAGGATTTTATATATGAGTTATGCAATAATTAGAAATGCAAAATACAAAAGAGAAAATTTAAAAGGAATATTTAGACACAATGAGAGAAGGAATAAAAACTATTCAAATAAAAATATAGATAAGGAATTATCTTACTTGAACTACTCAATAAAAGAGTGTAAACATACTTACGAAAAGGAATTTGATTTAATAAAAGAAAAATATAATTTGAAAGGACAAGTTAAATCTGTTAGCAATATAGTTTGTGAATATTTAATTACATCTGATAAAGGCTTTTTTGAAAAAGTAGGTGAACAAGAAGGAAGAAGATATTTTGAGACTGCCTATAAATTTGTATGCGAATACAAAAATTTAGGAGAACAATATATTTTGTCTGCAAAAGTACATATGGATGAAGAAAGTCCACATATGCATTTAGTATTTATTCCAGTAGTTCATACTACTGATAAAAAAGGAAATGCTATTGATAAAATTGCTTGTAGTGAATTTTGGAAAGCTAAAGATAGTTATAGGCAACTACAAAATGCTTTTCATTCTTATATAACTGCAAACGGATTTGATTTAGAAAGAGGAAATCCAAGTGAAAGAGTACATCTATCTATTGAAGATTATAAGAAAATTACAAATTTTGAAAATACTAAAACAGTACTTAAAGATATTAAATTAGAAATACCAGAAACGCCTGATGTTAAAAGTTTTGGTAAGTTAGTACGAAATAGAGATGAAAAAATACAAGAATTAGTTGTAGAGCCAAGAGATAAAATGATTAAGGAACAACAAGAACAAATATCTTTGCTTTATTTAACACTACAAAATCAAGTTAATACTGTTGAAAGAACTTCAAAGTATGAAAAAGAAAGAAAATCTATAATGTGCGAAAATAGAGAATTAAAAGAAAAATGCGAAAATATTGAAAAGGACTATTCTATTAAACTTAAAGAAGAAATACGAAAAGTTGAAAACAAATATGAAGATGAAATCTATCAGCTTGAAAAAGAAAATAGCTTTTTACGAAAAGTTATAAATACATTTCAAAAAACAGTAGATAAATTCATACATTGGGTTTGCAATAAATTTTCAGTATCTTCTGAAGAAGAATTCATTAGAGATTTTGAATTTGAAAATGATATTTATCTTGATCCAGAAAAGCAAATTGAATATGAGGAAGAACAGGAATATGAAGAATTTGAAATATAATTGGACAAATTATGTAAAATATTGTATAATTGAGCTAAGTATGAGTAATATCTCGTATTTAATGGTACTGTTTACTATATTTAATTTAAGGAGGATTTCATCATGAAAAAAGAAGTAATACTTGTACCGAAGGACAAATGTCCATTGGATGTACTGGCAGAAATGGGAGAACGGATAAGAAAATCCTGGATATTCCTTCATGAAAATGCTTATCAGTATTTACTGAAAAGTGACGGTGCTAACCACTCCACAGGAAATAGCATGAATGCTAATCAAACTACTTTGATTACGTGGGCAGCCACGAAAGATTATCCTAAAACGGTTGTCTTTTGTGAAGTGCCATCCGCAAGAGGATGGGGCAAAATAACCAGCATTGAAGCAGAAGACATTTCCTTTGGACTTTCCACTAATGACCCTGAAGACATCTATTTTTTGAAAATGGACGAATAATTTGTCCTAAAAAGGCAGGCTGTTTTACCGACAGTCTGCCAATTTTTTTAATAATTTTCTATATCTTTTATTCCAAACTCAGGAATAATGACATCATCATCGCAACTAATGATAAATTCAATTGCTTTAGCAACTTTTTCTGTTTCTAATCCTGTAGATGTATCATAGTCATTTCCGGCTTTTTTAAATATATTTGTCTGCATAAAACCTGGATAAAAACCTGTTACTTTTATTCCTTTTTTACTTAAATCTTTTTGAATAGAACGATTAAATCCCCTCATAGCCCATTTTGAAGCATTATATACTGTTGAAAAATCATCACTGTCAAAACTTGCTTGAGAACAAACATTAATAATCAACCCTTTTTTATTTTCATACATACTTGGTAATACTGCCTTTGTCATATATATGGGGCCTTTAGTGTTTACATCTATGCAATTACTAATAACATCATAGTTACATTCAGTCAAATCTCCTGCTAACCAAACACCAGCATTATTAATTAATACATCTATTTTTTTATATTTTTGAAGTATATTATTTATTGCCGTTTCAACACTTACGTGATTTGTCACATCACATACTTGATAATCTGAATTTGTTTCTATTGCAGCATCTGTCAATTTATCTTGTTGATTTGATAAAATAACTACTTCATTTTCTTCATTTTGAGCCAATTTTTCTGCTATTGATTTTCCTAAACCATCACTTCCACCTGTAATAACCATTACTTTTTTCATAATATTCACTCACTTTCTAAACTATTTTATAATATATTTTTGATTTCTACTTTTAGGTTTATCTGGTATTGTCATTTGTAACTTATCTTGTTCTATTAATTTATTTATATAATTATTTTTGAACTTATATACATCTTTATATCCAAAGTGTTGAGCAATTTCTTTCAATGATTTTTCTGTTTTGCATAATTGTAATATTTGTTCTTCACTTACTGCTAACTTACTGCTTTTCTTACTGCCTAACTTACTGCTTTTTGTTTTAGCAGTATCTTCATATTCAAATGGATTTTCTTTATAATTAAAAGAAACTCTCAAGAAATGTTCCATAAATTTGAAACAACTTTTATCATAGGCATCTAAAATTCTCAAAACTCCAGAGCCTATATTTTCAATTAAATCTACATCTTTAAATACTCTAATAAGTTCTTTGTTTCTTGGTGCAGTAACCCCTTCTAAAAATTCTTCTTGTGATAATTCTTGTGGCAAACCACCTGCAGATGTTATTTCAATTCTATCAGAATATAATTCTATTATTGGAGAATTCCCATAAGAATAATCATTATGTACAATTGCGTTTATAACCGCTTCTTTTAATGCTTTGCTATCAATTTTTTCTTGTTCTTTTCTTCCAAAGTATTCTATTTTTGCATATGTAGTATTTTCAACATCAAGTCTATCTAATATTCTCTGTGTAGCAGTAATTAAACAACGATTTCCAAACTCTAAATTTTCTAATAATTCAAGTTTATTTGTTCCAACATATTTTACTAATTTTATAGAAACATTGTTTTCATCAGCCAATAGAAAAGCATTATAATTATATTTTCCTTCACTTGTTAGTAAATCTAAATTTTGTAAATAATTATCATTTAATTTTAATCCATGTTCTTCATAGTAAATTTTTAATTGATTAAATGTTAACTCTTGTCTAGGAGAATCAATTTCTTTTAAAGTATTTTTTATTCTTTTGGCATACATATCATCAATCATTCTTTCTGTCATTCGTTCCTTGCTACTACCAACTCTAATATAACATCCCTCTGGAGTTCTTCCTTTTTTTCTTAAATAATAAGGTTTTTCTGTTCCACTTGATATTATAACTTTTATTACTTCTTTATTATCTATTGTTTCCACAGTTACATCAAATAATCCTAAAGTAGAAGGTTGTATATTATTTTTTATTCTATCTTTTATTTGTAGTTGTGTTAAATCAACATCTTCAACTCCAACAACTTGTCCATTCTTATTTATTCCCACATAAATTATTCCACCTTCTTTGTAATTAAGAAAGGCAATAACTTCTTGCTCAAAATCTTCATTAAGTTGTTCTTTGTTTTCAATTCTGTTTGTTTCCGTATTTTGCATAAAATCACACTCCTTTTTTCCAATTAATATTTTCTTCTATATTCTTTATGCATTTTTGCAAATTATCAATTTCTATAGTTTGATTTATATCTTTCAACATAAAAACTCTAAATAGTAATTTTATTTTTAATAACATATACAAATTGCTATCTCCATAAAATCTTTTTTTCTTTTCATTTAAATGTGCAAAATAATTTCTATGATTAGTAAGTTTAGTGTATATTTTCAACGATTGTCTGTCTTGGCTTGAAAATATCATTTTTCCTTCATTAGTATTAAGATATTCTGTCATTATTTCTTTAAATTCTTTATTTACTTTTTTAGAATTTTCCTTTTTGTCTATAATGATCTTTTTCAAAGTAGTTTTATGTATGCATTTATAATATCCTTCCATACAATTTGTAATAGTACTTAATGCAATTTCTATAAAATATTTTACAGAAAATACATTTATAAATATATCATAAATATTGTGAGTATTTTTTCTTAATTCTAACCAATTCTTATAAATCTCTTTAATTTCTTTTTTGTTTATTTTTCCTAATACACAGTTATAATTATTATAATTATTAATTCCTGAATATTTACTAGAAAATGGATAAGAATATTCACAAACCTTTTCATAATCAAATAGTTTTATTTCGTTAATTTCTAAATAATAACCCAAATTAAGTATTAAAAATTCATAAAATTGCAAAAATTTATGTATAAATTTTTCTGTTTCTTCTGTTCTTATAGATTTTGTACCTTTTAATGTAATTGGAAGCCCAACTACAATTGTATCTATATCATAAAATTCTAACAATTCATCTATTCTTTTTAATACAACTTTATCAGAGTTATTTCTTTGTATTGTCTCCAACCCCTGTACAGTTATATTTAGTCCATCTGTTATGGCAATTCCAACTCTTGCATCTCCATAATCAATTCCTAATTTTCTCATATTATGCGCCAAGTCCTATATATTCTTGTACAAGTTTTTCAAGTAATTCATCTCTTTCAATTGATCTTATTTTATTTCTAGCATCATTATGGCTTGTTATATATGTTGGATCTCCAGATAATATATAACCAACTATTTGGTTTATTGGGTTGTAACCTTTTTCAACCAAAGCCTCATAAACCTCTTTTAAAATTTCCTTTGTTTTTATATTGTTTTCTCTTTCAACTTTAAAGTTCATAGTTTTGTCAAATTCCATAAGCTTCCTCCTTACTTTTTAAATATTGTTTATGTCACTTTCATTTATGTCTGCATTATCAAGATAATTTTCTAATTTCTTTAATACTTCTTCTAGTCCAGTACCTTTATAATATGTTGAAATTGCAAAATTTAATCTTGGGTATACTTCTTCTTTGTTTTTCTTTTTTGTTTTTTTAGTTTTCTTACCATCTTCTGGTTCATCTATATCAACTTTTTCTTGCAATGATATTGCTGTTTTTTCTATTTTTTCTTTTATATCATTTAAAAATTCTGCTACCCCATTTAATTCAACTCCAGAAAATACAATTGCAAATTTTGGTCCCATATATCTTACAAAAATATACTCTTTTGACATGTTTCGGCTAAAGATTTCGCTAACTTTTGTCAATACTTTATCTCCTAATTTTCTTGAGTTTTGTTCATTTATTTGTGGTAAGTTTGTTATTTTAAACATACATACAGTTGAAATTGTATATTTGTCAATAATTTTCTTTCCTTCTCCATATAAATATTCTTCAGATTTTAGTCCAGTAAATAAATCTGTTCTAACTATTGCTTCTAATGTTTTTTGATGTACAACTGTTTTTAATACTGCTACAATGTTTTCTTTAACAACATCTAATATTGTTATATCCACATTGTCAAAATCATGTGGTGTTCCACTTTCTATAATCCAATAGCCAATATATACATTATCTATATAAAGTGGAAAAAATATTGCAGATTTTGCCCTTCCAAATTCCATTTGTTGATATGGTAATTTTTCACTTTCTTTATTAACAGTAACATATTTAGGAGTTGCAGTAGCTATGCTATCTTTAAACATATCAACTTCTTGTAATGCTTTTAAAGAATCCCAGTGTTTTTTGTCAACATTTGATGCTTTTATAATATATTGTGCACCATCAAAAACAACAATTGTTGAATATTTTATTTCATATTTTTCTATTAATATATCATTTATTTTTTTTATTTTTTCATCTACTGTTGAATATTCCCCAATTGTGTTCATGAAATCTTGTACAATTGAAAGGTTATTTATTCTTTGATTTATATTATTAAATGCTTGAATTTTTTTATGAATATTAAGATTGTAAATAATTAAACCTATTACAATCAGTACAAGTATTATTACAACTGCTACTGCCACTATATGTTCCCCCTATTTTAATATTTTCGTTTCATTTGATTTAAAGTGTTATTCATGCTTGCTGAAAATCCATTATTATAAGATTGCACTCCCTGTGGTCTATAAATATTGTTTCCAGCAGGTGTTGGATATACCATGTTATTAAGTTCTTTTAAATTTGCAATAAAGGCTTTTGAATATCCTTTTATTGATATATCACAATTTATAATACTTTCTAGATATCTAGTATATATTTCTTGTTCAAATGGAATTGTCATATATTTTACTGTATTTCTATCAAATAATTCTGTCATAAAAGACATTGCTGGATCATTATAAAATGCCATTCCACCTATAATTGTCTTTTCTGAAATTCCTCTTACTTTTACATATTTATTTAATATTATTTTTATTTTGTTTTGATCTAATATATTTTTTGCTTTTAATTCGCGTAAAAATGCAGTTAATGGTTGAATTGTAAGAATATCTAATGTTTGTACTAAATATATTTCTTGTGCATTTGAAAAGTAACCAAATGGTGTATCAAAATCACAATCTATTAAAACTAAGCTATGATTTCTTACTAATGTTTCTAATATATTTTGAGCATTATTTAATTCTTCTCTTTCTGTTGGTAAAGATGTATAAACTGTTAAATTTCTATTTACAGTAATTCCTTTTGCTTGTCCATTTGATAAATTTTGTAATGTATTTGTTGCAATATTTCTTAATTCTTCTTCATTTTTTGTATATATATAATATGAATTTTTATTTTTTGTTGTATCCAATATAGCAACATTTATTCCTATTGATGATGCATATTCTGCCAAATTATTTACTATAAATGATGTTCCATTTTTACTTGTTCCAACAAACGTTACAACTTTTTTATCTGATGTTAAAAGTCTTGCAAGTTCTTGACTTGGTTCAAAATCTTGTCTATTATTTATTCCACTAACATTTGTTACATCAACATAATTACTATATGAATTGTTGTTTGTCATTGTATTTTGAGTTGTTTGATTATAATTGTTGTAATTATTAGTATAAGCATTATTTTGAGGTATGTTGGTTGGTTCCTCAAAACCTGGTAATACATCTGTATTTTCTTTTTCTTCTTGTTCAAATCCTGGTAATACATTATTAGGAGTATTATCTTCTATTCCTGGTAATGGACTTGGAGAGTAATTTGTATTTTTAAATCCTGGTACTATTTCTTCTTTTTCTTCTTCAAATCCAGGTAACACTGTATCTTCCATTTTTTGAAATCCTGGTAATACTTCATCTTCTACTTTTTCAAATCCTGGTAAAGTATTTGATTGTTCTGTAACATTTTTTCTAGGTCTTCCCCTTCTTTTTGGTGTTTCATCAGTTTTTATAGTGTTTTCTTGGATTGGTGTTTTTCTAGGTCTTCCTCTTCTTTTTGGTGGTTGTTCTTGAACTATTGGTTCTGGAATGACTGGCACGTTTGATGTTTTTGACATTAAGCTTTCTAACATGTCATCTTCATCAGGTTCTATGTTACTCTCTTGTCTGTTATATGTTGGTACTTGCATATTTGAAGTTTTAACTTCTGGCTGTACTTTTGTTCTTGTTAATTTCTTAACATTATTAGTATTTACAGCAGATGGTATAACAATTGGCTCTGTCATTACAACATTTTTATTTTTTGGTTTTAATAATTTTTCACTTGGCCCTAAATCTTCATTTTCTTTTCTTCTTATACTATTTGCTACACTATTATTAAATGACATTATTTGTTGATATTTTGGTGATTTTTCCTCTAAAACTGCTCTTACATTTAATGGTAAAAATTTACTTATTATTCTTAATTGTGCATCATTATATTGTGCAACAATATTATTAAAACTTGCTACATATTTATCTTCATTTTTTCCAAGTTTTCTATAATGTGCAAGTATATTTTGAATTTCTTGTTCACTAACATCATTTTCATTTTCTGCTTGATATTTTACCTCGTCAGAATCCATTTTATAATATTCTTTTGCTTCTTTTTTTGAACGTGGTCTATATATTAAATTACAAACTTCTTCTACACTTCTGTCATTTCCTAAAATAGCATTATAAATTCCTATACCAAATAATTTTACTAACATTTCTTCTGATTTTGTTCTTCTGTCAGAACATATTAGTATAATTGGTATGTCGTCTCCTCTCATATTTGAGGCTTCATCACTTATACTATCTAATTTTTCAAATATAAATTTGTCTATTTGATCATATTGTGTATGTGTAAATGCTTCTAATTCCTCACTAATAACTATTCTGTCATATGTTTTATCTTTTTGTATTTCTTTTAATATTGCATTAAAGTAATAGACATTTTTGTATGATATTATTTCCTTATAATTCTTTTGATATTTTTTTACTATCGCCTCTGATATCTCTTCATTACTCACAGCAAATAAAACTTTCATTTGTTACCCCCTTCCAAATTTTACAAACACTGCAAACGCAAGTGGTAAGATTTGGCATATAATTAATAATGTAACAAAAGTTACAATTAATCCCATTCCTTTTTCTAATGTGTCTAACTTTCTTATACCTATAACATATTTATGAATTGCACCAACCGCAATTCCTAAAAAGCATAGTGGTATACTCCATATTCTTACTAGATTTAATATGTATGCAACTGTACCATAAGCGTCAGAGCCATACTTTTGTTTATAATCCTCTAAAGATTTTGCTTCTTTTTCTTTTATTTCTACTAATTGACCTTCTACTCTATTATCTAATACTTGTTGTGCTGCATATATTTTGTTTGTGCATGAAAATATACCAAATATTGTTATTACTAATAGTAGTGTTATTAAAGCTTTTTTCATTTTTTGCCCCTTTCTTTGCTACTTATGTACAAATATGTATTTTTTATACCTATATATCATACAATAATATTAAAAAAATAGCAACATTTTTTACAAAAATTGTTGCTATTTTTTAGAAGCTTAATTTCAAATTCTTTAGTTTAAATTATAATTTTTCATATAAGTACTTCATATGATTATATACAGCATTTGCCCAATTTTTATCTGTTGCATATTTGGTATTTATTCCGCTTAGAGTTGGGCCATTATAATATGTACCAGCAGCCTTTTCATCTCCATATATTTTAGTTCCTTTTGGATTTAAATAATATTTTGCAAACACTCTTGCCAGTAAATCTATTCCTTCTGAATAGTCTTCAAAATCATATGCACTATTGTAGGAGTCTCTATCATAAGCACCATATCCAAACAAATTCTTTTTGTTTGTCGCTATGCTCGAACCTCCCCAACCACTTTCGTGTATTGCTACAGCTGCAATAAATATGCCGTTTACATTATATTGTTTTTCTGCATAATAGAAATATTGTGCATTGTTTTTAAATATGTTTGATTTGTCTTTTTTCTCATTAGCAAAAACTTTTTTAAATTGTTCTAAAGACAATCCACTAGGTTTATTCAATTTCATATTAAAACTTAGTGTATTTAACAATTGTTGTTTTGTATATTTACTATTTGGTGCAGTTATTTGTTCTTGTTTTGATTCATTTGGATTTAAATATGTAAAACATTCTGCTTTCGCCCAACCAATATATGTATGATACTTAACTTTATACCAATTTCCTTGCTTTGCCATCAATTCCACTTTTGTATTTTTATATAAAGTTATAAGTTTTTCACTCTCCTCTTTTGGTTCAATTCTAATAGCTAAGAAACTAGTGGTAAGATAGAGCTTGTCCCCTATTTTCACTTTATAATTTGACTTATAAGGTCCTGTACCAATTTCAACAATTTTGTTTGTTGATGCTTTTGTGATAGTACTTCCAACTTGTTCTTCTGTAATAAGTTTATCACCTTCATAAGTTTTCTTGGTTATTATTTCTTGTTTTCCATCTATTCCTTCTTGAACTACTTGTATAATTCCTGTTGGCAAATCCGGATTATTAGTATATTTCGTAGTATATTCCAAATCTATTTCTTTTTTTATTATTTCTTCTTTTTTGGTATTTTGAGTATTTTTTTCTATTATTTTATTTATACTTTTTTGAAGTCCTGTATCTAAGTCTGCAATATTTCCTAGCATATTAACTTTAATATTTTCAAAATCATCGCTACTTAAAAATTCTTCCAAATATTTTTGAAGTAAGATCATTAAAGCTCCAACCTCTTCTTTGGTTCTTTTCCAATTTTCTGTTGAAAAAGCATATACTGTTAAATATTTCACTCCAAGTTTATTAGCATATTTAGCAATTTTTCTTAATGTTTCTGCTCCCTCTTTGTGTCCTAATCTATAATCTAAGCCCTTTTCTTTAGCCCATCTACGATTTCCATCCATTATAATTGCAATATGTTTTGGTAATAACTTCTCTTCCATATTCTTTTCACCTTTATCATTTAATTTCTATTCTAAAAAGAATTAGTAGATTGCAAGGCACAGTATATTAAAAAGGCAAGGGCGCATACTTTTGTATGTAACCGCGTTTTTAATATACTGTAACGCAGCAAGCTGCTGATTATTTTTAGAATTTATATGCTCATAACTTCTCTTTCTTTACTAGCCAACATACTATCAATTTCTTCAACCTTCTTATCTGTTAGCTTTTGAATTTCATTTTCTTCATTTTTTAAATCATCTTCTGTTATTTCAGATTTTTTTTGCATTTCTTTAGCTTCATCCATTGCGTCTCTTCTAATTGAACGAATTGCAACTTTAGCTTCTTCAGCTAATTTTCTTATATCTTTTACTATTTCTTTTTTATAGAGAAGACTTTTTTCATAGTTTATATGAGAAATATTACAGCCACCACACTCGTTATAATAAGGACATGTTGGAACTTCTCTATCTTTGCTTTCTTCTAGAATACTAATTACTCTTCCTTCATTAATATTCTTTTTTTGCTTTGTTATTTTTATATTTACTACTTCACCTGGAAGAGTATTATCTATAAAAGTTATTTTATTATCTATTTTTGTTATTCCTCTCATTTCATGAGATAATTTATCTATTTTTGTTATTCCTCTCATTTCATGAGATAATTTATCTATTTTTACTATCATACACATCACAGATTAAGTATATCATAAAATGAAAAAGAAGTCTATGACTTC
>ERZ824575.2054-NODE-2054-length-16845-cov-4.740798_pt1 | contig 16845 bp, 10 predicted proteins | sample MGYA00519470_ERZ824575 | MGnify/ENA primary metagenome ERZ824575 (study PRJEB31778, sample SAMEA3449170) | human gut metagenome | biome: human gut; feature: human-associated habitat; material: faeces | place: United Kingdom | collected 2010/2012 ...
GTGGTTGAGTACGATGACGTAACGCTCGCGGCGGTCGACGTTCTCCAACCCCTCCACCCGACGGGGGAAAGGCAGCAGAAAACTCAATGCCAGATACCGCGACATCTCGTGAACGATGCGCCGCGACTTCTGGAACGGGTACGTCAGCGCCAACACCGCGACCGACAGGACGAGGACTACCGTACAGATCGCTGCCAGCCAGATGTAGTACAAAATACTCAACATGCTTCGTGTCAATAATTTTAATTGTCGGTTCCATCCTGCGGCGGACGGTTCGACACAGCGGGTCGGCCGGCGATGCACGCCGCCCGACCTTCCGCTCTAATTTTGCAAAAGTACAAATTTTTCCGCAATTAATTCAATTTTCGGGCGACGAAAAACAAAAGAAAAACCAGTGACCCGAAGCGGGTGCGGCCCGGCGGGAGGGACGTACCGCGCCTGCACACCGGAAACGAATCCCCGCCCCGAAACGCATTGCTGCAAGAGCGCTGCACAAGGAGTCCGGCACTTCGCCCGAGAGGGATCGTTTCGCCCCGACGCCCGCTCGATTTCGGGTGCGGACGGATCGGCCCCTCCATTCTGCAATCGACTTATCCACAAGGCATAATCCCGCGAAAAGACGATCCGCCCCGCTTCGGATGCAGTCCGCCGACAGCGGGCGGAACCGCACGAACACCGGCGAAGTGCACACCGCCGCATCGCCTTCGCACTGCGACCGATCCGGCAACGAAGGCTAAAAACACCGGAACTGCCCGCACCCATCCAAACCGAGCGCAATCGCATCATCCCGCCGCCCCACGCATGCCGAACCCGTCGGCGGCCGGTTATGGCGGCCGCCGACGAGCCTCTTTCGCATGGAAAGCCGAGGGGCATCCCTGCCCCGCCGCAATACGCGCCGCTCCGCTGCCGTTTCCGGCGCACCTCTTCCGCACTTTTAAAATAGGTGACAAAAATATTTTGAAAAAATCACTACTTTGCAATACAAACTATATTCGTTTATATATATATTTGCAGCGTAAAATAGCAATCGAAACATACAACCATCGGAAAATGAAACAGTATCTCCTCCGTATGCCGCTGCTCCTGCTCTTCGCCGCCCTCGCCGTCGACGCCTCGGCCGCCCGTCAAACCCCGACGACGGGACGGGTCGTCGATCCGGACGGCACGGCCGTCGCCTACGCCACGGTCGTGCTGCTCGACGCCGAAACGCAGTTGGCGGGTACGGCAACCGCGGCAGACGGGTCGTTCTCGCTCAAAGTCCCGGCCGGCCGGTACCGCCTGACGATCCAGTACCTCGGCTACGAAACGCTCACACGCGACGTCGATACGCCGGGCGATCTGGGCGAATTCGTACTGCATCCCGCGTCGGTCGAGATGCAGGAGGTGGTCGTCAAGACCAGTCTCGTCCGCCGCGAAGCCAACCGGTTCGTCATGGAGATCGCAGGCTCGCCCGTCGCGCTCGGCAAGGACGGCACCGAACTGCTCAAACAGGCGCCCGGCGTCTGGCTCACCGACGACAAGATCGCCATCAACGGCGCATCGGGCGTCAAGGTCTACATCAACGACCGCGAAGTGCGCATGTCCACCGAGCAGCTGCTCAACTACCTGCGCGGGCTGAAATCGGAGGAGATCCAGCGCATCGAGGTCATCCCGCAGGCCGGTGCCGACTACGACGCCGACTCGGCGGCCGGCATCATCCGCATCACGCTCCGCCGCCAGCGCGACAACGGGCTCACGGGCGACCTTTCGTTCTCGACGCGCCAGAGCCGGCAGATCGAAGGCTACAACCCCTCGCTCTCGCTCAACGGCCACGCAGGACGCTGGACCTTCAACGCTTCGGGCTGGGCGAGCGTCGTGCCGCTGCATGTCACGAAAACCGCCGAACACACCGAATACCGTGCGGGCGGCGCACTGCTCGACGCCTCCTCCGAAATGCGGGGCCGCGACAACTGCGGCGGCGGACGCGCCGGCGCGATCTTCGACATCTCCGAACGGCACAGCATCGGCGCCGAGGCCGACTTCTACATCGACCGCGACCGCTCGCCCAACCGCTCGTCGACCGACTTCCGCGAAGCGGAGCGGCTGACCCGCAACGAAAGCCTCTACGACGGTTCGGAGCGCGTCAATACCTTCTCGGCCACCTTCAACTACATCTGGCGCATCGACACGCTCGGCTCGACGCTCAAAGTCATGGCCGATTACAGCCGCAACAACCGCCGCCACGGCAACGACAGTTTCGTCCGCTCGACCGCCGCCGGCATCGTGCGCGACTCGACCTACGACGACCGCACGCGGGGGCTTTACAACGTGGCGGCGCTCAACGCCGCACTCGAAAAGCGACTCGGCGAGGCGTGGCAGCTGCGCGCCGGCGCGAAGTACACCTACAACGACATGCACAACGAAGCGCTCTACCGCTACCTCCGCCCCGAGGGGTGGGAGACGCTCGACGCGTACAGCTACGTCACCGACTATACCGAACACATCACGGCCGCCTACGCCGCCGCGACGCTGAAAAAGGGGCATTGGAACGTCGTGGCGGGGCTGCGCGGCGAATATACCCGCACCACGGGTTACGGCAGCGACGTGCGCCAGCGTTATTTCAGCCTCTTTCCCAACGCCAACCTGACCTATGCGTTCGATGCGGCGGGACTGTGGTCGCTCACGGCGCAGTACGCCCGCAACATCTCGCGGCCGGGCTTCTGGGCGCTCAACCCGATGCGAATGCAGATTTCGGACTACACCTACCAGTCGGGCAACCCCGACCTGCTGCCCGCCTACACCGACAACCTCTCGCTCACGGCCGTCTTCGCCGGAAAGTATTCGCTCAGCGCCGGCGCCCAACTCCACCACGACGAGATCGCGCAGGTCTTCGGCAGCGACGCCGCCGACGCATCGATCACCAACCTGCGTTTCGAGAACCTCGACCGCACGGAGCAATACTTCGCCGCGGCGAATATTCCCCTGCAACTCACGAAGTGGTGGACGCTCAACGCCAACCTCACGGGCATCTGCCGCCGCGACCGCATCACCGCCGACGCACCGCTGCGAACGACGTGGGCCGCCTTCGCCAACGCCGCGACGACCTTCACGCTGCCGCGCAAGTTCTTCATCGAAGCCGAATACTACGCCATGAGCCGCTTCCGGCAGGCCAACCTCGACATGAAGAGTTACCACAGCGTGACGCTGAGCCTCAAAAAACGCCTGCTGGACAACCGTCTGACACTCACGGCGCAGGTAGCGAACCTCTTCGACCGTTCGCAGCGGTTCGTGGCCGAGACCGAAACCTTCGTACGCGACCTGCGGGTATCCAACGACTGGCAGCCCCGCCGCTTCGTACTGACGGTCAACTACAACTTCAAGACCGGCAAGTCGTTCAAGGCCCGCAAGGTCGAGAGCGGCGCCGGAGACGAAAAGGGGCGGATGTAAAAGAAGCCGACATCGGAAACCGAAACTGCACGGGAGTTTTTCTGAAAAGCTCCCGTGTGTCGTTTTCCGGCCGATTCCGTTCGCGATCGTCGAAAAATCCCGCCTCGTTCTTAGGTGTTTTTATCCGCCGGCGTGTATATTCATAATGAAAACCTTTCGACACATCGAACCTCAAACTACAAATTTATGAAACGAGAAGAGATCAAAAAGCCCGACTACACGGCAGGAATCCGCCACACGACGGTCGGCAGCGACAGACACGACGTTCGCAGAGAGAACTTCCGAAACAAGACCGTCCGGACAGCAAAACGCCGGAGCGGTCTTATCGGAAGGCTGTTCGCCTGTTCTGCGACGCTGGCACTGGCACTCGGTGCCTGCACGGACGACGCCCCCGTCGAACAACCGAAAAGCGGAGGCGTTGACCTGACCTGCATCGTCGAATCCGACCTGACGGCGGCTCTCGGATCGTCGACGGACGACAGACACTCGTGGGAAAGCGGCGACAGGATCGGAGTCTACGCCGTATCGTCGGCACCGACGCTCAATGCCGAAGCCTCCGTCACAACGAACGATGGCACAAGCTCGATCGCATTCCACGTCAACCGCGCCGAAACCGGCGACAAGCTCCATGCCTATTTTCCCTACACGAAAGACAATTCGTCCAACGATGCGAAAAACGTGGCGCTGTCGATCGCTGCCGTACAGTCGCAGTCCGAAGCCGGCGCATTCGACATCGCGAACCTGCCAATGGTCTCCTATCCGCAAAGACTCGACGCCGAGTCCCTCTCTGAGATACCCGCCCTGCAAATGCACGTGCTGGGAGGAATTCTGCGCGCAAAGGTCTTCGCAGACGGACAGTACGGAGACGAGAAGGTGCAATCGATCGCTTTCGCCGACGAGAATACGCCGATGGCCGGTGCGTTTAAACTGGATCTGACCGGGCTGAGTGACGAGGCGTCGCTGATCGTGACAGGACTCGCCTCCCGCACGGCAAAAACCCAGCTCTCCATTCCTTACGCCGTCCCGTCGTCGCAGGAGAGCGCCAAAGACATTTACATGATACTCGCTCCGGGCACCTACGACGGGACCCTCTCCGTAACCACCGAAAAAGCCGTGTACACGCAGCCGTTCCAATGCGAAATGAAACGTAACGCCTGCTACGATGCGAGCATAAACCTTTCGACCGCAGCCAGAGAATCCATCGACGGCTGGAACGGCGAAGGAACCGCCGAAGCCCCCTATCAGGTGGCGACGGCAGAAGACCTGCAACGACTGATCGCTCTTTGCAACAGCGACGGCGGCGAATACGCCGAATTCGCCGACAAACATTACCTCCAAATCGCCGACATCGACATGGCTCAGATCGCGATCCAACCGATCGGACTCAGCGAACAATCGCCGTTCCGGGGCGTTTACGACGGCGGAGGCCACACGATCGGCAATTTCACGCTGACAAACTGCGAATCCGGCGCCTGCGGTCTGTTCGGTTATCTGGACGGAGCGACCGTGAAGGACATCCATCTCGAAGAGTGCGAATACTCGGCTTCCGGACTCCATGCAGGCGGTGTGGCCGGCGTGGCGAAACAAAGCGTGATCCGCGGCTGCACGTTTGAAGGATCGCTCGTCGGAACGGCCGAAACGGAGTTCGACGGATATGCCGTCAGCGACGTCGGCGGTATCATCGGCTATGCGCTCGACTCCGAGATCGCAAGCTGCACGTTGAAAGGCTCTATTCGCGCGCTGGCACAGATCGGCGGCATGGCCGGCTACACGAGCGGGACGAAGATATCGGACTGCACGGTCGACGCCGCGGCCACGATCGATGCCGAAACTCACTTCCTCGGCGGCATCGTCGGCCGCGCCCGTCGCAATTCGACGATAGAGAACTGTACGGTGGGCGGCAAAGCATCGGCCTACAACGGCAATTATGTCGGCGGAATCGCGGGACATCTCACTTCGGGCAAGATCTCCGGCTGCACGATCGCTGCCTCGGCCTCGCTCTCGTCGAAGGGCGATCACACGGGCGGCATCGTCGGGGCGCTGCAAGCCAACGAGGAAAACGCCGACGACGGAAGCAATATGACGGCCGTCGTCGAAGATTGCGAAACCGACATCATGGTATTCGGAGCCGATAACGTCGGCGGCATCGCCGGCTATCAGGGAACCGCCACAGCGGAGCACACATCGATCGTGCGGAACTGCACGTCGCGGGAATCCGTCACGGGATACGGCTACAATACAGGCGGTATATCCGGTTCGATCACCTCCTACGGCGACAGTTTCATCGAGAACTGCCAGAGCTACGGCGACGTCAGCTCCTCATTGCATCAGGTGGGCGGTATCGTGGGCTACATCGTATCGAAAGGCGAAACCGCCGTCGACGGCTGCATCGCCTACGGCAACTGCCGCGGACAGCACAGCGTGGGCGGCATCTGCGGATACGCCAAATGCAACGACGCGGCCTGCATCGTCGACATCGTCAACAGCATCTACGCCGGCCGCGAGGTCGAGGCGACGGGCAACAACGGTTCCAACGGCTATACGCTCGCAACCGGTCTGGTCGGCTGGCTGCAAGTCGGAACGGGCAAAGCCCACATCGTCAACTGCGCATCGCGCGTCCAAACCGTCAAGACCGTAGGCAAGGCAGGCGGTTATCCCTCGGCCAACAACACGCTGTCGGGTATCCTCGGTTTCCAGAACGGCTCGCCGACAGCCGCCGAACTCTACGGACTCTACTCGACCATCGGCCACGACGGCTTCCTGACCGACGGCGAACCCTCGACCTCCATCTACTGCGGCGGCATCTACGCCAAAATCCACAGCGGCAGCTATACGATCACCTCACTCAAACATTGTTATTTCGACCCGAGCACGCAGGCCGGTCCGGGAATTTCGAATCTCACCAAGGCGGACGCAGCGACCGTCAAGGCCTACGGAGAGATGTCGACGCTGCTGGCCGACCTCAATGCCGCTGTCGCCGCTTACGAGGGCACTTGCGGCCGCACACTGAAAAACTGGACGCTTGACGCCGACGGATACCCCGTCATCGAAGGCATGACCACCCTGCTGCCCGTGAGCAAGACCAAGCGCATCAGCGTTATCGGCGACTCGATTTCGACCTTCCGAGGTTTCGTACCGTCGGGTTATTCATGCCACTATCCGACCTCGGACCACGATCTGACCTCCGTGTCGCAAACCTACTGGTACCGGCTGGCCCACGACCTGATGTCCGACGCCCGCATCGAGCGCAACATCTCCTTCTCCGGCACGGCCGTCGCCCGCACGACCGATCCGGCCTACGCTTCCCAGGCATGGTACGGCAACGACTTCTGCGCCCGCTTCATCGCACAGGGCGGCGTGGGGCAGCCCGATATCGTGCTCATCCACGGCGGCACGAACGACTACGCGCACAACGTCGACCCGCTCGCTCCGGGCATTCCGATCCAAAGCGCCGAGGCACCGTCGGAGGCAGCGCTGGCCGAATTGTTCGCCGCAGCCGACGCGGCCGCGACGCGCGCCGAGATCGAAGCGCTCGACGACACGACCTTCTGCACGGCCTACATCAAACTGCTTCGCTTGCTGAAAGAGCGTTATCCCGACGTCAAGATCGTCTGCATCATCGGCGACTATCTCTCGACGGGCATCGAACGCTCGACGCTCGCCATCGCCCGCCACTACGGCGCCCGCTGCGTCGACCTCTACGCCGTGAACGGCTTCAACGACCAGACCTACATGCCCAAGCACGACTACAATCCCGCCACGGGCAAGGGGTGCCACCCGAGCTCCGAGGCGATGAAGTTCATCGCCGACAAGATCTACGCCGAGCTGGGCAGCTGGCTCGAGGAGTGACGCACCCGACCGTACGAATGCAAGGGGGGGGGCGTCCGATCGCCGGACGGCCCCCCCTTCTGTATCCCGTACCGCAAACGATACGAGGAGCGCTTTCGGGCGCTCCTCGTATCGTCGGTCGGAGATTACTGCACCCGTTCGAACTGCACGGCGTAACCGCCGCCGGGGGCCATCGGCATCGCAAGGCTGTCGGCCGCCGTCACCGTCCGCTCCTCCAAGAGGTAATCCTCGCCGTAGCGGTCGGCATTCACACCGTCGCGGAAGATGCGCGCCTTCCACCGGCCGTCGCCCAGGAAATCGAGTTTCACCTCCACCTCGCGGGCATCCCAGTTCGTCAGCGCACCCAGGTACCAGCGGTCGCCCGCACGCCGCGCCGTGACGATGTAGCGGCCGATCTCGCCGGCGGGAATCAACGTCTGGTCGAAGCGCGTCGGGAAGTGCACGATGTAGTCGAGCGTCTCAGGCTCCTTCTCGTAGGCCGTCGGCGAATCGCAGAGCATCACCAGCGGCGAATCGAAGACGACGTAGGTCGCGACCTGATGGGCGCGCGTGCCCTGGCTCATCGGATGGTTGTTGACCGCACGGAAATTCTTGCGCGAAGCGTTGCGCATCGCCCCCTGCGTGTAGTCGACCGGGCCGGCCACCTGACGGATGAAGGGGAAGGTGCAGTCGTAGGCCGGCATGTCGGCGTCCGTCTTGTCCGTCCATTTGAGCTGTTCCAGCCCGAAGATCCCTTCGAAATTGACGACGTTGGGATAGGTGCGCTGCAACCCCGTGGGCTTGTAGACGCCGTGGAAATCCACGATCATGCGGTAGCGCGCCGCAGCGTCGGCGATGCGGTAGACACGCTCCACGGCCGCCTGGTCCTGCCGGTCGATGAAGTCGACCTTCCAGCCCGCGACGCCCAGCTCCGAATAGTAGCGGCACGCCTCCTCGAGTTTGTCGTCGAGCACCTTGGCCACCACCCACAGGATGATGCCCACCTTCTTCTCGCGGGCGTAGGAGACGATCTCCGGCAGGTCGATCTCCGGCACGACGTGCATGACGTCGCCGTCGCGCACGCCCCACCCCTCGTCGAGCGCCACGTACTCGATGCCGTTGGCGGCGGCGAAATCGATGAAATACTTATAGGTTTCGGTATTGATGCCCGACTTGAAATCGACGCCGTAGACGCCCCAGTTGTTCCACCAGTCCCATGCGATCTTGCCGTCGCGCACCCACGAGGCGTCGGCCACGCGGCTCGCTTCGGCCGTCTGCCATACCATGTCGTTCACGGGCAGTTCGGTCGCCGTTGCGGCGTAGGCCACGATGCGCCACGGATAGCTGCGCCGGCCGTCGACGCGGGCGATATAGTCGGCGCTCCGCTCCACGACATCCTGAAAACGCTTGGTCAGCGACGTCGCGGTCGGGTACTCCGCGAAACGGGCTGCAAACCCCTTGGCCTCCTTGTCGTAGGTAAGGTAGACGCCCGGATAGGCTTCGACGTCCGATTCGGTGTAGAGCACGTAACCCTGCTCTCCCAGATCGACGAGCACCGGCATGAAGGCCACCGTCTGCGTCCGGAACTTGCTCAGCGGCGCGTACTCGTAGGTATTTTCGAACGATGTCCGCATCGGAATCTTCGACTTGGAATAGGGAATGTAGGCCGACGGATCGCCCTCGAAATTGAGCTGCGCCGTCTCGTCGACGATCGTCAGCTCGCCGTCGCGCTCCGTATAGAAGCGGTAGCATACGCCGTCGTCGTAGGCGCGGGCCAGGACGCCGTAATCGCCGCGCAGACGCAGGTCGAGTTCGTTGTAGGCCGCATCAAAACGGCTCTGGCGGTAGAGCGGCGCGTCGATCGTCTCGGTCACCGCACGCCGCCGTGCCGAGCGCACCCGGGGCGACTCGCCCAGCACCTCGCCCGTCGAGAGCGTCAGCGCCATTTCGGAGGGGGCGACCAGCGTCTCCCCGTCGCGGGCGACCGTAAAGCTCAGCCGTTCGCCTGCCGTGAGCACGAGGGCCAGACGACCGTCGGGACTCTTCACTTCATAGGTTTTGACCGGTGCGGCCGAAGCGCCGAGAAGCGCCGCCGAGGCCAGTGTCAACAGAAAAAATCGTTTCATATCGAATCAGGGTTAGTAGTTTGTCGTATCAGAAGGCGACTTCGGGCGCCTGCGCAGCGCTGTCGTCCGCCTCGAAATAGGGTTTCTGCCCGAACGAGAGTATTCCCGCCACCAGATTGGCCGGAAAACGGCGGACGGCGACGTTGTAGGCCTGCGTCTTCTCGTTGAAGGCCGTGCGGGCTACGGCGATGCGATTCTCCGTCCCCTCCAACTGCGCCTGCAACTCCTGAAAATTGCTGTTGGCTTTCAGATCGGGATAGTTCTCGGCGACGGCGATCAGACGCCCCAGCGCCGAACGCACGCCCTCCTGCGCCTGCTGGAATGCCGCCAGCCGTTCGGGCGTCAGGTCGTCGGCGTCGACATTCATCGAAGTCGCCTTCGAACGCGCATCGACCACCGCCGCGAGCGTCTGCTGCTCGTGGGCGGCATACCCCTTCACCGTATTGACAAGATTGGGAATCAGATCGGAGCGGCGCTGATACTGCGTCTCGACGTTCGACCACGCACCGTGTACGGCCTCCTCCTTTTCGACCAGGCCGTTGTAGACCGAATACCCCCAGACGGCGAGCACCGCAACGACCGCAAGGACAATCCAAAGACTCTTTTTCATGTTGTTCACTTTCATGCTCCTTTTCTCGCCTCGGCATAGCCCGCACAAGTGCGGCTCGGCGCTCGGCCTAACGAAAAGGTTCGTTTTCGTTGTTAAATACGTTAATTAATACGGACGAACGGACAAGGTTACTAACCTGCCCGCCGCTTTTTTGCTTTTCACCATTTCGAACCGGCACCGCCGCCTCCGAAGCTGCCGCCCCCGAAGCCGCCGCCCGCATGTCCTCCGCCGAAACCTCCGCCGAAGAGCCCCCGGCCTCCGATCCACATTCCGCCGCCGCGGCCGCCGATGTCGCTGCCGTCGGCTTCCCTGCGGCGACGCCGGATCGTCTCGCCGCAACGGCGGCAGACGAGCGTCTGTTCGACCATGCGCCACCCCTCGGCACGCAGCACGATCCGCTCGCCCTGCGACCGCAGCGCGAACCACCGCTTGCAGCGCGGACAGCGCAGCATACGCACGACGGCCACCAGCGGCACGGCGACGCATCCGCCCACGATCAGCGCGATCACCCACCAGGGTGTGTCGTCCTCCTGCGGAACGGCGTCCGGCACGCCCGTTTCGAGTTCGCTGCCCGCGAGCACGGCCGCCACGGCTTCGACGCCGCGCACCATGCCGCGGTCGTAGTCGCCTTCGCGGAAGGCGGGCAACATATAATTCGTCTGGATGCGTTTGCAGAGCGCGTCGGGCAACACGCCCTCGACGCCGCGCCCCGTCACGAAGCGGATTTCGCGCTGCTCCCTCACAAGCAGGATGCCCACGCCGTTGCTGTCCTCGCGGCGGCCGACGCCCCACTTCGAGAAGAGCTCGTAGGCGAACGTGAAGGGATCGCCGCCCGCAATGGCGTCGACGGCCACCACGGCCACCTGCGCCGCACCGCGCTGGCGCAGGCCGTAGCAGATCGAGTCGATGCGCGCCACGGCCGCCTGCGAAAGGATCCCGTCGGGATTCGACGTGAAGCGCGTACGGTCGGCCGACTGCACGTTTTCGATCTGTTCCACCGCGTAGGGATGCGCCGCGGCGGGCAGCCACGCGCACAGGCAGACCAACAGGAGGAGATTGCGTATCATCGTCTCAAAGATAAATCAAATTTTCCGAACCGCCAAGCCCTCTCCGAGCGGTTCGGGCGCCCGTCGCAAAACCCGAACCGATGCACGACAAGCCCCGGACCGGATCACTCCCGAATCAGAATCCGGTAGCTCCACGGCGCCATATCCTGCTCGACGCGATAAGGCACGACGATCCGGTTGCCCGTCAGCGCATCGGCGTATTCGCCCTGATAGATGCCCGTATTGAAATCGGCGTGGATCGTATAGGGCGAGAGGTTCATCACGCAGAGTACGCGGTTGCCCTCCACCTCGCGCACGAAAGTCATCAGGCAATCCTTGGCGTTGTTCTCGATCTCGACGAACGAACCGCCCCGCTCGCCCGCCTGCAACGCGCGGTTGCGGTGCTTCAACAGACACAGCAGCCGGTACAGCTCCGTGAAGCGCCCCGGACGGGGATCGACCATCGGATCGCGGTCGAAGAAGGCGAACGAATGGTCGTAGCCGAACTCCTGCCCCGTATAGACGAGCGGCATCGACTGCGGCAGCACGAACGTCAGCGCGGCCATGATCCCGGCCGCATCGCCCAGCCGGCGGAACTCGCTGCCGTTCCACGAATTCTCGTCGTGATTGGAGGTGAACATCAGCCGCATGGCCGAACGCGGATAACGGTCGCGGTCGGCGTAAAGGTAGTTGCGCAGATCCCACACGCGGCGGCGTCCCTGCGCGATGTCGTTGACGATATGGTGGAACTCCCACGCATAGCAGGCGTCGAACGCACGGTCGAAAAGATCCGCCTGCTCGGCTTCGGCCAGCATGAAGAGATTGTGCTTCACTTCGCGCAGCTGCGCCGCAGCCTCCTGCCAGAAGGCCGTGGGCACCAGCATGGCCATATCGCAGCGGAACCCGTCCACGCCGTGCTCCGCGAGCCAGAAGCGCATGGCGTCGATCTGCCCCTGCCACACGGCGCGGTTGGCGTAGTTGAGCTTGGCCGTGTCGTCCCAGCCGTTGGGCACGACCGGCTCGCCCGCCGCGTCGCGCTCGTACCAGTCGGCCGGACGCTCGGTCACCCACCGCGCGTCGCGCGCCGTGTGGTTGGCCACCCAGTCGAGCAGCACTTTCAGCCCCAGCCCGTGCGCCGTCGACACGAAGCGGTCGAAATCAGCTATCGTCCCGAATTCGGGATTGACGCCGCAGTAGTCGCGCACGGCGTAGTAGGAGCCCAGCGTCCCCTTGCGGTTCATCTCGCCGATCGGGTGGATCGGCATCAGCCACACGGCGTCGATGCCCAGCTCGCGCAGGCGGGGGAGATGTTTTTCGGCGGCGGCGAAAGTCCCTTCGGGCGTCAGCTGCCGCACGTTCAATTCATAGATCACCGCAGGATAACTCCATGCGGGATGCGGAATATGTGTCGTTTCGTCCATTTTTATCCGATTCAGACCGCAAAAATAGGAAAATTCGGCAACATCCGAAATATTTTACTTTTCAACCCTTCCCGCGGCGGATTATCGGAAAAAAAGTAATATCTTTGCGCAACCATTCAAAACATTAAAGATTAAGTCGACATAAAACCCATGAAACATCTCGGGATTTTCATACTCGGCGCATTGCTGCTGGCATCGTGCGCCACCAACAAACGCGCGGCCTACATCCAGCAGGTACAGACCGACATTCCGACCGCCATCGAACAGGACTACCAGATCCGCATCAAACCGCTCGACCGGCTCACGGTGACCATCAACAGCAAGGACCCCGAACTGGCAGCCCCGTTCAACGCGGCATCCTCCTACAACTCGCTCAACGGACTCTCCTCCTATTCGAGTTCCTCGAACGGAAACCTCCAAATCCTCACCGTCGACAAAGAGGGCAAAATCCAGCTGCCGATCATCGGCGAGATCGATTGCGACGGACTCACGCGCAACGAGCTTGCCAAAAAGATCGAAAACACGATCCGCGAAAACGGGATGGTGCACGACCCGATCGTCATCATCCAGTTCGCCGACGTGAAATTCTCCGTCCTGGGCGAGGTCGCCCGCCCCGGGCAGTTCTCCATCACCAAAGACCGCATCTCGCTCTTCGACGCCCTGGCCATGGCCGGCGACCTGACGATCTACGGCCAGCGCGAGAACGTGGCGCTGATCCGCGAAGAGAACGGCATGAGGACGGTGCACTATTTCGACCTCAAAAACCCGGACATCCTCACGTCGCCCTACTTCTATCTGCAACAGGACGACGTCGTCTACGTCACGCCGAACAAATACAAGGCGCAGGCGGGCGAAATCAACCAGAACCGTTCGTTCTACATCTCGCTCGTTTCGGTAGCCGTCTCCGTGGCGACGCTCCTCGTCACCATCACCCGCTAATAATCGCCAGTTTTTCATGGAAGAAAATCGCAATGTAAACAACGTCCCTGCGGAAGGGAACGAGGACAGCATCAACTTCTCGATCCACGACCTCATACAAATGGTCATCGGCAACTGGTTCTGGTTCCTGTTGTCGACGGTCGTCTGCCTTTCGTGCGCGCTTTTCTATATCTACACGGCGCCGAAAGTCTACAACCGCACGGCTACGATCCTCATCAAGGACGGCAAGAAGGGCAGCGAAACGGATATCGCCGCCTTCGGCGACCTGCTGGGAGCCACGGCACGCCGCAACGTCGACAACGAGATCATCGTGCTCAAATCGCGCAACCTGATGACCGAAGTGGTACGCCGGCTCAACCTGCACGTCAACTACGTCGTCAAACACGGGCTGCGCACCGAGAACCTCTACCGCCGTTCGCCGATCGACGTCACCTTCATCGACGACAACGAGCGGCAGGCGCTGGCGTTCGAACTGACCCCCGTCGACAACGAGAAGTTCTCGCTCACGAAGTTCGTCAACCGCACCTCGGCCGATTCCGACAAGGACAAGGATTCGGAGATCTACGAGGTCGAGATGACGGGGCGGTTCAACGACACGATCACCACGCCGTGCGGACTGCTCGTCGTGACGCCGACGCTCTACATGTCCGACGACTACTTCGGCGACCCGATTTCGGTGAGCAAACAGATCGTGAGCAGCGTGGCCTCGGGTTACAACAAGCGAATCGCCATCGAGTTGGTCGAGAAGCAGGCCAACGCCATCTCCATTTCGCTCGACGACAACATTCCCCGCCGTGCGGAAGACGTCATCAACACGCTCATCGCCCGCTATAACGACGAGTCGATCAACGACAAGAACCGTATCGCCGACTACACGGCCGACTTCATCGACAAGCGGCTGCGCATCATCGGTTCGGAGCTGGACGCCGTAGACCGCAAGATTTCTACCTATAAGAAAGACAACGAGATGTACGACATCACGGCGCAGGCCACGCAAAGCCTGACCGAGAGTTCGCAATTCAAAACCGCAGGTCTTTCGGTGGAGAACCAGATCAGCATGGCGCAGTACATCCGCGACTATCTGCTCAACGACACCAAGCTGCGAGACCTGATCCCGGCCAACGTCGCCATCACCAACGTGTCAATCTCCGACCAGATCAAGAACTACAACGAGCTGATGCTCCGCCGCGACAAACTCGCCGGCAACGCATCGAGCAACAGCCCCGTCATCCAGGATTTCGACAGCGAGCTGGCCGCGCTGCGGCGGGCGATCATCGCCTCGCTCCAATCGCATATCTCGACGCTCGAAATCCAGCTGAACAACATCCGCCGCGAGGAGAGCCTCGCCCGCACGCGCATCGCTTCGGCGACCCGCCAGAGCACCGAACTGCTCGACAATACCCGCCAGCAGCGCATCAAGGAGGAGCTCTACCTCTACCTGTTGAACAAACGCGAGGAGAATGAACTGACCAAGGCCATCGCCGACAACAACGCCCGGATCATCGATCCGGCCTACGGCAGCAGCACCCCCGTGGCGCCCCGCTCGGTCATCATCCTCTTCATCGCACTGCTGTTCGGTCTGGCCACGCCGTTCGGCATCATCTACCTGATGGAAATTCTCGACACCACCATCCGCGGCCGCAAGGACATCGAGGACAAACTGAGCATTCCGTTCCTCGGCGACATCCCCGAATACCACGGTTCGACCCGGCAGGGATCGGTGGTGGTGCGCGACAACGGCCGCGACAGCGTCTCGGAAGCATTCCGGCTGATCCGTTCGAACCTGGGCTTCATGAGCGTCAAGTCGGGCAAGTTGCAGATCATCATGGTCACCTCGTCGAATCCCCATGCGGGCAAGACCTTCGTCACGACGAACCTGGCCATGACGCTCGCCCTGGCCGACAAGAAGGTAGTCATCGTCGACCTCGACCTGCGCCGCCGCACTCTCTCCAAACAGATGGGTCAGCGCGACAACCGAAACGGCGTATCGGGCTACATCTCCGGAACGATCGCCAACCTCAACGACATCGTCTTCCAGAGCGGCCTGCACGAGAATCTCGACATCATCTTCGCCGGTCTGCAACCGCCCAACCCGGCCGAAATGCTCCTGTCGGAGAAGTTCGACGAATTCATGGCCGACCTGCGCAAACGCTACGACTACGTCGTCATCGACAGCGTGCCCGCCATGGCCGTGGCCGACGCGCTGATTACCGACCGCCTGGCCGACCTGACGATCTACGTGATCCGCGAAGGACTGCTGGACCGCCGGCAGCTGCCCGACATCGAAAAACTCTACCGCGAGAAGAAATTCCACAACATGAGCATCGTGCTCAACGGTTCGACCGGAGGCGCACGCCGCGGCTACGGTTACGGATATGGCTACGGATACGGGTATGGTTACGGCTATGGATACGGCTACGGCGAAGACGAAAGCCAAAAGTCCTCGGCCGTCATCGACAGCCGCTACAACCTCACGCAACGGCTGAAAGATTTCTTGGGTCTGAACGATAAAAAGTAATACCGCAATGGCTATCCGGGATGCAATTATCGCCGTCGACTTCGACGGTACGGTCGTTACGCACGCCTACCCCCATATCGGCAACGACATCGGCGCCGTTCCCGTGCTGCGGGAACTGATCGGCAACGGTTGCCGGGTGATTCTCTACACGATGCGCAGCGGGAGACTGCTCGACGACGCCGTAGCATGGTTCACCCGCAACGACATTCCGCTCTACGCCGTCAACGAGAACCCCGCACAGCGGGAGTGGACCGACTCGCCCAAGGTCTTCGCCGACCTCTACATCGACGACAGCGCGCTGGGATGCCCGATCAAGTTCGAAGACGGCATCAAACGCCCGTTCGTCAATTGGGTCAAGGTGCGGCAGCGTCTCGTCGAAGAGGGCTTTCTCGACTGAGCCGGCCGGCATGCGGGAAACCCGCAGGGTACCCGTCTCATCTGCTCCGAGGGCGTTCGTTACGAACGCCCTCGGCGTATTTCGTAAAATCCTCCCCGATGCAGACGAACTCCCGAAACGGACGGAAACCGACTTTTCCCGGAGGTATTCTCTTCAAACTTTCAGCCCGCAGCCGATGATATTCTCCGCCGGCTGCGGGCTGTCGCCTTCCGGTTTTGCCGAAAGACGACAAACCATGCTCGACGACACAACAAAATGATACCGTTTTTTTTCGGCCGAGCACCCTATTTTTCCGATTTCTCCGTTATTCAGGCAGCGCCGCAGATACGCTCTCCGGACAAAATGCGAACGAGCTTGCTTTTGCCTCCGGCTTATCCGCCTTTGGCTGACGCCTCGGATACTCGCGCCCGGCAAAATGCAAATAAATTTGCTTTCACGCCCGACTTTTTCGTATCTTTGGCTGACGCCTTAGATACTCCGTCTCGGCATAATCAAGCTGACGCTTGCTTCTGCGCTCGACTTTTCGTATCTTTG
>ERZ824575.2057-NODE-2057-length-16835-cov-17.887008_pt1 | contig 16835 bp, 7 predicted proteins | sample MGYA00519470_ERZ824575 | MGnify/ENA primary metagenome ERZ824575 (study PRJEB31778, sample SAMEA3449170) | human gut metagenome | biome: human gut; feature: human-associated habitat; material: faeces | place: United Kingdom | collected 2010/2012 ...
GCGCCATGGAGACCGTCAAGATGAGCTTCGGCCAGAAGGGCGGCCTGCTGTTCGCGTTCCTGAACGTCCTGCAGCTCGTCGGCTGGACGGCCATCATGATTTACGACGGCGCACTGGCGGTCGGCGGCATTTTTGCGATCGGCCGCTGGGTGTGGTGCCTGGTCATCGGGGCGCTGATCGTGCTGTGGATCGCCGTGGGCATCACCGATTTGGGCTGGATCAACAAAATTACGATGGCTGCTTTGTTTATTTTGACGTTGGTTTTGTGCAAGGTCATCTTCTTCTCCGGCAACGCCATGGTCGGCGTCGGTGGCGAGAGCCTGACCTTCGGCGCGGCGGTGGAGCTGGCTGTGGCGATGCCGCTGTCCTGGCTGCCGCTTATCAGCGACTACACCCGCGACGCCGAAAAGCCCACCCAGGCCACCTGGGTCAGCGTGCTGGTCTACGGCGCGGTGTCCTGCTGGATGTACGTCATCGGCATGGGTGCGGCGATTTTTACCGGCGAGTATGACATTGCCGTCATCATGGTCAAGGCGGGGCTGGGCATTGCCGCGCTGGTCATTCTGGTGTTTTCCACCGTTACCACGACATTTTTGGATGCGTGGAGCGCGGGCATTTCCGCCGAGAGCCTGTCCGACAAACTGGACGGCAAAAAAACGGCCATCGTCGTGACGGTCATCGGCACGCTGGGGGCCATTTTGTTCCCGATGGACGATATCACGGGCTTTTTGTACCTGATCGGCTCGGTCTTTGCGCCGATGATCGCGGTGCAGATCGCCGACCACTTTATCTTAAAGCGCGATCGCTTTGCCGCGGCCGCCGACGCGCGCAATCTGGTCATCTGGCTGGTGGGCTTCATCGCCTACCGCCTGCTGATGGGCGTTGACACCCCGGTAGGCTACACCCTGCCCGATATGCTGCTGACCGTGGCAATTTGCGTTATTGCCGAGAAGGTCAAGCCGACGAAGGCGTAAATCCATAGTTTATAGTGCGTGGGAGTTCTGTCCATCAGAACGCCCACGCTTTTTTGCGTATCCCAGGCAAAACGAAGGCCGAAGGGGGCTTTGCCGCCGTGCCTGACTTGCCCGCTTTCCCCGCCGATAGCCGCCACGAAACAAATTTTGCGCAACATTCGCGCAACAAACGCGCAATAAATCTGACAAAACCTGCCAAGTTTGCCTAACTGCGCAACTGATTCGACACGAGTTGTACAAGACCAACCGACGAAGTGTACAAAAATATGACTGACTCTTTTCGCAAAATGCCGAAATTAAGCAAATCAAGCTGGATATATTGCGATTTCGCAACAAGAGTGCTATATTTTTATATAAGAAATGTAAAAACCAGATAGGCAGCGGCAAAAAAGGCTGCTGCGTATTTTTAACGAGGTTGCGCACCAGCGGTTGCGCAACGGGAAAGGGACCGGCCCCTTTCCTATTCCACAGCAGGCTGTGGAATAATAAGTTCTGTCAGGCAAGGGAGGGCAGGCTGATGACAAAGAAATTTTCTGTACTGCAGCGCGCGGCGGCATTGCTGGCCGCTCTGTGCCTGCTGGCGGGTTTGGCTCTGCCCGTCTGCGCGGAGGGCGCCGACGACGCCCTTTCTGCGCAGAATGTGGAAACGATGCAGCAAGGGAACGACCCCACCGCAGAAACCCTGCCGGATGGGCAGACCGACGAGGACAAGACCGCCCCGGACGGCGCGGCTGCCGCGACCCCGACCCCTACGCCGACGGCGACGCCCACCGCGACCCCGGCCCCCACGCCGACGGCGACGCCCACTGCGACCCCGACCCCCGCGCCGACGGCGACGCCCGCCGCGACCACGACCCCCACGCCGACGGCGACGCCCACTGCGACCCAGACGGCGACACCCACCGCGACCCCCACCCCGAAACCGACGCCCACCGTGACGCCGATACCGGATGACGAGGAGAACGGCGAAAGCGAAGAAAAATTTGTAACCTTCGCGAAAGTCAATGCAGTTGCGGAGAGCGGAACAGAACACCCGAAGGGAAATTACACAATCTATTTTGTACCGCCTACAAAATGGACTGACGCAGAAGATGAAGGAATCTATTTCCGCGGGCGTCGCGGTGCAGGTAGTGGTAATAATGATGGCGAGTATAAGGCCGCCATGACGAAAAGTGGCGAGATCACGAAAACAGGCGAGCGGCCAATTTACGAAATTGAGCTATCTTCCGCAAATGGTTCAGAATCTTGCCCAAATGGTGGTTATGTGTGGGTGCAGTTCCAAGTTGGAGATAATGACAATCCATCAAAGCGGATAAGGATAAGAACTACGGATAACGACAGTAACAGTTGGCTGTTTGTTGATGAAATGGGTGGAAAATGCTTTGAAGGAGACAAATATTTTGAAGGAGACAAAGATAAAGAGAGTATTGTGATCACCGATGCAGCGGCCGTTTCAAAGTTGGCTGACTACAACGATATCGTCAAAAAGCACGTTCGCTACGGCGGCCAGGAAATCTATTTTCAAAACAAAACGGAGAACGCTCTCACCAATATCACAGTAACGTTCTACGAAAAAGTCAATGGTGAATACAAGGTAGTCGGCAAGGAGCAGACGATTCCCTCGGTTCCCGCAGGCAAAGTCTCTGACGCAATCACGATTCCGGGTGAACCTTGCGCCTATGTCAGATTCACCGATGAAAAGAACCAACCCATCGGCAAACAGTACTATAACTTCTACAACGATGATGTTGCTTCGGATTATGTAGGTAAATTCCAGTATAACGCCAAAACGAATGATTGCTTTATCTACAATGGGTCGTCTGACGTCCAGTGGGGTGCGCCCAACGCAACACGCATTTACTTTGACGCGACGTTCTCGGATATGTCGTATAGTGGAGATTCCGCAACGACAGACGGAATGCCGGGAAACGACGGAAAGCTCTACTATATCCTGAACGGAACCGACAAGAAGGAGTTGAAAGGTGAGATGACCCGGCTGGAGGATCGTTCCGAGTCAAGACACCTTTGGTATGTAAATGCCCCGGACGGCTACACGAGCGTACAGTTCTCCGATACAAAAAACCCGCCGACGAGCGATATCAATGGCCGTGCAACGGCCATGCTGCCATGGGGGGAACTGAATGAGCCGTGCTTCTATGCGGACACCGGCGATGACATTACCTACGGCGGCAAGTATCGGGAGGGCTATTGGGGTGAAAAATCTGCAATCCGCGACGTGGAAAAGGGCAAGAAGGTTGGTGGCAAGGACGCTGAGATAGTAAAGCTGGATACCGGTACCTTTACGCCGCAAAACAATGTGAAGTATATCGACAGTACCCTGTATGACTACTACTCGGATTACGAGCTGAACGGCAATAACCGAGCAAATTATAGTTACCAAGACACTAAAACACATCGAGCATTTGTTGAATTTGAACAGTTTGACCGCGCGTTGAGCGATTATTACAAGGATTATGTGCCGTCGCCGCCAGAGAAAAAGGTTCAGTATCCGTTGTATACAGGGCATTTCCAGCCAGATCATATAGACAATGCACATTTTAGCGAGATTGCTGCTAATCTTGCCTTGTATGGATGGGGCAACCAAAGCAATGAAACGAAGAATTTGTATTGGACGTTTATGGCAGTCAACAATGCAAACGTTGATGTAAATTGTCATACTAACAGTAATAATGGCCTTGATTCGAGTACCTTCCAAGGCTTGGTAAGCGATAAGCGCGACGGAAATCATAACCCGACCCTGTACGGAACAGATTTGGCAGAACCGCACTTTAATGAAAAATTTCTGACCGGAGAAAACTCTGCAAAGGCTGTGCTGGGCAAGGTCTACAAAGATGTTGCGTTCCCTTTTAAGCAGAAGAACGTTTTTAGCGGGACAAACGGCGATGCCAAGGAAGACATAGCGAAGTATTGGTACTATGATAGCAACGAGACGTCGCTGTATTTGAAACAAGATACAAGCGAAGGCGGCGGCTATTATCTTGACAGTAGCGGTGATCAGAGTAGGTCAAGCAATCTTAATACTGGGAACGGCCACACGGGCACCTATGGCTTCTTCCCCTTCAACCAATATGCAGGCAGTCATGTCAACCAGTACAACTACGGTTACGGTGCTAAACTGCAATTTGACTTTACGTTGACAGAGGACGGCCGGATTGTGGTTGGCCATGATGGCAATGAAAATGAGCAAACCGTCCCCATCAGGTTCTTCTTCTCCGGCGATGATGATGTGTGGGTGTTCATTGATGACCAGCTGGTGCTGGATGTCGGCGGTGCCCGTGCAAAAGCGCAAGGTCTGCTGGAGTTTGGCAAGGACGAGAGCGGCAAATACAACACAGTTACATCCTACGTCAGCAACATCAAAGACAGCAACAACAAAAATTATACGTCGCTGGGCAGCAGCCCCAAAAACGTAACTTTTAATGGTACAAATTATCAGTTCAACTGGAAGAGCAAAGAAGACAAACAGATGACGCTCCCCACGAACACCAAGCACACCCTTACCATGTACTACATGGAGCGCGGTATGTGGGAGTCCAACATGGCGGTGGCGTTCAACTTCCCGGACCATAACGAGCTGCAGGTGGAAAAACAGGTCGATGCGGACGGGGTTCGCGAAAAGCTGCAATCCTACTTCACGGATCCCACCCTCCAGTTCACGGTCGGCATCAAAAACTGGGCGACCCATTATGCCGCACTGAACCAGACGGCAACAACGGATGCAGGCGGCAGCTCCGGCATCGGCTTTACGACCAAGCAGTATACCATCAAGGACTACGGCTCGGTAGAGGCGGGCGGTCTGAAGGAAGCGGTCGGTGCACAGTATACCACCAGCGAGGGCGAAAACATCCGCGAGGTGAACGACAAAGGCGAGTTTACCCTGCAAAACGGCGAAACCGTCACCTTTGCGGATCAGTTCCGGCGCGGCAGTTATATCTCGCTGCAAGAATACCCCGACACGGACCTGTATGCCCCCACCTGGGAAATCTACGAGAACGGCAAGCTCGCCACGCAAAGCGAGGACGATGGTACCGTTGAAGTTCAAGCCGGTGCCCCGCAGAAAATGCAGGGCGATGGCACAACCCCGGATGATGGCCGTAAGGAAGTGTACAAAGATGGCCCCGACGAAGACGGACAGCAGTTCAATAACACCGGCTACACAGCAAAAACCCAAAAGCCGGAAAACTCCATCGTGTTCCGCTCGTACAGGGACCCGGACGGTACAGACCAGTTCACCAAGTTGAAGGTGAAATTCATCAACAAAGTCAAAACCGGCTCGCTGAGCATCACCAAACAGGTGCCGCAGGACGAGTATGAGAAGTTGAAGGGTGAAACGTACACCTTTACCGTGGAGTACTCGAACATCGGCGGTATGCACCTGGAAGGCAGCGATAAAGTAACCGAAACAGTTGATGTGAAAGTCGGCGACCCCCCCTTTACGCTGGACAAGATACCGATTGGCACGGAGGTTACAATCACAGAAAACACCAAGGCGAATCGGTATATCAAGAGCATCACCGTGAACGGCAGCGAACAGTTGGCAGACGGCAAAGCCAGCGGCACTATTGTTGCAGACACGACGGACACGAACGACAGCAGCAAAACGGTACCCGGCGTCCGGGTGGTGTTCACCAACACGGCACACAAGCCGATCGCTATTACTGTAAAAAAGACATGGCAGAATGCCGAGGGTGGCGAGCTTGCCGACGGCCTGCCGACATCGATTTGGATCAAATTGCAGCGCCGCCATAAGGGCAGTACGAGTGATACGGACTGGGAAAATGTGCAGGGCACGGCAGTTGAACTGAAGAAGGACAACGACACTGGAACGTGGACACACACGTTCCCCGGCATGGATGCCTATGACATCAGCGGCCCTACCTATTATGAGTACCGCGTGGTGGAATCAGATGCGAAAACTGGCGATTACAAAGCCAGCGGCACGCTGACGCTGGGCGGCTATAAGTACACAGTTGACAGCACCCCGCAAATCATAGCGGAAAAAGATGATTCGGTATCGCTTACCCTGACCAACACGCAGGTGCCGCCGGTGTATGAGCTGGCTATCACCAAACAGGGCCTTGACGAGAACGGCAGCAACCCCAAACTGCTGAACGGCGTGGAGTTCAAGCTGGAAAAGCTGAACGGCAACAACAGCGTTGATACGACGTTTAACAACAACGCTGGTTTCATGCACGGGACGACCAAGGGCGACGGCGACAACGCGGGCAAGTGCAGTTTTGAAAACCTGTCTGAGGGCAGCTACCGTTTGACGGAGCTGAAAACCGTGGACGGCTACAACCTGCTGGCCGCACCGATCGAGTTTACCCTGCAAAACGGCGAATGCCTGATAAACGGCGAAAAACAAAACATTGTGGATGGCGACGCAGCAAGCGGCTACACGGTGAATTTGACCATCAACAACCGCAAGGGCTTTACGCTGCCGCACACCGGCGCGGACGCCCCCAGCCTGTGGCTGCTGATCGGCCTGCCGCTGCTGGTGGCCGGGCTGCTGGTGCTGGTATTCCGCTACAATCGGAAAGGGGGCAAGCGTTCCTGATATGGCCCCCGATTTCCCCGCTACGATAATCTTAAAAAGAAAGAGGTTATGACAGATGAAACTAAAACGTTTCCTTACCGGCGTCCTCAGCGCCGTAATGGCCCTCAGCGTCTGCGCCCTCCCCGCCGCCGCGGAAGGCGCAACCACCAAGGATAATACGCCTGTCTGGAAAACAGGCACTGGCAGTATTACAATTCATAAGTATGATTTTACAGGTACTGGAAATACAGCTAACGGCAACCCGGAACAAAAAGTACCGGAGGGAGCAACTGCGCTTGGCGGCGTCACGTTCCATGTATATAAAGTGCAGGATGAAGCGTGGCTAAAGGCGTATTACAGCGGTGAAGGTACGGTTGAAGGTAAAGACCTTAGTAAGCTAGACCCAAGTGACTACTACGAATCGATAGACTATGAAAAAGATACAGTTACTTTTAAAGAGGGTGTGACGGCTGAAGACAAGAACTCGCAAGTGACTGCTGCAGATGGTTTGGCAAAATTTAGTGGTTTGGAATATGGTCTGTACTTGGTTGTTGAGACAAAAGCGCCGAAGAAGGTTACCCAGCGCACGGATCCGTTTTTGGTTTCTGTCCCGATGACGCGGACGGTAGACTATACCAAAGATTCTAAGGTTTCCGAAGCAAATGCCGACTGGCTGTATGATGTACACGTTTATCCGAAAAACAGCACTGCCATGGGTACAGTGACGATTCAGAAAGAGTTCTATGTAGGAAACGACAAGCAGCCCGCTTTAGCAGGGGTCAGTTTCGGATTGCAGAAGAAGCAGGACGATGATACGTGGATTGACGTTACATATGATGATGAAGAAAACAAGGCTTATACGTTGACTACGGATGGCACTGGCAAACTTGTTATTAAGCATTTGCCGGTAGGTGTATATCAGGTTTTTGAGAAAGAGTATACGGGCGACAGCAAAAAGGGCGGCTACATCCTGGATGGAGCAAAGTATGAATTTGAAGTCACGAAGGACAGCAAAATCAAGTACAATGGTAAGACCGATACCAGCCTGACACTCACTTTAGCAAACCATAAACCTGACCTGAAAAAGGAAGTTTCGGTAGCTGGAACGCCTTCGGCTTGGAAAAATGTAGCGCAATATGGCAAGGACGATGTGATTCCTTACAAAATCACAGTGACTATCCCCAAAAATATTGATAAGCTGGGCGTATTTACGGTCAGTGACTCTCCGGAGGGCTTGAAGGATAATAAGAGTAGCATCTCGATTGCAAACCTGACAGCAGATACACACTATGAAGTGAAGGATAATGGTGACAATGCGAACGGCTTTGTTATTGAGTTTAAGCCGGGCAAAATGAAAGATTTCGCAGGGCAGAAAGTTGAAATTACTTATAACGCTACATTGGATACAGGCACTGCGCTTACGATTGGTGGCAATGGCAACTCCAATAAAGCAAAGCTGGTTTACACGAACGAAATCAGCGAGAACAGTGAACCGGTTACTGGCAAGGAAAATCACATTGAGGATAGTGCAGCGGTTTACACGTATAGCATTCAAATTCACAAGACGAATGAAGCCGGCGTTGGATTGAGCGGTGTTACGTTTGACCTGTACAAAAAAGTTAGTACGACTGGCGTAGGCACAGCGGTCGATGAAGAAACATACAAAAAGGTTGGGCTTGAGGCTCCCGGCGACGACATGAAGTGGGTCTTTGTACAGACTTTGACATCGGGTGAAGATGGAAAAATCGATACAGCAAATTATGATAATGGTCGTAATGCGAACTATATTGCAGGTTTAGCAAATGGCGAATATTGGTTGGTTGAGACGAAAACTGTTAATGGCTATAATCTGCTGAATGGGCCGGTTAAACTTGAGCTGAACATCAAGGCAAGTGAAACTTGGAGCGCGACGACCGTTGACGAAGACGGAAATGTAACCAAGCATGGCGAAGTGACGTCAACAACGTATAATGGCGGCGAAAGCAACAATTCGTATGTTCTGAAAAACATTGTCAACCGTAAGGGCTTCCAGCTGCCTGTCACCGGTGGTTTTGGCACACTCCTGTTCAGCGGTATCGGCGTGCTGCTGGTGCTGGCCGGTGTGGCGGTGCTGTTCAGCATGAAAAAGAAGAACGACCGCGCTTAAAACCGCATGATGCAAACACCAAAAGATAATTAGAAGGGTAAACCCATAGGGGAAGGGCCGGGATTGGCTCTTCCCCTATGGTGGTTATGGGGGTATAATATAAGGCAAAGGGGATATGGCGGCGGGGTGGAATCCCTCCGGCCGCCGATGGCGGCCACCGCTCCCCTTCTGGCGCTTCGCGCCACCTCCCCCATCCCGGAGGAGTCTGTCTTTGACAAGGGCAGCTTGCGGGCCGATGCAGGCATCGGCCCCTGCAAATTGCCACAGATATTTCCCCCACGAACAGAAAGGCACACCTATGGATACCACAGGCAAATTAAAACTTGGATTTGCGGCGCTGATGATTCTGTCGGGCATCGGCGTGGCGATGTACCCGGTCATTAGCAACGCGGTGGCACAGCGCCATGCGTCGGCGGTCATTGACAGCTACGACGATACCGTCCAATCCATGGATACAGAAAAGCTCGATGCTGCGAAAGAAGCGGCCCGCAGCTACAACGAACAGCTCAGCAATGCCGTGGGCCGCGACGCGGCGGGCGAAGCCGCCGACACCGGCACAAGCTATGTGGACCTGATGGACGTAGGCGAGAGCCTGGGCTACATAAAAATCCCCAAAATCGACGTCAATCTGCCGATTTATGAGGGCACCAGCGACGAGGTGCTGCTCAAGGGCGTCGGCCATCTGGAAGGGTCGAGCTATCCGCTTGGCGGCGACAGCACCCACAGCGTGCTGACAGGCCACCGCGGCTTGGCCGAGGCCGTCCTGTTTACCGATTTGGACAAAATGCAGGAGGGTGACAAATTTTACCTGCACGTCATGGACGAAGTCCTAGCCTACCAGGTCGACCAGGTCAAGGTCGTGGAGCCGGAACACACCGAGGATTTGGAAATCATCCCCGGCGGGGACTACTGCACCCTTGTCACCTGCACGCCCTATGCCATCAACACCCACCGTATGCTGGTGCGCGGCGTGCGCGTGCCCTACAACGGCGAGGACGAGGACGCCGACACCCCGCAGGCCGTGCAGTACCAGGCATTGAACACCGGCAACATCGTCAAGCGCGTGGTGGACGCCTGGCCGTGGATCAGCGTGACCGGCAGTATTATCATAGGCGGCGAGGCACTGCTGCTGCTTTTGCTGCTGCACCGCTGCAAAAAGCGCGAGGAGGAAGACTGATGAAACGCCTGCTGCTGCAAATTTTTGCGTGGCTTGCCATACTGGTGGGCGCGGGGCTGATGCTGCAGCCGACGGTCAGCCAATACCTGACCCGCCGCAAAAGCACCGCCGCTGTGGAAACCTTTGTGCAGTCTGCCGCCGAGTCCGCCGCCGTGGCCGCTGACGACCCGGCTGCCGAAAACACGCGCCCCTACGCAGATTTATACGGCGCCCTGCAAGCCTACAACGCGGAAATCTACACCGCGGGGCAAAGCGGGCTGAAGGACCCCTTTGCCTACGAAACGCCCGCCTTTGACCTGACGGCCTACGGCCTGCCCGATGATATGATCGCCGCGCTGTGGGTGCCGCGCCTGGATTTAGATTTGCCGGTGTATCTGGGGGCCAGCACCGAAAACATGGCCCGGGGCGGCGCACTGCTGGGGCAGACCTCGATGCCGCTGGGCGGCGCGAACACCAACACTGTCATTGCCGCCCACCGCGGCTACTACGGCGCGGAGATGCTGCGCAACGTGCAGCAGATACAGATCGGCGACAAAATCACCCTGACCACGCCGTGGGAGACCCTGGCCTACCGCGTGTGTGAACTGAAAATTGTACAGCCGGACGAGATAAATGCGATACTGATACAGCCGGGACGGGATCTGTTGACCTTGACGACCTGCCACCCCTACACCCAGAACACCCAGCGCTACCTGGTCATTGCCGAGCGCGACCCCGACGCCGCCCCCGCCACCCATGAGGAAGATTTGGCCGAGTGCGCGGGCAGCTGGGACGCCGCGCCCCGCCAGGTGACGGTGGAAAGCCCCGACGGCACCGCCGCCGTGGAGGAGATCGCGCCCGAGAGCATCAGCCCGCTGCCGAACGAGGGCAGCGGCGAGGATGCGGGCGGGGCGTACTCCAACTGGATGATATGGCTGGAAAACAACGCCCTGTGGGCAGGAATTGTGCTGATTGCCGCCGTGGTGGGATGCGGGCTGATCCTGCGCCGCCACAGAAAGGACTGACCGATGCAGACACGAGAAAAAGCGCTGGCCGTGACGGCCGAGGTGGGCAAGGCCGTACTGGGCAAGCCCGAAGCAATTTTGAAAATCATGATGGCAATGCTGGCCCGCGGCCATGTGCTGGTGGAGGATATCCCCGGCGTGGGCAAAACCACACTGGCCCAGGCGTTTGCCCGCGCTATGCAGCTGACCCAGAACCGCGTACAGTTCACACCGGACGTATTACCGTCTGATATTGTGGGGTTTTCGCTGTACCAAAAAGAGACCGGCAAGTTCGTTTACCACCCCGGCGCGGTGGCCTGCAACCTGTTTTTGGCCGATGAGATCAACCGTACCAGCGCCCGCACCCAATCCGCCCTGCTGGAAGTCATGGAGGAAGGTGCGGTGACGGTGGACGGCGTGACCCGCAAGCTGCCCCAGCCCTTCACCGTCATGGCGACGGAAAACCCGGTTGGCTCGATCGGTACGCAGATGCTGCCGGAGTCGCAGCTTGACCGTTTTATGGTCTGCGTGGTCATGGGCTACCCCGACACCGAGGCCGAAATGGAGATTTTGACCCGCCAGCCGCGCCACGGTCTGCTGGACCGCGTGCAGCCGGTCATGGACCAGAACGACCTGCTGACCATGCAGGCCGAGGTGGACAACATTTATATGAGTGAGGAAATTTTGCGGTATATCGTAGAGCTTTCCCAGGCGACCCGCAAGGACGCACGGCTGGCCCTGGGGCTTAGCCCCCGTGCGTCGTTGGCCGTGGCCGGCATGGCGCGGGCCGCGGCGTACCTCTCGGGGCGGGAGTTTGTCGTGCCCCAGGATGTGACCGCGATTTTTGCCGACACCGCGCACCACCGCCTGAGCCTGACCGAGCAGGCCCGCACCGGCGGGGAGACGGTGGAAAACGTGATCGCCGACGTGCTGCACACTGTGCCGCGCCCCCGCCCGGAGAAACCGACCCATGGCAGGTAAGGCGGGCTGCGGCCTGCTGCTGGCCGTGCTGTTTTGCGCCGCCGCGGTCAGCCGTGCGCCGTTTGTGGTGTTCCTGCTGGCGCTGGCGATGGTGTTCACCGCGTTTTTGTGGTGGGACGCCCGCATGCTGCGGCGGCAGGTGACGGCGGCCTTGCAGCTGCCCGCCAAACCGGTGCGCCCCGGCGAGGCATTTGCCGTGACCTTGCACCTGCAAAACGCCGGGCGGCGCACCGTGCCTGAACTGCGGGCCGTGCTGCGGGCCGAGGATGCCGAGAGCGGTACGGCCATCGAGCTGCCCTGTGCCGCCATGCTGGCCCCGGGCGGCCGTGCCGACCTGCGGGTGACGCTGCGGGCCGCCAAAAGCGGGCTGTGGCGGTTCAAACTGCAAAAGCTGACGGTGCGGGACCACTTGGGCCTGTTTGCGGCGGACTGCCCGCCGGACGGCCAAACGTGGGAGCTGTGCGTGCTGCCGCCCGCCGAGGGAGAGGCCGACGGCGCGGGCAATACCCCGCAGAACCGCGCCGAGCAGGAGAGCCGCGCGGGACAGGACATTGCCGACGGCGTCTACGACCTGCGCCCCTACCGTGTGGGGGATCCCTTAAAACAAATCCACTGGAAATTGACGGCCAAGGTGGACGAGCTGACCGTGCGGGAGCCGCTGGGCACAACCTACCGTGCCGACCCGGTCGGCACGCTGCTGGCCGAGGATGGCGGCACCCCGCCGCCCGTGCTGCATTTTGGGCGGGCGGCTGTGACCCGGCTGTGCACCCTGACCCGCCGCAAGGCCGCCGACCCGGACACCGGGCTGGAATTTGTGGACCGCGTGCTGCTGCCCCAGCAGGGTGCGGCGGCACGGCCTGTTCTGCGTGGCTGCGTGGATTTCTCAATACTTTTGCTGCTGACGCTGGGGCTGCTGGCGGCGGTGAACAGCGCGTTTTCGCTGGCGCTGCCCGCCTGGATCTGGCCCGGCGCGGCGGCGCTGTGCGCCTTGTGGCTGGCGCTGTGCTACGCGCCGCTGCCTGCCGCTGCCAAGCGCGGGGCTGTGCTGGCGCTGGCCGTGGGGTATCTGGTGCTGCTGTTTTTGGTGCAGCGGGACTTCCTGCGCGGCATGGATGCCTTTGCCAACGCCGTGAAGCTATGCCTGAATACACGTTTCAACGCGGATTTTGCCGTGGGTGAGGCGGGTGCGTGCGGGCTGTTTGTGCTGCTGGCGCTTGTGCCCATCACGGCGTTTTTTGCCGCTGTGACGGTCTGGCGCAGCGACGCGCTGCTTTTGGATTTGGTATTGCTGCCTGCCGTGGTGCTTGTGCTGCTGGCGGGCGCGGGCGGCGGAGCTGTGGGCTGGCTGCTGCTGCTCCTGGGCTGCGTCGGCGCGTGGGCGGCGGCGCGGTCGGTGCGGCGCAGGCGGCTGTGGGGCAAAAAAGATTCCACCGTTTACGCTGCGAATGTGGAAAACTTCCTCACGACCCAGAAAACCACCGCCGCCGGGATGATGCTGGTCTGCGCGGTGCTGTTCCTGCCTGCGCTGGCACTGCGCCCGGTGCTGGCCCTGCCTCTGGATGCTCTGCAGCCGGTGACGGAGCGCGCCCGGGCGGCGGCGCTGGGGGCGGCCATCGAGTGGCTGCCAAAAATCAGCGGCGGGGCGTTGAACTTTCACGTCAGCGCGGCGGCGGGCGGCGTCGAGGATGGCAGCCTGACCCAGAGCGACGGCCTGGCCCTGCAAGGGCTGGAGGATTTACTCGTTACGACCGACGAGAAGCCGACGGAGACGGTCTACCTGCGCGGGTTTATCGGCGCGGAATACGATGGGCATAGCTGGCAGCCTGCGGACGCCGAGCAGTTCGACAATGCCGCCGCCAGCTGGAAAACCGACGGTGACAGTCGTTTGGCAATCGCGAACCTGCCGTTTCTGCGGGCCGCTTACGATGGTGCCGCACCGCAGCAGATGACCGTGCAGCGGCTGCACGCCGGTGATACCTACACTTTTGCACCATACAACGCCTATTTTAACGACTACTACCGCCTGGACGGCGACGGCGCGGCAGCAGGCCAGACCGCGCAGGACGACACGTTCTACTACTTCCCGCGCGGGGAGGCAAAAACGCTGCTGACTGCCCGTGCCGACGCGGATTCCAGTGTGCTGGACCGGCTGGAAAGCGCCTACGCGGCCTACGCCGAGAGCCGCTACCTGGCGACGCCCGACGGCGCAGACTACGGCACACTGCAAGAATTTTGCGATGCAGCGGAAAAAGAACACAAACTGACCGGCGACGCCGACGCGATACGAACCTTTGTGCGCAGCTACCTGAACGAGCACTGCACCTACACCAGTGACCCGCCCCAGCCAGCCGATGGGGCCGACCCGGTGTTGTATTTTCTAAACGAGAGCCATGCGGGCAGCAGCACGCAGTTTGCGTCGGCGGCGGTGGTGCTCTGCCGGATGCTGGGCCTGCCCGCCCGCTATGTGGTGGGCTATGCCGCCCCCCAAAGCCTGTTTGCCGAGAGTGACGGCGGCTGGCAGGCCGTTTTGCAGGACGACAACGCCCACGCCTGGGCTGAGGTGTACCTTGCCGGGCAGGGCTGGACCCCGCTGGAAACGACCCCCGGCATGGTCAGCGAACTGACCGAGGACCAGCTGGCCGCTGATACGAACGCTGTGCCGACTGCCGATGATGCCGAGACCCCGCTGCCCGCCGCAACGCCCGCGCCGGAGGCGGACCCGACCGCCCCGCAGGCCCGAGCTTTTTGGTGGCTGCTGCCGCTGGCGGCGGTGCTGGCCGCGCTGGCCGTGTGGGGCATTGCCCGTGCACGGCGCACCCCGGCCGATACTGTGCGGGCGGAGTTCCGCGCGCTGTACAAAAAGATGTGCCGCTGCGGCCTGGGCGAAGGGGTATCCTCTGATCAGGAAGAGTTTAAACAATTTTTATGGGAACACACCAAAACGGCGGCCCCGCAGGATGTGGAAACGCTGCTGGCGCTTGTGCAGACGGCGCAGTTTGCGTCGGGGCCGGTCAGCGCGCAAACCGCGCAACAGGTACGCGGCTTGTGCCGCATACTGCGCAAAAATTTACACAGGTAATTGCCGGGAAATATGTGATATTCTCCAGGGGGGAGAAGTAACAAGAGCAAATAACGCCTTGACGCGGCGCTTCAAACCTATTATTATAGTAGTGAAATGCAATAGGGAGATGAAATCATGGCGCGATTGCCGAAAAATGACAAAGTTGTGGACATTGGAACGATCGCTGCGGCTTTGGGAGTGTCAAAAACAACGGTATCCCGGGCAATATCCGGCAATGGCCGTGTGGGCGCAGCAACCCGTCAGCGCGTACAGGACTACGTGAAGGAGCATAACTACACCCCCAGCGTGATGGCACGCGGGCTGGCGATGCGCTGCTCGTACAACATTTCGCTGGTGATCTCCAAGCAGTTCTCTGATTTTGAGATGCCGTTTTTACGCAAGACGATGCGTTCGGTCTATCAGGCGGCGGAGGATTGCGATTACGATGTGCTGCTGACCCTGGTAGGCGAGAACGAGACACGCCCGGTGGAGCGCCTTTTGGACAACCGCAAGATCGACGGCCTGATTCTGACCCGCACGCTGGAACGCGACCCGCTGATCCCGCTGCTGAAAAGCCGCAAGCTGCCCTTTGTAGCCATCGGCCGCCCCGAGGATCCGACCGTGATGTCGGTGGATCATGACCAGGTCGGCGGCTGCCGGGAGCTGACCAGCCTGCTGCTGATGAAGGGCATGAAGCGGATCGCCCTGCTGGGCGGCACGATGCTGTACACCGTCAATATGTCGCGCCTGGAAGGCTTCAAGCAGGCCTATGACATGATGGACCAGAAAATCGACGAGAGTCTGCTGTTTTTGGAGCTGGAAACCGACGACCTGCGGATGCAGGCCGTGAGCCAGGCGTTGGAGCGCAAGCCGGACTGTATCCTGTGCATGGACGACCGGCTGACCCTGCTGGCGATGAATATGCTCAAGCAGCAGGGTGTGCGGGTGCCGCAGGATATCCACGTGGCGTCGCTGTATGACAGCAGCGCGCTGGCTGAGTCGTCGCCCGCCATCACGGCGGTGCAGTTTGACGCCTACGCCCTGGGCCGCAAAGCGACCCAGCAGCTTTTGCAGACGCTCAAAGGCCGTGAGGTGGAGACCCGCGTGGAGTTGGGCTACCAGGTCAGTATGCGGGAATCGACGAAAACCTGAGATAGGGTATATAATAAGTGTATTAGGCAGCACGCCGTGGAAACGGTGCGCTGCCTTTTTGTAGGGGCGGCATAGATGCCGCCCGCGGTTTCCCGGGGAATGGGCGGTAATGGGGAACGCGCGGGCCGCATAGATGCCGCCCCTACGACTCCACAAAAAAATGAATCGCGTAATGGCGGCAAACGCACCGGGAGGGATGAATCCCTCCCCCTACATGGGGATAGAGTCGAGAAAAATAGAGGCGGATGGTGGTGCGATTTGCCGTGAAAACTGCGCAACATATGGAAACGGTTGCGCAACAAAGGAACCGTTTCCGACAAAAAGCGACCTGTTTTTTGAAATATTTCCACAAAAACAGGTATTCTAATTTGTGCAAGGTTCCAATCTTGGATAAAATCACCAAAAAACGATTGATTTTTCGCTATTTATGGTGTATTATAATATCAATCCGAAACGGAAACGTTTCCGAAAAAGAAAACGCAATCACAACTGCAACTCTTGTTTTTCTTTAGAAGGAGGAAAAAACATGAAAGCGAAAAAGACTCTCTCCGTGACCCTGGCCGCCGCGATGGCAGCCGGTCTGCTGGTGGGCTGCGGCGGCAGCGCCTCCACGGCCACCTCTACCGCAGAGGCCGCTTCTACCGCGGACTCCACCTCTACTGCTGCTTCTACCGAGGCTGAGGCCCCCGCAGCAGCCGGCAAGGTCTACTACCTGAACTTCAAGCCCGAGCAGGATGAAGCCTGGCAGGATCTGGCCAAGAAGTACACCGAGGAGACCGGTGTTCCCGTCACCGTCGTGACCGC
>ERZ824575.2060-NODE-2060-length-16832-cov-4.354354_pt1 | contig 16832 bp, 13 predicted proteins | sample MGYA00519470_ERZ824575 | MGnify/ENA primary metagenome ERZ824575 (study PRJEB31778, sample SAMEA3449170) | human gut metagenome | biome: human gut; feature: human-associated habitat; material: faeces | place: United Kingdom | collected 2010/2012 ...
GGTTATACCCGCATCATCCGCACCGGCATCCGCCGCGGCGATGCTGCCGAGACTGCCATCATCGAACTGGTGAAGTAAAATTGCTTTCATAAAAAAAGAACACGCCGACAGGCGTGTTCTTTTTTTGCCACAGAGCATATACTCTCACCGGTGATGAGATGAGGAAGCGAATAGGTGCGCTGCTGGCGGCGCTGGTGCTGCTGACCGGCTGCGGGGCGGGGAGCGGCATCGCGGTGGTGGAGGAAGCGCCGGAAGCAGAGGCGGAGATGGTGAAATATGTGGCGCTGACCTTTGACGACGGTCCCTCGCCCCGCTGCACGCCGCGGCTGCTGGACGGATTGCAGGAGCTGGGCGCCAGGGCCACCTTCTTTGTGGTGGGCTGTCAGGTGGTGAAGGATCCGGACATCGTGCAGCGCATGGCGGCGGAGGGGCACCAGGTGGGAAACCACTCCTATGACCACGCGGCGCTGAACCAGCTGACGTCCCGGCAGGCGCTGGAGGATCTGGAGAAGAACGACGCGCTGCTGCGGCAGCTGCTGGGCGACGGCGATTACTGGGTGCGGCCGCCCTACGGCCTGCTGGCGGAGGCGGAGGCCGCCGCGCTGACCGTGCCGCTGGTGAACTGGTCGGTGGACACGGAGGACTGGCGCACCAAGGACAGCGGCAAAATATTGGACGTGATCTACCGCTGCACCGGGGACGGGGACATCGTGCTGCTCCACGACCGCTACCAGAACACCGTGGACGCGGTGCTGGCGGCCGTTGCACATTTGCAGGAGCAGGGGTATGTGTTCGTCACCGTGGAGGAGCTGCTGGCGCTGAAGGGCGTGGCGGCGGAGCCGGGCGTGACCTACCGGGTGCTGGGCGGCGACTATGCGCTTACCGACGGCGACAGCGGCTATATCGAGTGCTACATCCGCATGAACCGCAAGTGGGACGACAAGAAGTACGTGCGGCCGATCCCGACCACGGCCCTCAACGACAATCCCGCGCTGGGCCAGAATCCGGGCTGGAAGAAATAAACGATTGCGAACCTGAAAAATGAAAATCATGAAACGAATATATCAGTTTTTGCTGCTGGCCGCCGGGTGCGCGGCGCTGACGACGGCGTGCAGCGACGACGATGACAGCTATCTGGTCCGCGAGACGGATTCGATCCGCTTCGCCAGCTGTCTGGCCTCGTCCAAGCAGATCACGCTCCGCTGCAACGGCAGCTGGCGAACCGTGATTCCCGAAGACGCCGGATGGCTTTCGACCTCTCCCTCCGAAGGCGTCGGCAGCGGCGCGTTCGAGTGGATCGCCGTTTCGGCCACGCACAACCGTTCCGCCGAGCGCACCGCGACCATCTACCTCGAAAGCGGCGGCAGGCAATATCCGATCACGGTCACGCAGGCCGACGGCGCCGTCGTTTACGGCGCGCCCTATGTCGAAGGCAACCTCATCGAGCAGGAGCCGTCCAAAGCGCGCCTCTGCTTCACCTACGCCAATGCCTATGGCGACGAAACGATCGACGTGAGCTGCGCCCTGGGCGGCGATTCGCAGGGCCTTTCGGTGGCCGGCGCTTCGGTGTCGCTCGTCAACGGCGGCGATACGGTGGCGCTCGACATTGCGGGAACGCCGACCGTGCCGGGCTATGCGGCCTTCGCCGTGTCGGTGGACGGCGTGCAGATCGGTACGGCCCGCGCCAAGGTGTACGCCATGAGCGAAATGCCGATCGAGGGGCTTCCCGTGACGTGGGAGTTCTGTCCCGTCAAGGGCAGTACCGAGGACGTCAATGCCCTGAAAGCCCGGCAGCCCGACTGGGTAACCGCGTCGCACAGTCTGGTTTCGGAGGACGGCCGCCTACATCACGGTCGTCGAAGCCGATGCCAAGACGGCTTCGGCGGTCAACAGCTGGGGCTACAACGACGGGCACGCCTATCTCAAGGGGCTCTATACCGGCGATTACTGGCTGCAGAAGATTCCGGTGAAATACCTTGTCTCCGGCACGAAGATCAACTGTACGGGCAGCATCGGCGGTTCGGGTTCTTCGGCGGGGTTCTTCCTGATCGAGTACTCGGCCGATGGGCAGACCTGGCTTCGGGCCGATGGTGCGAAGACCGGAACCTTCAACAATACCGAGGTGACCTACCATGTCCGCGCCTACGACAGTCCGCTTTTCGAAGGCGAGAATACGGGCTATTTCTCGTACGACTTCCCCGTCGATCTTACGATCAATTCGGGTACGCTCTGGATACGCTACCGGGTTTCGGCCAACGTGCGCATCACGGCGAACAATACGATCACTACGGGCGGAGGCGGTTCGACGCGCCTGAAGGGCACCTTCTCGGTGTCGGTCGTCGATGAGAACATGAACTGATGAAAACAACGAACAGTATGAAAAAATACCTCACTCTGCTGTTGCTGGCCGTCGTTTCGGCCGCAGCGGGCGCCGGATGCTCTTCGGATGACAGGACGGTGCAGATCACGTCGCTCAAACTCAACGAGAAGGATCTGGAACTTACCGTCGGGCAGTCGTTCCAACTGGTCGCCGCGACCCGTCCCGCCGATGCCGGAGTCACGCTCAAGTGGAGCTCTTCCGACCAGACGGTCGCCACGGTCGATCAAACCGGACTGGTGACGCTCCGCGCCTTCGGCACGGCCGTCATTACGGCCCGCTACCGCAGCTACTCGGCCCGCTGTACGGTCGCCACGTTGCAGGAGCCGCCGCTCGATCCTTCGGCTGCGCTCGCGGCCCCGCTCTCCGACGGGATTATCTACAGCAAGAACGTACTGCTGTACGCTCCTCGGCGCATCATGCAGGGCTTCGACCTGACCGAAAGCGGCAGCATCTATTATTCGCAGGTCGGCTCCGACGGCGCGACGCTCAACATCTGCCGCGCCGCGGGTCCGGGGCTGAACGCGCAGACCGACTACATGATCCTCAAATACTTCGGCCACGGCACGCAGATCGTCGCCGAGAAAGCCTCAGACGGAAAGACTTACATTTGGCTCAACAGCAATGCCTCTGTCGACGACAGCGGCGAATACGGCAACAACTGGTCGTTCTCGCGCGTGGAGTTTGTGCCCGGAACGAACGAAGCAGACGGCTATGCCGGCGATACCTTCTTCCTGAACAAGGAACAGCAGTACGATCAACAGGTGGCCGTCGATTTCGATGCACGCCGATTGTTGGTGGGTTCGCGTAAATCGGGCGTGCGCCATTTCTGGATTTTCGACCTCGACGAAGTGCTGGCCCTTCCACTCAAGGAGATGACCGTATCGGTCACCGTAGGCGGAGGCACGGGCGACGGCGAGAAGCAGACCGTCGAACGCAAGATCATGGGACACGATTTGAACGACTGCCGCGTACTGGGCAATTTCTCGTTCTCCGCAGGTACAGACAAGGAGCACGACGTCTACTCCTATTCGCATCAGGGACACGAAATCAACGGCGACTACATCTATTTCTACGAAGGAAATGCCGTCGAGAATTCGGATGATCCCGGTACCTATCAATCGAAGGCCTATGTCACCGTGTTCAACTACAACGGCCGAATCGTCGTACCACGCACCGAGGTAGCGGCTATAGCCGATGTGAACGGACTGGCCTCCGAAGGCTTCACGCAAACGGGTTACGCCGAAGGCGAATGCATCAAAGTCAAGGAGGGCAAACTCTATCTGGGAATGGCATGCCGTGACGGATCGTCGAGCAACCGGTACGCCAACATTCTGGTATACGACTGCGTGAAAAAGCAGTGATTCCAAACCTGCATGGTGACGGCCGGCTCTGCGTGACGCAAAGCCGGCCGTCCACGTTTTTCGACCGGACCGAAGTCCCGAATGTATTCTTCTCCACCGTCGTTTCGCCCGACAGAATCGTCACGGAACCGCGAACACGAAAACTTTTCGGGCCAAACAATCCACCAAAGCATGCGATCACGAACGATGATCCCTCCGATCCCAACCATCCACTCGGCATGAAAAATACGCTTCCCTCTCTCCTCGTGCCTTCCACTCGGCATACACGCCGCACAGCAGGACTGCATCCGCGAATTGCTCCGCCGCGATCCCCGACCCGCGTGTCTTCATGGCCGTCCTCTATTCACTGGCGGCGATCACGCCCGATACCGAATTCGGGCTGTCGTTCTACGACTATTTCACCGAAGAGGAGCGGTTCGCCCTGTGGCGCGTGGCCAGCCTGCGGGAATACCTGCCCAAAATGAACTCGGCGCCCAGCCGCGGGCTGTCGATCGACATGGCCAAGCCGCTGATGCGGCAGCTGCTCGGCAGTGCGCAGGAGGCCGTCGACGGCGGCGAGGTCTGTGCAGCGCTCCGCTTCGGGCACGGCGAAGACACGATGCCGCCGAGCGTCATTCTCGAAGTGGCAGACCCCTACTACGACCGGGAGGATTCCGCACCTATTGCGGCGACAAAATCTCCCGCATGCCGGACATGAAGCCCCTGCCCGAAGTGGAGACCGGTTACTGATACCGGAAACAGCTCGGACGCACGGTTCCCGCCGCAGTTCATACGACGGAAGCCGTGCGTTTTCCGCCACCGGCTGAGACTCCATCGGCGGAACGCCCCGCAGCGTCATAACGCGAATTTCGCACCGATGAAATAGGTGCGCGGCGCGGCCGGACCGTAAATGTAGGCCGCGTCCTTCCTCTGACCGAAATCGAGATCGTGCTGGAAACTGTCGAAAAGGTTCTTCACCCCCGCATTCAGTTCGAGTCTCAACTGTCTGGTAAGCGACAGGGTATACGACAGGCGCGCACCCATGTCCCAGAAATCGGGCGTCAGCCGTTCGGTATCCTTTGCAATGAATCCCGCGTTGTGCTGTACGAGCATCCGTCCGGTATAGTTGCCGAAGAGCGACGCCGTGAAACCGCGGGTCAGGGTGCAGACGGCCGTCAGGTAGCCGTAATGGTCGGGCGAACGGAACATCCGCCGCTGGGGCGCGACCTCGTCCGACCACCGTTCGGGTTCGTCGTAGCGACTGCGCTGGAAGGTATAGCCGAGCTGGAACTCGAAACGTCCCGGAATACCGGCCTTGGCCTCCACGCCGATGCCGGCGACGGTGGCGCCCGCCGCATTGCGGCGCTCCTTGATGACGTTGCCCTGTTCGTCCTCGCCGACCTTTTCGAGCGTAAAGAGGTCGTCAAGCAACGTATAGAACCCCTCGACGAGCAGATTTCCCTGCACCCGTCCGAAATTGCGGTAGAGGTCGACCGATGCGCTGAGGCTGTGCGAATATTCGGGCCTCAGGTTCGGGTCGAGGCGGATGACGGCCACCTTGTTGTCCAGCGCGTCGATATGCAGATCCTCGTTATAGGCCTGCGGCGCACGGTAACCGCTGGCATAACTGGCCCGCAGGCCCACCGCCGGCGTCGGACTGTAACGCACGTTGACGCGCGGCGAAAAAACGGCGTTCTTCATCATGTTGTGCTTGTCCACACGACCGCCTACGAGAAAGTTGAGCCGCTCGCTGCGCCACTCGTTCTGGAAGAAGAACCCCGTGCTGCGGGTCGTCTGCCGGAAATCGCGGCCGAATCCGAGATACTTGTCGTCGAGCGCGTTGTAGTTGTACTCCACGCCGGCGGTCAACTCCGAAGGAAGAAAGAGCAACCGCTCGAACGAACAGGTGTACTGCGTGCCGGCGACAAACGTCTCGTCGCCGGTCGCACCGTAGGCGTCGGGATTGCGGTCCGTACCGAAATAACTGTCACGGCCGATGCGCTGCGCCGAGGCATAGATTCCCAGCCGGTGACGGCCGTCCGGGCTGAACCAGTCGAACTTCAAACCGCCGCCGTCGATCTTGTGGTTCAGCTGTTCGGCGATATCGGCCATGTGGGGAGGCAGATCGAAGGCATTGCCGCCGCGGCGGAATTCATGGATATGGTGATACTCGGCCGTCAGCCGCGTATAGGGCGAAGTCTTGTAGTAGGCACGAAATCCGACCGTCTCGGAATTGAGTTCCGGAATGTCCGAAAAGCCGTCGCCGTTGCGGTCGTAGGAGTCGCGGTCGCGGATCATCCCGAAGAGATAGACGCCCGTCTTGTAATCGTCGGAGACGAACGACCCGTTGAGCGACGTATTGAAATCGGCCGTACCGCCCTCCGAAATATTGGTCGTATTGGCCAGCGTCACCGAGTTGTAGAGCGGCTCCTTGGTGATGATGTTGACCACGCCGCCGATGGCGTTGGCGCCGAACAGAGCCGACCCGCCGCCGCGGATCACCTCGACCCGTTCGATCATGGCCACGGGCAGCTGTTCCAGCCCGTACACCGAAGCCAGCGAACTGAAAATCGGCCGGCTGTCGAGCAACACCTGCGAATATTGCCCCTCCAATCCGTTGATACGCAACTGCGTAGTACCGCAGTTGCCGCAGTTGTTCTCCACGCGCAATCCCGACTGAAAATTCATCGTTTCAGCCAGGTTGCTCGACGCGGTCGATTCGAACAGTTTCGTCGAGGCGACGGAGACGATCGTGGGCGAGAACTTCCGGTTGGTCTCCGTACGGCTGGCCGAAACGACGACCTCCTCCACTGCGAGCGCCTCCTCGTTCAGGGAAAAATTCACCTCGGCAGTCCTGTCGGCGACGATCTCCACCGTCGTTTCGGCCGACCGGTAGCCCACCGACGACGCGACGAGCGTAAAACGTCCCAAAGGCAGGTTTTTCAGGAAATAGTGTCCGGTGGCGTCGGTCGCACACCCGATGGTCGTACCTTTCACAGCGACGGTCGCATAGGCAAGGTGCTCGCCGCTCTTCGCATCGACGACATGCCCCGTAATATTCGCATCGCTTTGTTTTCCGGTTTTCACGACGGCTTCTCCTGCGGCGAGGCACACCGCAGGCAACAGGAGCACGACAAGTGCTCCGATGATATGTTTTTTCATTGGATGATTCGGATTTGATGAATATACAACAAATGACGGCGAAGACAGGACAAAACGTCCGCTCCGCATTCAGATTCGCAAAAACATCAATCCAGGGGAGGTGCGCGCAGGCCGTAGACTCGCACCGGCATACCGCGCCGCGCGACGGGTTTCCGGACTCCGAAGACAAAAGCGGCTCCCGCCTGCCCGAAAACCAGCGCGACGAACGTCGCCGCCGTGGCAATCAGCAACGACAGGTGCGCGATCAGCTGGAACTGCTGCGGCGTGTGGTTGTGACCGGGATTGCCCGAAGAGCCGGAGAAGGGATGCGAATGGACGAAAACGTGTCCGTCGATCCGGTGGACATGCGGAAACAACGTGACACTGCTCCAATACCCCACAAAGAGTAACAGGAGCAACGACGCCGTTATGTTTCGTCCGGTGTTTCGCATCGGGCCAGGAGCTTTATGCACAAAGATACGAATAAGCCGAACGCAATGCAAATTTATTTGAACATTGCCGAGCGGGAGTATCTGAGGCGCAGCCAAAGATAGGAAATAATCCGGAAAATCGAGAAGATCACTGGCGAGAAACGCGCTGACGAAGCGACCGTAGCCCTGATGAGCGACTACCTGAAAGAGCAGGAAAAGCTGGCCGGATGCTCACGGCCTACAACAAACGACAGGGCTGTTGCGACAACCGCTCTCCGTTCCGACCGAAAAACACATCGGACGAAACCGATCGCGGAAGAAGATACGGAAATACACAATCCCGTGTTTCGTCCGGCCGCGAAAAGCGGAATCACGCCTCCCGCAGATCGGCGAACCAATAGGCGTAGCTCTTCGACGTCCCGTCGTCGAGCCGGACGTCGTAGCTGCGGCTGAAAGGCGTTCCGAGCCGGAACGGCACGGGCGAAGCGAAGATCGGCCCGTCGTAGCAGAAAGTGTGGTACTCGCCGTTCTCGCCGTTGGGATCGGTTCCGGCGGGCAGTGACGCCACGAAATCGCGATCGACGACACGCCCTACGGCGGCACGCCCCAATCCGTCGTCCATCGTCGTCACGACCACCGTTTTCAACCCCGACGCGAGGAAATCCGCCATCACCTCCTGAGAAGATTCTCCCCAGAGCGGTTCGACGACTTCGATGCCGAACGGCGCGAGCTGCCTCTCCCTGTACGCACGCACGTCGTGCAGGAAAATATCGCCGAAGATGAAGTGCGTCACGCCCCGCGCCCCGAAATGCGCCACGGCACGCGACATCGCCGCTCCGTAATCCGCCATATCGCCGTTCGGAGCCAGATCGAGGCGGTACAACGGAATCCCGATCCGTTCGGCCTGCGCCTGCAACAACGCCGCCGGAATGCCGTGCATCGTCGAACGCCGCGTCGAGCCGTCGACGGTCGTCAGCAGCGCGACGATCTCGTAGTCGCCCGACCGCATCGCCCGCCAGAGCGCATGGGCGGAATCCTTGCCGCCGCTCCAGTTGAAAACCGCCCTTATCCGTTCCATACGATATGTCCCGCATTGTGGAAAAATCCGCAGACGAGCGTCAGGTATTCGGGCATACGCCCCTCGACGCCCCATTTCAACTCGATGCCGAAAAGTTCGCGTGCCGTGCGGCCGACGTCGAATCCGCACGCTTCGAGCGAAGGACGCACCCGATCGGGATGACGGCACGGATTCCCGTCGGGACGGGTACAACTGCCTTCCGGACAATGGAGACAGGTGCCGACATAGGCGAACGAACGGCCGCCGATGCGCCGCTCCATATCGAGCAGCCGTGCTTCGATCCGCTTGCGCTCGGGACGCATCAGTCGGCCTGCCTCCGACAAGGGCAGTCCCTCCTGCTCCGGCACGATCTTCGTAGCGACGACGAGCGCCGTCGCATAGCCCGACAGATACTCCTCGACGGAGAACCCGAAGGGCGGACAACCCCAGCTGCTCCCGTAACTGGGGCAGGCGCGGCAATATTCCGCAATCCGCTGCGCATCGCGGAAACGGGCGACGTAATCGGCCGCAGGCAGCTCAACCGCGGAATCTTCGGCACGATATCGGTATGAAAAATTCATACGGCAAAATTAGTCGATCCGGCGGCTCGAAACGGGATTTTTCGAAAAAATTTCGTCTTTTCGAACCGTTTTTCGGACTCAATCCCTATATTTGCCCCAGATTTGGTCTTCCGTCCGTTCGCAAAACGACGGAATGAAAAGGGAATCGGGTGCAAATCCCGGACAGTCCCGCTGCTGTGAAGCTCCGCGACGTTACGAACATCTCAGCCACTGGTCCGCACGGATCGGGAAGGCTTCGGAAACAGGAGTCAGTCAGAAGACCTGCCAGATCGATTCGACGTCGGAGAACCTCGTGGACAGGGTATCCGATTCCGGTTGCAAATCGCATCGGCTGCCAGAGCGTCGTTCATTTTCATGTTCCTTTTCCCGCCTCGGCAAAGCCCGAACAAGTTCGGCTCTGCGCTCGGCTTAACGAAAAGGTCGAATTGCATTCTTCGTCTCTTTGCAGCGATACGATGCGCCGTCCGGACACATCGTCCGCCCCGTTTCCGGACAGGACGGATTCGGGGAAACAGGCTGCGAATACCGTCGTACTCCGGTACGGCGAATCCGCTCCCGCGAACTGCGCCGGCAGGCCGAGCGCCGCAGCGGATCGAAGCGACCGGTGAATTTTTGAAGACAAACCTCTAAAACGTAAAGTTATGAATATCGTTTTGTACGGAATTTCAGAGGAACTGGCACAACGCACGGCCATGCACTACGGCTTCGCCTTGTGCCGCCCGTTCGAGACCGGAACGGAAGAAGAAAACCGGTTCTGGCTGCAACCCCGATTGGAGAACGAGGAGGAGTTGCTCGCCTTCATCGAACGCATGGCGCAACACGACGAACAGATCGCGGCCGTCGTCGCCGCACCGACCGAGGCATCGACCGAGACGCCGATGGGGGATTTCAATGCGGTACTCTACGCCACGCGCACCGACAAGCTCTTCACGCTCGGCACCGCCACCGGCGGCGCCGTCAACAACGCCGTCAGCGACCAGACGCCCGAATACGAACTCGCGCGCATCATCGAAACGCAGCTGGGACGCGTCTGCGCCCACGAAGGGCTCTGAAAGAATTCTTTGTCCGCCGCGCCCCGCACCCCGTGTTTCGACGCGGGGAAGGCCGTCCGCCGCGGTGAAAACAACCCGCCGCATCCGGTCCGGCGACCGCACCGCCCCCTACTTCCGGCATATCCGGACGAAAACCGCGCCGGAGCGCCCGCCCGCGGCATACGGAGCCACCCCGCAGGATTCGCACCCCCGCCCGATCCCGAAAACAGACCGGCCGTTCCCGCGACGCCCCTTCTACCTTCTCCTGCCCCAGCGCGGCCGGATGTCGAGGAAGAGTTCGTAATTCAGGCGCGGCATCGGACGCGAAAGCACCGATTCGTACTCCTCGTTGAAGAGATTGTTGACCACCCCCTTGACCGTGAAGTCGGCCCATCGCAGCGAAAAGACCTTTTCGAGCGAAACGTCACTCATGAAATAGGGTTTCACGCGGCCGATCTTCGTCTTCATGCTGTTGTCCGACGTGGTGAAGCGTTCGCTGTAATAACACCACTTGTAAATGAACCTCCACGACCTGTAAGTCAACCGTCCGGTCACCGAAGCCGAATATTCGGGGATATAGACCAGTTGCTTGCCGATCGCCTTGTCGTACCAGTCGACCGGATCGCCGTTGTTGATCGAGGGCGTCCACGAGAAATTGCCGTCGGCGTTCAACTGCCAGTCGGGCGCCGGCTGCCAGTCGACCCCCGCCTTCAACTCGACGCCGTAGGCGTGTACCTCCTTGATGTTCTTCGGAGTCCAGAATCCCTTGAAGGTGGGCAGCCAGACGAGCCAGTCGTCGATGTAGGAGTCGAACCATGTCGCCTCGCCGTGCAGCGAGTAGGAGCCTCCGCGCCCCACGGCGAACGAAACGCCGCCGTCGTAGCTGACGCCGTGCTCCTTTTTCAGATCGGGATTGCCGCCCGGCAGGAAATAGAGGTCGTTGAGCGTCGGGAAACGGAAGTTACGCGACACGGAGGCTTTGGCCACCACCCTGCCGCGGTGCGAAAGCACGTAATCGGCGAAGAAGGCGGGGATGACCGGCGTCCAGTCGTCGCCGAACATCTCCTCGCGCAGCGCCAGCGACAGCCCCAGCCGGTCCGTCGGCTGGTACTTGGCCGAAACGTAACCCGACAGCTCGACGCGCCCCTGATCGTAGCCGACCTGCACCTTCTTGCGGTTGCCGCCGAGCTGCTGCGGATCTTTCATCGGCAGGACGTTCTTGTCGACGCTTTCGACCAGATGCTGGTGCACCGAAAGGTCGGCCGTAAAGAGCCACTTGTCGCCGACGGAATATTCGCCCTCGACTTGGCCGAAAAACGTATCGATCCGGCTGCGCGAGCGGATCATCTGCGCCATGTTGCCGTTGCCGAGCGACTTCTCGAAATCGTAGGCCATCCACGTATGGATATACCCCGCCTTGGCTCCTACCTTCCAATTCTCGCGGAGATGATCCCACTGCAAGATGCCGCGCAGCGTCTGCTCGCGCTGCACGTTGGAGTAGTCGTCGTCCTCCTTGTGGTCGACCGACAGCATCGGGACGCCGCGCGACGAATGGACGTACCACGCCTGCAATCCGAAACGGTTGCCGTCGCCGGAATTGCAGTAAAGTTCCTGCAACAGGTGCAGATCGTGGTAGGCGCCGCTCTTGTTGCGTTCGACGGGATAGTAGGAATCGACGATATTGCGATCGTCGTCGTAGACGTTCAGTTTCTTGTTGTAGTTTCTGTACCTGAAATCGTTCGGCGACGAGGAATAGACCACGCGCGTCGAACTCTGCCAGCGGTCGCCGCCGTAGGTCAGGCGCAGAAACTCGTCGAAGGTCGAGAACGACCCGACGCCCTGGACGTACTGCAATCCGAATCCCCGCCGGTCGGCCGGCCGCGTCGAGAGCTTGACCGCACCTCCCAGGCCGCCGCCCGTCTCGTTGACCGACGAGGTGCCGTGCAGCAGCGAGGCGTCGTCGATGAAGTAGGAGGGAATCATCGAAAAGTCGGTCATGCCCAGCATCGGCGAATTGATGCGCATCCCGTTCCACGTCACCTGCGTGTGCGACGGCGACGTACCGCGGAACGCCACCGTCGAGAGCGTGGCCCGGCCGTACTGCTTGACGAAGATCGAAGTGTTGAAAGTCAGCACGTCGGCCATCGACAGGGCGATGTTCTCATGGAGCACGAGCGTGTCGAGCCGGGTTTTCTGCACGCCGATCTCCTTCATCGGACGGCGTGCCGTCACACCGATCTCGCAGATCGGCACCACGAACGAGGGATTGTCGTTCCACCACCCCTCGCGGGATTCGGTCTGCCGCCGCTCCTGCCCGTAACAGAGGCAGGAGGCAGCGCAGAGGATAATCGTCAGGATATGCTTCATGGTCTTCCGGTCTGGCCGCCGAGCATCTGTTCATACGTGGGATTCTCGCCGCAATTCTCCACCCGCCACGTCGCGTCCGAGAGCGACGGCAGCGCTCCTGCGAAGGTCGAAAAGTCAGTCGCCGACGAAAGGTTGCCGACATAGACCGATCCGACCTGTCGCAGGGCGGAGAAGTCGAGTGCAGTCACCGTCCGGTTCTTGTAGCTGGCATGTCCGACGAAGAGTTCGCCCGTCACCGTTTCCAGCGCGGGGAAGCGGAACGCGGCAACCCGATCGGTGGAGGCATTCCACGTCGAGAGCAGCATGTTGCCCCGCACCTCTTTCAGCTTCGGCAGCACGAACGCTCCCGTACAGCCGCTGGGCATCGTATAGAAAGCGTAATCGCTCGACGCATCGTCCGAAACGCCGAGGCCATCGCCCACACGCTCCAATTCCGGAAACGCGAGCGAAGCGAACGACGACACGTTGACATAGAACGCCAACTGCCGCCCGATGCTCCGCAGTCGCGGGAACGACGCCGAGTTGGCGGCTCCGGTCTTGCCGCAGTTCTTGCAGAGCAGCGTACCCCGCACCTCTTCGAGCGCCGGCAGCGAGAGCGCGAAGGCCCGCTGCGTCCCGCAGTTTTCGATCAGCAGATCGGTGCAGGCGGCCACGGGGAGCGAAAGCGCGGAGAGCCCCTTGAACCCGACGACATGCAGGACGTCGAGCCGCTCGAAGCCCGACAGCGCGAAGGGCATCGTCTCCGGCTGCGGTGCAAGCGCCGCCGCATCGAGCGACAGCGATCCGGCGAATCCGCCGCCGCGCAGCTCCGTCAGCTTCGGTGTCGAAACGAACCGCAGCGTGACGGCGCTGTGCTCCGAAAAGGCGTATTTCGAGAGATCGAATACCCCGGCGAGGCCCGGCAGGTCGTCGAGCGTGAGGTCGCCGCCGATGGCCGTGAGACGCGGCAGCAGGGCGCCGAAATCGGTGACGGCGGACAGCGAAGCCAGCCGCACGTCGCCCTCGAACCGTTCGACAAGTGGCAGGTCGACCGTTTCGACGGCCGGACATCCCTCGACGGAGAACGACCCGGCTGCGGCAAGCCGAGGCAGCGAGATCGTCCGGAGCGCAGGACAGTCGGTCAGCGCGACCGCCCCGACGGTTTCGATCAGCGGAAACTCGCACGAAGCGGTCAGCGCAAGCTCCTCGTAGACGATCGAACCGACCGAAGCCAGCGCAACGAAGGTCGTCGCGAGCTGTCCCAGCTTGCCGAAGCGTGCCACGGACAGCTCCCCGCCGACACGCTGCAATTCGGGAAAATACATCTGCTCGCACGGCGCCTTGGCCGCGTTGCCCGTCGACCCCGCGAGCCGCATGTCGCCGCCGACCGACTCCAATTCGTCGGCCACGATCTCGACGAGCGCGTCCGAACCGACCGCGAAGGCCCCGTCGACGCGCTGCAACGCCGAGAAAACGACCGACCGCACCGCCGTACCGCAGAGTTGCAGATCGCCCGCCACCTCGCGCAGGGCAGGCAGTTCGATCCGCTTCAATGTCTCATTCGGCGCCCCCGCACTGCCGATGCGCAGCGACTCGCACCGGCGCAATCCGGCCAGTCCCGCCAGATCCTCGCCCCGATAGGCGTTCGTGACCGTCAGGTCGCAGCGCACCGAGACCAGACCGGCCAGTCCGTCCAGATTCACGATCGCCTCGCCGCCCTCGACGCCGATCGTGAGGTTGCCTTCGACCACATTGATCCGGCTCGCGGCGAAGGCATCCACCTCGGCCTGCGTGCGCAGCGTCAGGCTTCCCCCGGTCGCAACGTCGGTACGATTGACCGTATAAATATACGTGCGGTCGCTCTGGCCGTAGGAGCTGACCAGAAACTGCCACTCCTGCGACCAGTCCCTAATCGTCGCCGGATCGGGATGGATCGACGCATGTTCGCACAATTCGTAATGCACCTCCGCCCCGTCGAGCAATGCGTCGTAGGGAACGTCGACAGTGATTCGCCCGTCGTGGACGACCGCCTTGTAGGTCGCCTCCCCCACCGTCAGCGAAAAGGCCGTGACGTAGTTGTCGCCGTTCCACACCGGCTCGTCCGCCGTCTTGTCGTCGCAGGCCCCGCACAGCAAGGCGAAGCAGCCGCATATCCATAATCTCTTCATAATCGTCCGTTATTTGCCCTGATTGAGATTCTCGTCCGTGAAACCGAACACCTCCGTGGAGTTCTCGCCCAGCCAGCCGGCCTTGGCGTTGACGCCGGTCTGCACCTTGACGAAGTCGATGTAGGCGAGGTTCGCCGGCTCGCCGTTCCCGTCGACGGCGTTCTCGATCTTGAAATAGGTCTTCACGGCCCCCGCCCCCGCATTTTCGTCGTCCGAAAGCCGGTCTTCGCCGAAGTTGTCGGCATACCCCCAATCGTAGGAGTCGTTGACCCAGTAGGAGCCGTTGCCCGACTGGTCGTAGGTGCGGCTTTCGAGGCAGGTTCCGTAGAGGACGTAACTCTCGGCATCGATCCAGTTGGGGTAGTAGCTGGGCTGGTCGTGGTACGCTTTCAGATAGTCGATCTTGCCGCTGACGCCGCGATTGTCGCGCCACTGTACCGAAGCGCCCGAATAGGTCGGGCGGTAGTAAGTGACCGCATAGTCCCGAAGAGTCTCCTCCTTGCCGAACTCCGAACCTTTGAGTTCGTACCACTCGTCGTCGGGCAGCGTATTGCCGTTGGTATCCTGCATCACCCAGACGATGCCCGGTTCGGACGATCCTTCGAAGGCGTTGCCCGTAATCGAGAAATTGTAGCCGCCGCGATAACCCTCCGACGAATTGTCGATGCTGTGGTCGAACCCGACGACGATGTAGCCACCCCAGCCGCCGAGCGATACCCACGTCCCCTTGCGCAGCCGTTCTTCGGCATAGGCGACGGCCGCTTCGGGCGTGGTCTCCGCACCGGTGAACCCTCCCGAAACGAGTTCATTGATGAATTGGCCGGGCGCAGGCGTATATTCGTAGACCTTCGTCCACGACACTTCGCTGGACGGCGTGGCCGGACGTCGGAAAGCCCCCTCTTCGTCGCAGCATTCGACGCTGTACTCCACCGTCGCTCGCACTTCGCCGGTCGACCTCACCCCTTTCGCCACCGCCGCCGCAGGTTCGTCCGAGCTGTCCGTCACCGTGAAAAGCAGCTTCTTCACTCCTTTGCCGGACGGCGTATAGGTGCAGGCGAGTTCCGTCGAGATCTCCTCGCCGTCGACCGTCCAGCTGTAACGGGGATTCCGGCCGTTCCAAATCGAGGGACGCAGCGTGATCGACCGCCCGAGCGGCACGGTACGTGTCAACCCGTCGTAAAGCCGTCCGATCGGCGGCACCGTCACCGAGACCGGAAGCGCCTCGGTCACCTCCACGCGGATGCTCTTCTCGTCGGCCCCGTCCTCGTTCTCGGCCCGCAGGCGGAGTTCGTATTCGCCCAACGCCTGTTCGCAGAACTCGTAAGTCTGCTCGCGCCCGACTTCCTCCGCTTCGGCAGCCCCCGGACGACGCATCGTCCAGCGGTAGGTCGCCTTCTCGCCCCACCGCACGTCCGGCGAGATCTCGTAGACATGCCCCCGCACGACCTCCGCCCCTTCGGAGAGGACGATCACGGGCGGCAGGATTCGGTAAACCTCCACGCGCGTCTGTTCGCGCGTCGTCCCCTGGGGCGTGGTCACCTCCAACTCGATGTAATAATCCTCCTTCTCCTCGCCCTCCACCTCGTCGATGACGTAGGTCAGCACGGGTTCGGTCGAGATGATCCGGCCCGTCTTCTCCAGCTTCCACGCATAGACCGCACGGTCGACGTACTCATAAGTCGGGGCGATGGTAAACTCCCGCCCCACCTTGGCGATGTAGACGCCTGTATTGACATCGAAGGCGATGACCGGAGCCTGCGCCTCCTCGCGCGTGATGATGTCGTCCTTGTTGCAGGCGACGGCCGCCGCGGCAAGGAGCGCAAAACAACTGAAACGTATTCTGTTCATGGTTTATCGGTTTTCAACGCCAACAGAAGGCGCCGGGGATAATCCCCACATAAAATTCGTCGAGCAGTTCGCCTTCGGGCGAATAGCGCAGGATGACCCCGTCCTGCACGTAGTCGATCGCGTCGGCCACGTAGACCTCCGAATTGAACGGATTGACCGTCAAGCCGTAATAGAGCGTATTCTGATAGGGCACGAAGGGTTTCACCGGAAAGTTCGTCGCCGTGACGGGCAGCCGCCAGATCGCCTTGTTGATGAAGTAGAGCGTGTCGCGCGTACCGTTGAGCTGTACCTCCGAGGGCCAGTCGCCCAACTTGAACTTGAACTGCTTCTCGACCTTCCGCGTCGCGGCGTCGATGCAGTAGAGCGACGGCGCCTCGTGGCCGTAGGGCGACCCCTCGTAACCGCCGTCGGTCACCGTCCAGATCTTGTTGTACTTGTCCATGACCAGCGACGTGGGCTGGATGCCCACCGTGATCTCGTCGCAAACGGTGTCGGTCTCGGTGTCGATC
>ERZ824575.2064-NODE-2064-length-16803-cov-9.312754_pt1 | contig 16803 bp, 15 predicted proteins | sample MGYA00519470_ERZ824575 | MGnify/ENA primary metagenome ERZ824575 (study PRJEB31778, sample SAMEA3449170) | human gut metagenome | biome: human gut; feature: human-associated habitat; material: faeces | place: United Kingdom | collected 2010/2012 ...
GGGGGTGGTTCCAAGGAGGGGGCCGCGGCCCCCTCATGGTCGTTTGGGATGGGGTCGGAACGTTAAGAAAACATGCCGGTGTCGACACGTTAAGAAAACATGCCGGTGGCATGTTTTTAGTGTCGATCTCAGCGGCTATGCCGCTGTAGCATCCATCTTGGTTTGCACCGCACTACCTTTTAGTTCCGATCGCGGCGGCTGTGCCGCCGCAGCATCCATCTTGTCTTTGAAGGTACCTCCCTCACCCCGCCGCCCGATATGCAGCAGGCCACCGATAACCCCTTCGTAGGGGCCGGCGTCCTCGACGGCCCGCACGGTTTACGATGGTATTTTCGATAAATCGGCGGGGCGTCGGGGACGCCGCCCCCTACAAAATCCCACCGATACCCGCCGCACCCCCGCACCCCCTTTGGGGGTGGTTCCAAGGAGGGGGCCGCGGCCCCCTCATGGTCGTTTGGGATGGGGTTTTCAGGGGAAGGGGAGTACGAAATCCCCTTCCCCTGAATGGCGTTTTTGCCTACTTTTGCCGCCACGGGCAAAAGTGGGTCGCGCCCGAGGGCGCGAAACCCTCTTACTCACCTCCCAAAAAACTGCCCCTCACCTCCAAAAAACGCCAAAAAAGTGCTTGCCATATGGCGCAAAATAGGGTACAATGTACCCGTGTATGGAAAGCACGTTCGGCTGAATCTCATAAAGGCGCGTCATACCCCCCGGGGAACGCCGCTTCGGCGTACTTGACGTACCAAATCAAAACGAGAGAGGGAGTGCAAATGAGGAGAGTTTTATCATTATTACTCACTGTTGCCATGATGCTGTCGTTGGTCGTCGTGGCAGGCGCGGCAGAGAGCGGCAAGGTCGACCTGGTCATCACGCCGAAGGCAACCAACACCGCGAATGTGGTTCAGTTTGATGTCAAGCTGGTGCCCCAGAACGTGACGGAGATCGGCGCGTTCCAGTTCACCCTGACTGCCCAGAACTGCACCATTGACCGCGTGGTCTATCTGAACAATGGCGAAGATGGCACGCAGGGCGGCGGTCTCCAGTTCTACAAGGAGAAGGTAGGTGCCGAGGACTTTGTAAACGGCTATTTTGAGAAGTTTGGCGGCGAGATCACCTCGAACAAGACCGTCTATAAGTTCCTGGCAGCCGGAACGGCCAAGAATGAGTACACCTACGGCGGTGTGACGTATCCCGCTCATATCTGGAGGAACCCCACCGAGACCCTGATCCTGACCCTGCAGGTCACCATGAACGACGGCGCGAAGAATTGCAGCCTGGCCGTGGATACGACCGCCGGCAGCAGCGGCCGCTTCACCGTGGGCCAGTCCGTGGATGTCGGCAACGGTAAGTACGAAGTCAAAGACGCCTGCACCGGTGTTGCCACCAGCGAAAAGTATGGCGCAGATGACGTACTGCTGGGCGATGTCAACGGCGACGGCGAAGTTGACAACATTGATGCGGCACTGATTTACGCTTACTTCAATGATAAGTGTTCCTTTACTGAAGAGCAGTTATCAGCGGGTGATGTAAACGGCGATGAGGTAGTTGACAACATTGACGCAGCGTTGATTTATGCGTATTTCAACGAAGTGATATCGAAGTTCCCTGCAGAAGCATAAAAAGGAGGAATTACATTTGAAACGGGTACTTTCTGTAATCTTAGCATTGAGCCTTGTGCTCTCTCTGTGTTCTGTTGCATTTGCTGCGACGTTGTCTCCGGACACCAACACAAAGACAGTAAAAGCAGGAGAAGAAGTTACGGTTACTCTGAAGCTGGATGAGAAAATCGAGAAGATCGTAACGATTGCTTACAAGCTGTATTTCAATCCCGATTTGTTTGAACTGGAAAGTAGCACTGGTTGGACTGTAAGTGATGCAGCGAAAACGGATAAAACTGGTTCTTACTATAAGATCAGCACAATGGATCCGACCTCTCAGGGTTTGACCTATAATGCAGGTGTGGTTTGTACACTTGTTTTTAAGGCTAAGGCTGATGTGACGGGTACTCAAAACGGAAGTTTTAGTGTTGCGTTTATGAATGGTATGGACAGTTCCTTGGCCGCAATTAAGCATGATGCTGGTGCACCCATCTCTGTCACCGTCGAGGGTGCCCATGTCCATAGCTGGACTAAGGCTAAGGATGCCAAGGCTGCTACCTGCAAGGAAGCCGGCAACATCGAGTACTACACCTGCTCCTGCGGCAAGTATGCCAAGCTGGAGAACGGCAAGTATGTTGAGATCGCCTTGGCTGACACCGTGATCCCCAAGACCAACAAGCATACCCTGAAACCTGTGGACGCTGTGGTTTCCACCACCTGCGGTAGTGATGACGTTGCCGCGCACTACGAGTGCACCGTCTGCGGCAAGCTGTTCAGCGACGCTGCTGGCAAGAACGAGACCACGATTGACAAACTGACCACCAAGAAGGCTCACACCCTGGTGAAGGTGGATGCTGTCGCTGCTACCTGCACCACGAACGGCACCAAGGAACACTACAAGTGCACGAACGAGAGCTGCGGCAGACTGTTCACCGACGCTGCCGGTAAGAACGAGACCACCGCTGATAAGCTGGTGATCCCCGCCGCTCACAAGCTGGTCAAGACCGATGCCAAGGCTGCCACCTGCACCACCCCCGGCAACAAGGAATACTGGACTTGCGATGTGTGCAAGAAGGTGTTCAGCGACGCTGCTGGCAAGAACAAGATCGCTCTGGCTGATACTACCATTGCCGCTCTGGGCCATAAGCTGACCAAGACCGATAAGGTCGATTCCACCTGCACCGCTACCGGTCACGAGGCTTATTGGACTTGCTCCCGCTGCAAGGGCATCTTCGCTGACGAGCAGGGTGCCACTGCTACCACCCTCGACAATCTGACCATCGCGAAGAAGGCTCACACCTCCGGCGACTATGTCACCAACGCCACCGAGCACTTCAAGACCTGCTCCGTCTGCGGTACTGAGATCGAAAAGTCCCGTGAAAAGCATACCTTCGTCAAGGACGATACCACCGGTGTTGAGACCTGCAAGTGCGGCTACGCCATCGGCGGTAAGGTCGACGAGAATCACCAGCATGCCGCTGGCAACGACTGGTTCCGCGACGAGAACAACCACTGGCACAAGTGCACTGACCCCAAGTGCACCGCCCATGTGGGCGAGGCTAAGCATGACTTCAAGACCGTGAGCACCACCAAGGACGGCAACAAGACCACCACCGTCGAGAAGTGCGAGACCTGCGGGTATGTAAAGACCACCACCGTGGACAACACCCCCGTCACCCCCGTCAATCCCAGCAAGCCTGGTCGTCCCTCCGGCACCAAGACCGTCCAGTCCGGTAAGACCTTCGACGCTGGCGTCGGTGTGTATGTTGGCCTGTCCATCCTGTCCCTGACCGGCTCCGCCGTTGTCATCGGCAAGAAGCGCAAGACCCGCTGAATTTAATAAAAAATGACCGTCGCAAGACGGTCATTTTTTTGCCCATCAACAGGCAATTTTTTCCAGCGTCAACATGACGTAAAAAACCCGCCCCAAATCGGGCAGACTACCCCGCACCGGGGTTGACAACCGTCATGCCCGCCAGTATAATAAAATACTTGGAACAACCTACCCACAGAAAGGAAAAGTAAGGAAAAACCATGAGAAACATTACCTGCAGCATCGCCGACACCCGCAAGCGCGTGTTCGCCGAGGTGGCAAAAATGGCCTATGACGAGGATTACTCCCGTATGGAGAAGCTCCCCTATGAGATCATGCCCGGGGAAAAGGCCACCGTCCGGGAATCCATCTTCCTGGAGCGCGCCATCGTCGGCGAGCGCATTCGCCTGGCCATGGGCCTGCCCCTGCGCTCCGTGTCCGAGCACAGCCTGCTCAGCGACGGTGTGGAGGAGAGCGCCATCGCGGAGAAATACTACGATCCCCCCCTGATCAACATCATCAAATACGCCTGCAACGCCTGCCCGCCCACCCATTACGAGGTCACCAATATGTGCCAGGGCTGCCTGGCCCATCACTGCTATCACGCCTGCCCCAAGAACGCCATTTCCTTCGTCAAGGGCAAGGCCGTCATCGACCAGGAGAAGTGCATCAAGTGCGGCCGCTGCAAGCAGAGCTGCTCCTATCAGGCCATCGTCAAGTTCGAGCGTCCCTGCACCGAGGCCTGCGGCATGAACGCCATCACCAGCGATGAGCTGGGCCGCGCCCAGATCGACCAGGATAAGTGCGTCAGCTGCGGCATGTGCCTGGTGAACTGCCCCTTCGGCGCCATCGTGGACAAGGGCCAGCTGTTCCAGCTGATCCACGCCATCAACCAGGGCCAGAAGGTGGTGGCCATCATCGCCCCGGCCTTCTGGGGCCAGTTCGGCGACAAGGTCACCGCAGGCCAGATCAAGGAGGCCATGAAGCAGCTGGGCTTCGCCGCATTGGAAGAGGTGGCCATCGGCGCTGACCTGTGCGCCATCGAGGAGGCCGAGGAGTTCGTGGAGAACGTGCCGGAGAAGCAGCCCTTCATGGCCACCTCCTGTTGTCCCGCCTGGGCCATGATGGCCAAGAAGGAGTTTCCCGGCATGGCCCCCTATATCTCCATGACCATGACCCCCATGGTGCTGACGGCCCGGCTCATGAAGCGCCGTGACCCCAACTGCCGCGTGGCCTTCATCGGCCCCTGCGCTGCCAAGAAGCTGGAGGCCAGCCGCCGCAGCGTCCGCAGCGAGGTGGACTTCGTCCTGACCTTCGAGGAGCTGCGGGGCATGTTCGAGGCCAAGAACATCGACTTCAGCCAGATCCCCGACGCGCCCTCCCACTTTGAGGCCAGCGCCCCCGGCGTAGGCTTTGCCGCCAGCGGCGGCGTGGCCAAGGCAGTGGAGGACGTGATCCACCGTGAGCGCCCCAATATGGAGGTCAAGACCGTGTATGCCGAGGGCCTGCGGGAGTGCCGCCAGATGCTGCGCGTTGCCCGCACCGGCAAGTACGACGGCTACCTGCTGGAGGGCATGGCCTGTCCCGGCGGCTGCATCGCCGGTGCCGGTACCGTCCGCCCGCCGGAGAAGTCCAAGGCGTGGCTGGAAAAGTACAAGGCCGCCGCGCCCCTCAGCAACCCCCTGGAGACGGCGTATATCAAGGATCTCTCCCTGCTGCACGAGGACAGCGAGGAATGGGAGCGGGTCAGCCACCATTAAAAGCAGAAAAGAGACGCCTATGGCGTCTCTTTTTTTGCGCAAAACGCGGAAAACCGCAGCGGTGCTTTCGTAGGGGGCGATGCCCACATCGCCCCGTGCGGCATCCAGGCAGGGTTCAGCATTTTTTTCGTAGGGGCGGACGACCCTGTCCGCCCTGGCGACGTCCCGGCAAATCTCCCATAGGGGCGATACCCCAAGGGTACTCGTTCCGCTTTGCTCCACTGCGTTCGCCCCTCCCCTACGAATATTGGTAAACGCAGTACCCCGAAGGCACCGTGCAGGGGCGGGGGTGTGCAGGCAAGCGGCGGGGTGAGGTCACCCCGCCCTACGGAGGGGCGCCGGGGGTGTTTCGTAGGGCGGCATGACCACATGCCGCCGTTCGGTGGTTCGGTGTGCTGTCGGTGGACCTCGCGGGGTGTGAGGTGCCGGTGGAGGGTGGACGGGGTGCCCGCCTTGCGGGAGTGCGGTGCATTATCGTGCGGGGCGTCGGGGACGCCGCCCCCTACGGCGGGAGCGCCGGTGGAGCGTTTCGTGGGGTGGGCTGTATGTGGTGCGCTGTGCGCTGTACGGCAGAAAAGAGACGCCGGGGGCGTCTCTTTTGCAATATACAGCACCGATCACTGGGTGTCGCCCCAGAAGGCGCGGAGGCAGTTGGCGGCGGCGAACTCCTTGGTGCCCATGCCGTAGCCGATGGCTTGGGTGGTCATGACGGGCATGTCGCCGAAGCGGGACACGAAATGCTTCAAAAGTGCCGCGCCGGTGGGGGTACACAGCTCCGTTTGGATGGTACCGCTGTAGGCGGGGATGCCCTGCAGCAGGTACGCCGTGGCGGGGGTGGGCACCGGCAGGATGCCGTGGGCACACCGTACCTGGCCGCTGCCCATGCAGACCGGCGAGGCCAGGATCTGCTGCGGGGCCAGCTTATGGAGCAGCAGACACACCGCCGAGATGTCCGCCAGGGCGTCCATGGTGCCCACCTCGTGGAAGTGGATCTCCGTCACCGGCACGCCGTGAGCGTGGCTCTCCGCCTCCGCGATCATGCCGTAGACCGCCAGCACGTCCGCCTTTACCGCCTCCGGCAGGTTCAGGTGATCCTCCACGATGTGCGCGATGCCGTGAAGGCCGGTGTGATGATGGTGGCCGTGAGCATGGTCATGATGATGCGCGTGATCGTGGTCATGGTCATGATGATGGTCGTGCATGGTCTCGGATTCCTCCACGCCGTGGATCTTCACGGACATGTGGGTGCCGCGGATGCCGCAGCGCAGGACGCTCTCGCAGCCGTAGACCACGTCGGGGATGCCGATGGCGTTCAGCTCCGCCAGGGCCGCGGCCTTATCTGGCATAAGCTCCAGCAGGGTCGCCGTCAGCATATCGCCTGCCGCGCCCATGGCGCAGTCCAGATACAGTGTTTTCATCAGGATACCTCCGTATGACAGATAGGACTTTCGGGCGGAGTTGCCTCCGCCCGAAAGATACCGTTTAGTTGTAGCGCACGCCGTACTCCAGACGGTCGCCCAGGATGCCCTTGACCACGTCGGCATTTCCGGGAGGGCAGCCAACGACCCAGCGGAAGCCCTTGGCATCCGCCAGCTTCTTGCAGCAGATGCCGATGCAGACGGTGTTGTCGGCATTGGCGTCGGCAGGCAGCATATCCTCGGTGCAGGGACCGACGCAGACGTTCATGTTCTCCAGATAGGGGAACAGATCCTGGGCCTTCATGTCCATCAGGGCGCTGATGACGGTGTTGTGGCAGCCGGTGCAGGCGTCCTTGCTGAAGATCAGGTTGAAGCTCTGGGGGATACCCTCGATCTCCACCTCGCAGGAGCGCTTGAAGCGGCTGGCGACGTTCTCCACCTTCTCGCCGATGACCTCGATCTTGGAAAGATCCATCTCGCCGAAGCCGCGCTTGTAGGCGGCGTTGGTGATCATGACCTCCTTGGGCTCGTAGCCCATGATCTTGCTGGTGACGGCCTCGCAGGCCACCAGATCCTTGGAGCCGACGATCAGATCCATCTTCTTGGTCTCGCCGAAGATGGGGCCCAGGCCCTGCTGGCCATAGGTACCGTCGATGATCTCCAGGCAGGGCTTCAGGTGCAGGCACCAGTCCACGACGCCCTCGATCAGGCCCTTCTTGTGGAAGTCCTTCTTCTGGGTGTCGATCAGCAGGCCCTTCAGGTTCTTCATGCCCAGGGTGACCTCGGTCTGGTCGTGGGTCTTCATGACGGGGACGGTAATGATGGCGTCGCAGTCACGGACCAGCTCCCAGGTGTTGATCTTGTTGAACACCACGCCGTTCTCGATATCCACGGTGCAGCGGGCATTCTCCTTCTGCTTCAGGTCGATGACGGGGATGCCCTTGTCGCGCAGCCCCTGATAGCCGCACTTGGCGATGGTCAGCTCGGTGTCGGCACCGGCGGCGGAGGACTCGGCGATGACAGGCTCGCCGCCCACGGCCTTGACGGCCTCATAGATGGCCAGGCAGACCTCCCAGCGGGTGACGCCGCCGGACAGGCGCTCGGTGGGGCAGGCCACCAGGTTGGGCTTGATGATGACCTTGTAGCCGGGCTTGATGATATCCTCCAGGCCGCCCAGATCGGCGATGACCTGATCGACGACGGTCTTGATGGAGGCGTAATCCTCACCGTGGGTCTTGCGAATGGAAACAGTAGACATTGCGCTTTCTCCCTTCTTGATCACGATTACTTTGGATGTATCGCTGTTGTCGGAAAAAATAGGATAGGTTTTCGGATAGGTTTAGAATAGGTTAGAATGAATTAGTCCTTGTAGTAGTCGCACAGATACTCGGCCACGCCGTAGGTACGGATGTCATACTCGCAGTTGGCCTGGATCTCGAATTCCTGGGGAGCGGCGAACTTCACCCAATCGGTGTCCACGGGACGCTTGACCTCCACCTCGCCGGCGATGAGGGTGACGATCTCACGGTCGCCCACGCCGAAGGTGTAGGTACCGGCGGTGATGATGCCCAGGGTGTGCTTCTCACCGTCGGCGGTGAAGAAGGTGCGGCTGGTGACCTTGCCGTCCCAATAGACGTTGGCCTTGGTCATGACTTCCAGATTGCTCAGCTTTTCAGATACCATGATGTGTCTCCTTATAGTATAGAATAGATGTTACTTGTTGGCAAGCGCTGCCTTGATGATGTAGTACACGAACAGGCCCCAGTTCAGGCCCAGACAAACGATCAACCACAGAATCCACATAAATATAGCCTCCTTACTTTCTCTCGCGGGATCAAAGCAGACCCTCGGGCATTTCGGGGAACTCCTCGCCGTCGTAGTAGTTGGCGACGATCTTCTTGTTGTACCAGCGGCTCAGGAAAATGCTGGCAATGAACACCACGATCCACTGATACAGGATGGTACCGGTGGTGACGCCGGTGAAGGTCATGGCCCAGGGGGTATCGCTCCAGCCGATGGAGGAGACCATCCAGACCACCAGCACGGCCAGCACCAGCAGCGGCGCAACATAGGGGGCCAGGATATCGAAGGTCTTGTTGATCTTGATATCGGAAACGGGGTTGAGGAACTTGGTACGCATTTTCTTGGCGCCAAACTTCATGGCGGCGATGCCCAGGAACAGGGAGCCCCACATCAGGCCGAAGCCCCAAACGTTATCCTGGTTGTTCAGGATGTCGGGATTGATGGCGGAGGGCAGACCCACGATGGCCAGGAACAGGACAACGATCAGGGAGCCCTTCTTACGGGACACGCCGCAGTCGATCAGGATGTTGACGCCGCACATGGCCATCAGCGTGGCGGAGGTGAAGGCGGCGAAGCTCAGGCACAGGAAGAAGGCGCAGCCCACGAAGCGGCCGCCCGCCATGCCTTCGAACATTTCGGTCAGGGCCATGAAGGTCAGGCCGTTGTTGCCGGAGGCGCAGATCTCGCTGGCAGCCTCGGGGGAGAGGGCGTTGGCGAAGATGATGGGCAGGACGCAGACGGTGCCCAGCAGGGCCACGGTCATGTCGCCGAAGGCCTGGACGTGGGAGTTCAGCGTGATGTCGCCGTCCTTGTGGGAGACCATGGCGGCGGTGATCATCATCATGGTGCCGGGCCCGATGGACCAGGCCACCTGGGTCAGGGCTTCCTTCCAGATGTTGATGTCGACCAGGCTCTTGGGATTCAGGGTGAAGGAATACTTCAGGCCGTCATAGGCGCCCTTGCGGGTCAGGGCATAGACCACCAGGCCGATCAGCAGACCGAACAGGCAGGGCATCAGAATGGAGGACACCTTTTCCAACGCCTCCTGCTTGGCGATGCCGAAGTAGACCAAGACCAGTGCCGCCACCCAGACGCCGATGGTGGCCGGATTGGCCGTTGTGACAGAGGTGAACAGGGCTTCCTTATCCACGCCGAAGTAGCCGCCCGTCAGGGACATACCGGCATAGCGGAGGCACCAGGCCAGAACCACCAGATAGTAGGCCAGCATCAGCAGATAGGCCAGCGTGGCGAACATGCCCAGGCAGGTATATTTCTTGCCGCAGATGTCGTGGAACGCGCCGGGTGCGGAGTGACGGGTCGCGCGGCCCATGAAGTTTTCTACGTACAAAAGGGGAAGTGCCGTCAGGAACACGCAGACCGTCATAACGATGATGAAGGCCGCGCCGCCGGTGTTGGCCACCAAACGCGGGAAGCGCCACAGGTTGCCGGTGCCCACGCTGCCGCCGATCAGCACGCAGATCAGCGCGAAGCGGGATGAGTAACCAGATTTCTTCGTTTCCATGTTTTCTCCTTTTCCGTTTTTCTCTCTTTTAACTCTCTCTTAAATTCTCTCTTTGTTCTCTCTTTTCGCGGGGATAAATGCTCAGTGGATGGAGTTGGCCTTCTTCACGGCGGCGTCCACGGAGGTCATCAGCGCGCCGGTGAAGCGCTCCTGATGCAGCACCTGCAGGGCCTCGATGGTGACACCGGCGGGGGAGGTCATATCGTCCACCTTCAGTGCGGGATGGGCGCCGGTGGCGTCCAGCACCTGGGCCACGCCCAGCATGTTCTTGATGACCATGGCGCGGGACTCGGCACGGGAGAAGCCGGCGTACACACCGGCGTCGATCAGGGCCTCAACGGTCTTGTAGAACCAGATGGGGCCGGTGCAGCAGAAGGCGGTGAAGGTCTCGAACATGTTCTCGGTGACGTACATGGTCTGGCCCAGCGCGTTCAGCACGGTGGTGATGATGACCTTGTCATCGTCGTTGACGTTGGGGTTGATGCAGGCGGCGGAATAGCCGTTGCCGGACTGGATCAGGGTGTTGGGCATGACACGCAGGATCTTCTTGTCCGCGCCCAGCTGCTCCTCCAGGGTGGCCAGGGCCACGCCGCAGGCGATGGAGATGACGATGGTCTCCTTGTTCAGGTGGGGCTTGAGGGACTTGGTGACATTGGGGATCTGGTTGGGGTTGACGGCCAGGATCACCACGTCGGCAGTTGCGGCCTCGGCAGGATCGGTGGTGGTCAGAACGCCGTGGGTCTTTTCCAGGTACTCACGGCGGGCGGGCAGCAGCTCGCTGACGGTGATCTGCTGGGGCTCCACCACCTTGCCGCGGATCAGACCGCCCATAATGCCTTCGCCCATGGGGCCGCCGCCGAAAAATACGATCTTCTTCATTTGAATGTCCTCCTTGTCATATTTGTTTTCCTCCCGCACCGGCTCTCCTCCGGTGCGGGAGGAAACGAGTTACTTCATATCGGGATATGCCTTGCGGATGTAGGCGTCGATGCGGCGGACGGCTTCCTTCAGGTTGTCGTCGGAGTTGGCGAACACCAGACGGAGGTAGCCCTCACCCATAGCGCCGAAGGCGGTGCCGGGCACGCAGATGACGCGGGCGCCCCGGATCAGCTCCTCGGCGAACTCCTGGGAGCTCTTGCCGAAGGCCTTGATGTTGACGAAGGCGTAGAAACTGCCCTTGGGCTTGGCGCAGGTGAAGCCGGGGATGGCGTTGATGCCGTCCACCAGAATGTCACGGCGGCGGGTATAGTCCGCCAGCATGGCCTTGACGCACTCGGTGCTCTTGAGAGCCTCGGCGCAGGCCACCTGAGAGAAGCTGGACACGCAGGACACCAGACCCTCCTGCAGCGCGGCGAACTTGGGCACATAGGCGGCGTCGGGCACCAGCAGATAGCCCACGCGCCAGCCGGTCATGGCATAGGTCTTGGAGAAGCTGTTCAGCACGATGACGTGATCACGAACGTCGTCCACCTGGGCCATAGAGAAGGTCTCCACGCCGTCATAGACGATGGCGTCATAGGGCTCGTCGGAGAACACCCACAGGTCGTGCTTCTTCACCACCTCAGCGATGGCCAGCACGTCCTCCTTGCTCATCACCGCGCCGGTGGGGTTGCAGGGGGAGTTCAGGATGATGGCCTTTGTCTTGGGGGTGATGCACTTCTCCACGTCGGCGGCGGTCATGTTGAAGCCGTTCTCCTCGTGGGCGGGCACGGGCACCGCCTTGGCACCGGCGATCATGGCCTGACCGTAGTAGTTGGCGAAGCAGGGGTCGGGGACAAGGATCTCGTCGCCCCGGTTCAGCAGGGCCAGCAGGCACAGGGTCAGGCCCTCCAGGGCGCCGACAGTCACCACCACGTTGTCGGCCTTGTAGCCGTCCCAGTAGGACTGGTAGCGGTCGGCCACCGCCTGGCGCAGCACGGGCAGACCGGCATTGGGTGCGTAGTGGGTATAGTTCTCGTCCAGCGCCTTCTTGGCGGCCTCCTTGATGTAGGCCGGGGTCTCGAAGTTGGGCTCGCCCAGGGTCAGGGCGATGACATCGTCGTAGCCCGCCGCCAGGTCGAACATCTTGCGGATGCCGGAGGCGGGGTACTGCTTGGCAAGCTCAGAAATACGCAGCTCCATGGTTTACTCCTTCTTCTCGCCGTGGCCGACGCCTGCGATGGCGGCGGCGAACTTTTTCTTCTGTTCCAGAGAGGACAGCTTGGAATACATGACCTTCTGGGCCTGGGGAGAGCCTGCGCCGTGCATGGACTCCACCAGAGCGGTGCCGCCGGTCATATTCTCGATGAGACGGCCCACACGCATACGGTCCTCGGTGGGGATGCAGTCCACGCCCCGGAGGTACTTGTCCACATAGTGGCCGATCTCGGGGTTCTTCAGGTCGGACTCGGAGGGCATGGTGGCGATGATGCCGCCGCCGATGTCCTGGGCCAGACGGTCGATCTCATAGATCAGCTGGGTCACGTTGTGCTTGCCCACGTTGGCCAGCAGAGGATCGACGAAGTACGCGCCGGAGGCGGTGCACTTGCCCTCGCAGGAGCAGGCCAGGGAGCAGGCGAAGAGGGTCTCCTCCTTGTGGATCATCTCGTTGAGCTTTTCCTTGATGTGGCTGGCCTTGCCGTAGCCGCTGTAGTCGGCCATCAGGGCCGCCGCGCCGATGACCACATCGGACACGCCGCTCTTGCAGCCGCCGTAGTTGGCACGGTGATAGCAGGCGAAGCGCTCCACCAGCAATCCGGAGAAGGCGGTCTCGCCGCACATGAACACGCGGTCCCAGGGGACGAACACGTTCTCCAGCACCGTCAGGCACTCACCGCCCACGATGCCGTACTGGGCGTTGCCCTGATCCACGTCGCCCTCGCACTTGCGGTCGTCGTTGGTCTGGCGGCCGAAGATGTGCAGCACGCCCTCGGCGTCCACGGGGATGGCGCAGCAGACGGCGTACTCGGCCTCGTCCTCCTTCATGCCCATGGTGGGCATGATGAGCATCTCGTGGCTGTTGACCATGCCGGTCATGTGGGCCTTTGCGCCCCGGATGACGATGCCGTCATCCCGCTTTTCCACCACATGGACGAACAGGTCGGGATCCTTCTGCTGGCCGGGCCGCAGGCTGCGGTCGCCCTTCACGTCGGTCATGGCGCCGGCGATCATCAGGTCGTTCTCCTGGACGTACTCCAGATACTTCTTGAACCGCTCATGGTAATTGGTGCCCATGGCCTGATCGATCTCGTAGGTGACGGAGTAGGTGGCGTTCATGGCGTCGAAGCCCACGCAGCGCTGATAGCAGGTGCCGGTCTTCTGGGAGATCATACGCAGCATCTTCACCTTCTTCACCAGATCCTCGGTGGACTGGTGGATGTGGGTGAAGCGGTTGATCTTCTTACCGGTCAGGTGGGAGGTGGCGGTCATCAGCTCCTCGTACTCCTTCATGCCCGCCAGGGCGTAGGTCATGGCGGCGGAGTTGACGTGGCCCCGGACGAAGGGGTGGTCGATGAGGGTCTTGGGATCCAGCAGCTCGCCCTTCAGATAGACCTTGATCTTCCGGTCGCGCAGGCTGTCTTTATATTCCTTGGCAGTTTTCATGGCGTTTCTCCTTACTTCACCCAGTCGTTGCGGATGCGCTGCCAGGTGGCGTCGCGCTCGGCGATGATGCGCTCGAGGTCATGGTCGTCCAGGTTGGCGAAGCGGCTCTGCTTCTTCAGGTAATCCTCCACAGAGGCGAACTCCTTGGGATCACGGTTGACGGTGAACTTGCCGTTCTCGAACTCGGCCAGATACCACAGGCCGCAGTCCACGGCCTCCTTGCCGATGTCCACGGTCACGTCGGAGGCGGTGCCCCAGCCGGTGGGACAGGGCGCCATCACATGGATGTAGGAGGTGCCGTCGGTGTTCATGGCCTTCTCCACCTTGGCCAGGTAGTCCTCGGGATAGCCCAGGGAGGCGGTGGCGGCGTAGGGGATGCCGTGGGCGGCCACGATCTCGAACATGCGCTTCTTGCTGGACTGGCTGCCGTGGATGCGGCTGCCGGAGGGGGTGTTGGTGGTCTTCATGCCGTAGGGGGTCAGGCCGGACTTCTGCACGCCGGTGTTCATGTACGCCTCGTTGTCGTAGCAGATGAAGATGGCCTTGTCGTTGCGGTCGATCATGCCGGACAGGGCCTGCAGGCCGATATCGGCGGTGCCGCCGTCACCGGCGAAGCCCACAACGTGATAATCCTCCAGGCCCTGGGCCTTGGCGCCCGCCAGGATGCCGCTCATCACGGCGGCAGTACCGGCGAAGGGGGGGATCATGCCGTTGGTGAACAGGGGCATGTGGGGATAGATGAATGCCACGGTGGACATGCAGTTGGGGGGGATCACCGCGATGGCGCGGTCGCCCAGCACCTTCAGGGCCAGACGGATGGCCAGCGCCGCGCCGCAGCCGCCGCAGGCCTTATGACCGTAGAAATATTCCTTATTGGTGATCGTCTTTGCGTTAAGCGCCACAAATATCCCTCCTCAGATTCACAAAGTTGGCTTCGCCAACCTTGGCGCTGCCGTTCAGCAGTTCAGTGTAGATGCCTTCGATGTCGGCCTTGGAGATGCTGCGGCCGCCCAGACCGCCCACATAGTTGGCGGCGGGAACGTCCACGGCGGCGCTCTTCAGCGCGGAGCAAACGTCAGTGTAGACAACGCCCTCGAAGCCGAAGCTGATATCCTTTTCCAGAACGCCCACGAACTTGGCGTTCTTGACGATTTCGGTCACTTCCTTGCTGGGGAAGGGACGCATGCAGCGGATCTTCAGCAGACCCACCTTCTTGCCCTGCTCACGCAGCGCGTCCACCACGCAGCGGGTGGTACCGGCCACGCTGCCCAGGGTGATGAGGATGGCCTCGGCGTCGTCGCAGCGATAGGCATCCACCATGCCGCCGTAGCTGCGGCCAAACAGCTTGCCGAACTCGGCGTCGGCCTCGTTGACCTTCTCGGCGGCCTTCAGGGTGGCCTGGTGCTGCTGATAGCGGAACTCGGTGTTGTACGGAGGGCCTGCGGTGATGCAGGTGCCGCGGGGCGCGTCCAGATCCAGACGGTTCTCGAACTTCTGATAGGGGATGTAGGCGTCCACCTTGCCCTGCTCGGCCAGGCTCACCAGCTCATAGGTGTGGGTCAGCACGAAGCCGTCCAGGTTCACCATGACAGGCAGCATGACCTCGGGATCCTCGGCGATCTTATAGGCCTGCAGGATGGTGTCATAGGCCTCCTGGGCGTTCTCGGCATACAGCTGCACCCAGCCGGATTCCAGCTCGGCCAGAGAGTCGCGCTGGTCGCCGTAGATGTTCCAGGGGGTGGCGATGGAACGGTTGGCGTTCATCATCACGATGGGGAAACGGGAGCCGCTGGCGTAGTGGAGGCCCTCCACCATGTACAGCAGGCCCTGGCTGGAGGTAGCGGTAAAGGCGCGTGCGCCCATAGCGCTGGCGCCCAGGCAGGCGGACATGGCGCTGTGCTCAGACTCCACATACAGGTATTCGCTCTCCAGGGAGCCGTCCTCCACGAAGTCGCTGAGGCGCTCCACCACGATGGTCTGCGGGGTGATGGGGTAGGCGGCGATCACATGGGGCTTTGCCTGGCGCACGGCCAGTGCCACAGCCTCGTCGCCGGAAACAAACAGCTTTCCGCTCATACTTCAGCCTCCTTGATCATGGTGATAGCGCCCAGCTTGCAGGCGCGGTTGCACACGCCGCAGCCCTTGCAGTAGTCATAGTCGATCTCCAGCGCGGCGCCGGACTTGTCGATGGCGCCGTCGGGACAGACCAGGAAGCAGCGCAGACACTTGACGCATTTCTCGGTGTCGATAACGGGACGGAAGGTACGCATACCGGAGCTGATGTCATGCAGCTGTCCGGTGGGGAAGGAGGGGCCAAGGGGCAGTTCCTTCACAACGTAGGTCAAATCAGCCAGAGGTCTTTCCATTTACAGCGCCTCCTTTACGATCTCATAGGTCTTGTTCAGCAGCTTCTTGTTCTTCTCCCGCAGCTTGGGAGCCAGCTGGTCGTCAATGGCGGCCTCCACGGCGGGGATGCTGGTGATGCCGGTGGCGGCGATCAGCGCGCCCAGCAGGGGCACGTTGGTGATGGGACGGCCCAGGATCTCCAGTGCCAGACCCGTGGCGTCCACGGTGACCACCTGCACGCCGTCGATGGCGAACAGGGCCTTGTCCTTGGTGGTGTTGATGATGACGGTGGCGCCGGGCTTCAGGCCGTTCTTGACGGGATCGCCGAACAGGGTGTCATCCAGCACCACGGCGCAGTCGCAGGAGACCACCTCGCTGCGGTCGGTGATGGCCTTGTCGTCGATACGGGTGAAGGCGAACACCGGTGCGCCGCGGCGCTCCGGGCCGAAGGAGGGGAACGCCAGGGCGTATTTCCCCTCAAAAAGCGATACGGCACAGCCCAGCAGTCGTGCCGCGGTGAACGCGCCCAGACCGCCGCGTCCGTGCCAGCGAATTTCTGTCATGTGTATACCTCCTCGTTTTTTGATTGTCTTGTTCTGTTCTATTTGCCGCCCTTCCGGGCAATGTCACATAAAAAACCTCTCTTGCGTTGCAGATGCTCCAGACCCGGAGCAGGCTGAAAGTCACTAAAATTGGTACAGGTAGAGATGAGCAAGCTTTCCATAAATCATGGTTCGCTGAGATGAAAGATGGGATGTATTGGATGTGATGTAGGAGGGGCCTGCCCGCGGGTCTTGGAGTGAATCCGCAATGTAAGAAGAGAAGGAAGAAAGCGTTGTTACTTGGCAGCCTTGGCAACCTTGATGGACTCGATCAGCTCGGGAACGACCTTGAACAGGTCGCCGGTAATGCCGTAATCGGCCACCTCGAAGATGGGAGCGGTCTCGTTCTTGTTGACGGC
>ERZ824575.2068-NODE-2068-length-16784-cov-5.174906_pt1 | contig 16784 bp, 14 predicted proteins | sample MGYA00519470_ERZ824575 | MGnify/ENA primary metagenome ERZ824575 (study PRJEB31778, sample SAMEA3449170) | human gut metagenome | biome: human gut; feature: human-associated habitat; material: faeces | place: United Kingdom | collected 2010/2012 ...
TAAAATTAAAATCGGTAAAATTCGATTCAAATTTATGGCGTTCGCTTCAGACCTCGAAGGTGCCTCTCTGCAAAATCACAGAGAGGCACCTTGTTTTTATGTCTGATTTTTACTCCGGTGAATCTTTGTGAAGATACGAAATCCATCGTAGAAAGCGACCTTGTTTTCAGGTTCTGTCCGGCGATGTGAATTTCTACGTCGCCTTCTTCGTGAACCGTACTTGCCCGAAACGTCTCGCCTGCCTCGGTCGCAACGAGACTGTTACAGGGATCGAATCGATCATCCGACGGCAGTCCTTGACGCACTCTTCGTCCGAGGCGTTCGTTGTAGTTGCCGTCTTCATTCCCGCCGCGGTCGGTCGCCGGAGACGGCGGTCGGCTCAGGCGGCAGGTTTCGTGCAATGGGTATGATTTAATTTGCAAAAGGGTGCGCCGTTTTGATTTTAATTCAAAATTGCTTCGTAATTTTGTCGCATGAAGATTTTGATCGTGGAAGACGAACCGTCGCTGCGCGAGATCATGTACCGTGCCCTCGTACAGGAGCACTACGTGGTCGAAACGGCGGCGACCTACGCCGAAGCCGACGCCAAGGTGGCGGGATACAGCTACGACTGCATCCTGCTCGATATCATGCTCCCCGACGGCAACGGACTGCGGCTGCTGGAGCATATCAAGGAGCTGCGCAAGCGCGAGAACGTAATTATCATATCGGCACGCAACTCGCTCGAAGACAAGGTTCTGGGGCTGGAGCAAGGTGCTGACGACTACCTGCCCAAGCCGTTCCACACGGCCGAATTGCTGGCGCGTATACGCAGCGTGCTGCGGCGCGGCCGCAGCGGCGGGGATTTGTCGCTCTCGCTGGGCAACGTCTCGCTCTGGCCGGAGGGCCGGCGCGTGGAGGTGGAGGGACGCGAGCTGGCGTTGCTGAAAAAGGAGTTCGACATCCTGCTCTACTTCATGCAGCGCCCGAACCATCTGGTCGACAAGGCCGTGTTGGCCGAAGCCGTCTGGGGCGACCATGTCGACGATGCGGACAACTTCCATTTCGTCTATGCCCAGATGAAGAATCTGCGGCGCAAACTCGCCGAGGCCGGCGCGACCGTCGAACTGAAATCCGTCTATGGCTTCGGGTACAAACTCTCGCTGCCGCAATCCGAATAACCCGCAGCGGGTACGCGACCGCATCCGCTTCCGAATACGCACTGCCGCATGAAACTCATCTCCCGCATCGCCCTGCGCCTGTCGCTCGCCCTGCTGCCTCTGATGGCGCTCTGGGGCGTATTGTTCTACTTTACGATGGTCGACGAGATCAACGACGAGGCCGACGATGCGCTGGAAGACTATTCGGAGCTGATCGTCAAGCGGATGCTCGCGGGACGCGAACTGCCGAAGCCGAACAACGGGTCGAACAACAGCTATTCGATCGTGCCCATCGGCGCTCCCGAAGCCGCCGCCCGTCCGCATATCGACTACTACGACACAGAGGTCTACATTCCCGAAAAGGAGGAGACCGAGCCGGCTCGCGTGCTGACGACGATTTTTCAGGATGCCGGCGGCGCCTATTATGAATTGAAGGTTGCCACCCCCACTTTTGAGAAGGTGGATCTTTTGGAAGCGATCCTCTATTGGGTGGTCTTTCTTTACCTGTTGCTGCTGCTGATCACCATTTCGCTGACCGTCTGGGTCTTCCACCGCAGTATGCGCCCGCTCTACGAACTGTTGCGCTGGCTCGACGATTATACGCCCGGCCGTCGCGGTGCGCCCGTCCCCTGCTCCACGCGGATCGTGGAGTTCCGACGGCTCAGTGCTGCGGCGCAGCAGGCCGTCGACCGTTCCGAAGCGCTGTTCGAACAGCAGAAACACTTTATCGGCAATGCGTCGCACGAGTTGCAGACTCCGCTGGCCGTGCTGGGCAACCGGATCGAGTGGTTGCTCGACAACACCGAACCCACCGAAAAGCAAATGGAAGAGCTGCTCAAAATGCAGCGCACGCTGCGCCAGATCGTGCGGCTCAACAAGACCCTGCTGCTGCTCACCAAGATCGACAACGGCCAGTTCCCCGAGAGCTCGGAGGTCGATTTGGTCGCGGTCGTCGGCGAACAGGTCGCCCTCTATGACGAGATCTACGCCGGTCGCGGCATCGCCTGCACAGTGTCCGCTCCGGAGGCGTTCGTCGTGCGGATGAACGAGTCGCTGGCGTCGACGCTGGTGACCAATCTGCTGAAAAACGCCTACCTCCATACGGCCGAAGGGGGTGCGGTCGGGGTCGAGCTGCGCGACCGCACGCTGACGGTGACCAACGACGGTACGGCGCCGCTCGATGCCGAACATATCTTCGAACGCTTCTATCAGGGCGCCCGCAAGGAGGGTTCCACCGGTCTCGGACTCGCGCTGGTCAGTGCTGTCGGGCGGTATTACGGATTGCGGATCGACTATCGTTTCGAAGGGGGGCGCCACCGCTTTTCGGTTCGTTGGCCGTGATTTTTTCGAAAAACGGAAAAAATTTCGTTGCGACGGGGAATTTTCAAATTCGTTTCAAAATCGCGTATGATCTTTGCATCATCAAACAAGGACAATGTTCAATTCATTTAAAAAACGAAACGCCATGAAAAAGCTTCTGATTCTCGCCGCCGCAGTGTTCGCCCTCGGCACCTCTACCGTCAGTGCCGACAACGATCGTCCGATCAGCGTCAGCGAACTGCCCGAAAAGGCGCAGCAGTTCATCCGCCAGCATTTCCCCAACGAAAAGGTCTCCTTCGCCAAGATGGAGCGCGAGCTCTTCGATACGACCTACGAGGTGATCTTCACCAGCAGCTCCAAGGTCGAATTCCTGAAAGACGGCGACTGGAAAGAGGTCGACTGCAAATATTCGACGGTTCCTGCCGCGATCATCCCTCAGCAGATCGCGCAGTACGTTTCCCAGCACTATCCCGATACGTCCGTCGTCCAGATCGACCGCGACAAACGGGATTACGAGGTGAAGCTCACCAACGGGTTGGAGTTGACGTTCGACCTGAAATTCAACCTGATCGACATCGACGACTGATCCTTTCGGACGGGTCGTCGGGCGATCGCCCGAAAATGAAAGCCGCCCCTGCCGCAACACATTGCGCCAGGGGCGGCTTGTTCGTGGCGTGCAGGTAGCCGGAGGTGCTTCGTACACGCCTTCTCGCAACATGGGTTTGGATTTTCCGCCGTACGGCCGTTCAGACGTTGCCGGCCGGCTTGCCGCCCTGCGTCACGACGATCGTGACTGCGGCTACGCTCAGTACGACGCCCGCGATCCCTGCCGCGGTGAAGGGCTCGCCGAAGTGAAGCACGCCGATCAGCACGGCCGTGAGCGGCTCCATTGCGCCGAGAATCGAAGTGAGCGTCGGCCCGATGGCCTTGATGGCCTTCACGAGTGCGATGTTGGAGACGGCCGTGGCCGGGATCGCCAGTCCGAGGATGTTGCCCCAGGTACGGGAGTCGTCGACCCAATGCAATCCCGATGTCAGGCTGCCCGCCGCTGCGAACAGCGCGGCGCCGATGGCCATGACCAGCAGCGTGAGGGTCGTCGATTCGACCTGTGCGGCGCGGGTTTTGCGCACGCCGATGATATAGCCCGCGTAGGAGATCACCGAAAAGAAGGCCGCGGCGATGCCGAACGTCGCGTCGCCGCCGTTCGAACGGATGTCGCCCGACGAGAGCAGTGCGGCGCCGGCGAGCGAAACGGCGATGGCCGTGAACAGCCGCCGCGAACAGCGTTCGCGGAAAAAGAGCGTCATGGCCAGCGCGACGGCCAGCGGATAGAGGAAATGAATGGTCGAAGCGACGCCTGTGGCGATGTTGGCATAGGCGAAGACGAGGCTCAGCGAACAGCCGGCCCGGAAGAGGCTCAGCAGGAAGACGACGCCGAAGTCCCTGCGGGCGATGCGCAGCCGCCGGCCCGTCGCCAGCCCGAAGAGCAGCAGCGCGACCGAGGCGACGCCCCAGCGGTAGGTCAACACCTTGAACGGTGAAAAACCGTCGCGGAGCAGCGTGACGGTGAACAGCGGTGCCAGCCCGAAGGTCGACGAGGAGAGGGCGGCGTAGGCGATTCCTTTGGGATTGTTCATGGTTCGGGTGCCGCACGGTTGCGTGCGGCGTACAAAGATACGAATAAGTGAGGGCAGAAGCAAGCGTTAGCTTGATTCTGCCGAACGGGAGTATCTAAGGCGCCAGCCAAAGGTGGCAACCTTTCTCGGAAAAGCCGAGGTTCTCCGCCCGGTTTTCGGCGGTTTTCGGCGGTTGCGGGCCGTACGGGTTGTTTCCCGCGTCGGGAGAACGGTCGCGCAAACGCGGATACTGCGGTTTCTCTGCAAACGTTTTCCGGTACATTTTTCCGCAAAAAGTGATGCGAAACGCAAAAAAACGAATATTGCGCTTTCGGGATCAAAATTTTTTGTATATTTGTTTACCTAAAAACCATCGCGCGGCGTCCGGTCGTCCGGAGCGCTGCGCCCCGATTAAAACTGCTACCCATGGAACACGCCTATGTAATAGGTCTGGATTACGGGACGGATTCCGTCCGTGCGTTGCTGGTCGACGCCCTCACGGGGCGGGAGATCGACTCCGAAGTGGCGCTCTATTCCCGCTGGAACAAGGGGCTTTACAGCGATCCCCGCGTGGCTCGTTTCCGCCAACATCCCAAGGATTATCTCGAAGCGTTGCGTCAGGCGGTGCGCGCCGTGACCGGCCGCCATGCCGATCTGGCGCCCTACGTCCGGGCGCTGTCGGTCGATACGACGGCCAGCACCCCCTGCCTGACCGACAGGGCGGGAGTTCCCCTCTCGCTGCACGAGGAGTACGCCGAAAACCCCGACGCGATGTTCGTGCTGTGGAAGGACCATACGGGGCAGGCCGAATGCGAGGAGATCAACGCCCTCTGTGCCCGCTCCGAGATCAACTACGCCTGCCATTCGGGCAACTACTACTCGGCCGAATGTTTCTGGTCGAAGGTGCTGCACCTGTTGCGCCGGGACGAAGCGCTGCGGCGCGACGCCTGGTCGGTCGTCGAACTGTGCGACTGGATTCCCGCCGTGCTGACGGGGTGCCCCGACGCCGCGAGCGTCAAGATGGGCCACTGCGTCTGCGGTTCGAAACTGATGTGGGCCGAGGAGTGGGGCGGCTATCCGCCCGAAAAGTTCTTCGCCGAGCTCGATCCCGTGCTGCTGCCCGTGCTGCATCATCTGCCGAACGTCAACTACGGCTGCGACGTCGCGGCCGGCACTCTGACCGGGGAGTGGGCCTCCGAACTGGGGCTTCCGGCGGGTATTCCCGTCGGCGTGGGGTGCATCGACTCGCATTCGGGAGCAGTCGGCGCCGGCATCCGCTACGGGACGGTGGTGCTCAACCTCGGCACCTCGGCCTGTTACATGGCCGTCATGCCGCCCGAAGCGATGGGCGATAAGATCGTCGAGGGGATTTTCGGGCAGGTCGACGGATCGATTCTGCCGCGCATGATCGGATTCGAGTCGGGTCTTTCGGCTTTCGGCGACGTCTACGCTTGGTTCAAGCGGCTGCTCTGCTGGCCGCTGCGGGAGATTCTCGCCCGTACGGAGCTGGTCGACGCGCCGACGCGCGACCGGCTGATCGCCGAAACGGAGGCGGGGATCATGGATGCGCTCACGCAGGGTGCTGCCGCACTGCCGTTGTGCGCCGACGCGCCGCTGGCTACCGACTGGCTCAACGGCCGCCGTTCGCCCTTCGCCGACAGTTCGCTCACGGGAACGCTCACGGGGCTGAACCTCTCGACCTCGGCTCCCGAGATCTACTACGCATTCGCCGAGGCGACGGCCTTCGCCACGAAACATATCCTCGACCACATGCGCGACAACGGCGTGCGCATCGACCGGCTGATCGGCGTGGGCGGCATCGCCCAGAAGTCGCCCTTCGTGATGCAGCTGCTGGCCGACACGACCGGTATGCGGATCGACGTCTCGGACTGCAAACAGGCCGGAGCGATGGGGGCGGTGGTCCACGCGGCTACCATCGCGGGACTCTACCCTTCGGTCACCGAAGCGCAGCAGGCGCTCTGCGCCCCCGCGTCGCGCAGCTATGTGCCCGACGTGTCGCGGCAGGCAGTGCTGAACGAACGCTATGCCCGTTACCGCGCCGTGGGCGCCTTCACCGAACGACTGAAAAACAACCGATAGAACTTCAATCAACCAATGAATCTACTCAAAGACCCGAACAAACGCAAATGGGTGATCGTGGCGACCATGTTCATCGCCATCATCTGCAACTACCTCGACCGGCAGCTGCTCTCGATCCTCAAACCCGAAATTCTGGAACATTTCGGCATCGGCGACATGCAGTACGCATGGATCGTCAACGTCTTCCTGATCTGTTACGCGCTGATGTACCCCGTATCGGGGATTCTGGTCGACCGGTTCGGCCCCAAGCGGGTGATGCTCGCGGGCATCGCCGTCTGGTCGCTGGCCTGCATCGGCGGCGGCCTGGCGCAGACGGTCTGGCAGTTTGCCGTGTGCCGCGGCATCCTGGGACTGGCCGAGCCGACGATCTTCGCCGGACAGCTGGTGGCCGTGACGCTCTGGTTCGAGAAGCGGCAGCGTGCGACGGCCAACAGCCTTTGTACGGTCGGCGGATCGCTGGGCGCGGTGATCGCACCGCTGGTGATCGCATGGCTCATGCGCTGGTTTTCGAACTGGCAGGAGGTGTTCCTCGTGGCCGGTGTGGCGGGTCTCGTCATCGCGGGGCTGTGGATGGTCGTCTACCGCACGCCGTCGCAGGAGATTCTCGACCGTACGGTCAACGTAGACCGGATGACCTCCTCCGGCGAGGAGCAGAAGTCCTTCACGCTGGGCGGGCTTTTCCGTACGCGCACGCTGTGGGGCGCCTTCCTGATCCGTCTGATAAGCGACCCCGTGTGGTATTTCTGCTGTTTCTGGCTGCCGGGCTACCTGCGCGGCATGGGCGAGGCGCAGAACCTCACGCACGAACAGACGCTCAACATGATCCAGTGGATCGGCGGCATCCCGTTCCTCGTCGGTGCGCTGGGCGGAATCCTCACCTCGGTCTGGTCGGATTCGATGATAAAGCGGGGCCGCAGCGCACTGTCGGCGCGCAAGGTCATGCTGATGGCGATGGTCGTCGTCGCACCGCTCTGTGCGGCGGTGCCTTATGTCGGCGCCAGCGAGACGCTCTCGTTCGCATGGCGTGTGGGGCTGGTCGTGGCGATTTTCAGCCTCGTGGCGGTGATGTGCCTCAGCTGGCTCTATACGCTGCCGGTCGTGCTGGCCGAGACCTTCCCGATCAAGAACGTGGCCAGCGTGATGGGCATCTGCTGCGGTGCGGGCGCACTGGGCAGCGTGGTGTTCAACCAGTTCGTCGGGTCGATCCCGTCCGAAGCGTGGTATACGCTCTTCGCGATCATGGGTACGCTCCACATCATCGCAGCCGTCGTGTTGTGGAAGATGGTGCGTCCCGAGTCGCCGGAGACGAAATAAACGAATAAACTGTCGAATTGCTATGAAGACGATAAAAGAACCCGCACGGGACATTCCCGTCCGCGCCGAGGCGGACGTTCTGGTCGTGGGCGGCGGCCCCGCCGGCATCATGGCCGCCGAGGCGGCTGCGGGCGACGGCCTGCGTGTAATGCTTGTCGAGAGCCGCGGTTTTCTGGGCGGCAACCTTACGATCGGCCTGCCGATTCTCGGTTTCCTGGGCCGCAAGGGTAACCAGATCATCGAGGGGTCGGCGCAGCGGTTCATCGACCGGCTACGTGCACGCGGCGCGGCGAGCGAACACCGCCCCTGCAAGAACCACATGAGCCTGACGATCATCGACGAGGAGGAGGTCAAGCGCACGGCGCTCGAAATCATGGAGGAGAAGGGCGTCGAGGTATTGCTTTACACCTTTTTCGCCGATGCGATCCGCGAGGGGGATGCGGTGAAGGGCGTCGTCGTCGAGAGCAAGGCGGGCCGCGAAGCGATCCTGGCCAAAACGGTCATCGACTGCACGGGCGACGGCGACGTGGCCTTCCGCGCGGGCGTGGAGTGCCGCAAGGGCGACGCCGAAGGCGGCATGCAGCCGCCGACGCTGATGTTCTGCATGAAGGGTGTCGACGTGCAGCGGCTGCGCGAAGCGATCGTCGGACATCCCGACGTCTACGACATGGACGTCATGCCGCCCGAACAGTTCCGCACGGGCAAATTCATCACCGTGGGGCTGCGCACGCAGATCCGGCAGGCGCAGGCGGCCGGATACCGTATTCCGGTGGCGCGCACGATCCTCATCACGGGACTTGCCGACGACGAGATCTGGGTCAACATGACGCGCGTGAGCGGCGTCGATTCGACCCGTCCCGAGAGCTATACCTACGGGGAGATCGAAGGACGCAAACAGATTTACGAGATCGCGCGCTACCTGCGCGAGTTCGTGCCGGGCTTCGCCGACGCCCGTATCGAGAAGGTCGCTCCCTTCATGGGTATCCGCGAGAGCCGCGTGATCGTGGGCAGATACGTCCTCACGGCCGAGGACATCATCGCGTGTCGCCGCTTCGGCGATGCGATCGCCGTGGCGGGCTATCCGGTGGACATCCACCACGCCAAGGGCGGCGACTGCACGATGCACTTCTGCGACGACAGTTACGACATTCCCTACCGCTGCCTGCTGCCCGAACGGGTGGCGGGACTACTGGTGGCGGGCCGTTGCTCGTCGATGAACCACGAAGCGATGGCTTCGACGCGCGTCATGTCGACCTGCATGGCGTTGGGCGAAGCGGCCGGACGCGCCGCACGGCTGGCCTTGAAGGCGGGCGTGCAGCCCGCCGACCTCGACGTGGAGGCGCTGCGCGCCGAATTGCGTGCGACGGGCGCCTATTTGGGATAGAATTACCCGATTAATTCATCCGACGTTTTCGCTGAGCCGAATGAGCAGAGCCGCGCTTGCGCGAGCCATGCCATGGCGAGAAAAATGAAGAATAAATTCAAAATAAAACATCAACCGATACCGAAAATGAAACAGATTGAAGAACCGGCCCGGCGGATTCCGGTGCGTGCGGAGGTGGATGTCCTGGTCGTGGGCGCAGGCCCTGCGGGACTTATGGCAGCCCAGGCGGCTGCTTTGGAGAAAGGCACCAAAGTAATGCTCGTCGAGAGCCGCGGTTTCTTGGGCGGCAACATGACCATCGGTCTGCCGCTGCTCGGATTCCTCGGGCGCAAAGGCAACGTCGTCATCAAGGGTCTGCCGTTGCAGTTCGTCGAGCGTCTGCAAGAGAAGGGGCTGGCTACGCACCACCGTGCATGTCCGCTCCACGTCAGCCTTACGATGATCGACCCCGAGGGAACGAAACATCTGGCATTCCAGATTATCAAGGAGTGCGGCATCGACCTGCTGATGTACGCCTTCGCAACCGACGTCATCATGGAGGGCAACACCGTCAAAGGCGTAATCATCGACTCCAAAAAGGGGCGCGAAGCGATTCTCGCCAAGCGCGTCATCGACTGTACGGGCGACGGCGACATCGCCTACCGTGCGGGGGCACCGATGAACTACGGCAACGAAAAGGGCATCCCGCAGCCTCCGACGCTCATGTTTTCGATGCGCGGAGTCGATTCGCGCAAACTGCGCGACGCCGTGGCCGACCATCCGGACGTATACGACATCGACTTCATCCCCAACGAGTTCTTCCGCGCGGACGACAACTGTACGTTCGTCGGCTTCCGCAACCAAATCAAGAAGGCCCGCGAAGCAGGCTACAAACTCCCTGTCGAGCGTACCATCTTCATGACGGGCATGGCTCCCGACGAGTGGTGGGTGAACATGTCGCGCGTCAACGGCATCGACGCAACCGACCCTGTACAGTACACGCAGGGCGAGATCATCTGCGCCGAGCAGAACGAGGAGATCGTACGCTATCTGAAAGCATACATCCCCGGTTTCGAGAACGCATACGTGGACCGCGTCGCTCCGTTCATGGGCATCCGCGAAACCCGTCGTATCGTCGGGGAATACATTCTGACCGAGGACGACATCTTCAACTGCGCCAGGTTCGACGATGTCATCGCCGTCGCAAGTTATCCGGTGGACCTTCACCATCCGGTGGGCGGCGACTGCTCGCTCTACTGGTGTCCGGACTGCTACGACATCCCGTACCGCTGTCTGATACCGCAGAAAATCGACGGCCTCATCGTCGCCGGACGCAACGTGTCGATGACGCATCTCGCATTGGCTTCCGCCCGCGTCATGGCTCCTGCAATGGCTCTCGGCGAGGCTGCGGGCAAGGCTGCGGCACTCTCCGTCAAGGAGAATGTCGAACTGCGCGACCTCGACGTCCGAAAACTGCAAGAGTCGCTCAAAGCGGAGGGCGTATATTTCAGAGAGTAGCGTATGTTCCGCAGGATTCTGATAATTACCGGTGTGCTGCTGTCGCTCGCCGGTACCGCCGAAGCCGGCGAAAAGGCTGAATCCGACGACGGCATCCACCGCGTGATGACGTGCAACATCCGCATCACGGGGCTCGAAGCCGACGCTCCCTACCCCGAACGGGTCTGGGAGAACCGCCGCGATCTGTGCGTCGAGACGATCCTTTCGCGGCGTCCCGACATCATCTGCTTGCAGGAGGCGATCTACGACTCCTACGCCTATCTGAAAGAGAAGTTGCGCGGCTACATGCCCTACGGATTCGCAGGGCCGGAGATGGATCCTTATACCGAAGGGTATCATTTCATCGGCAAGAACGTGATCTTCTTCCGCCGCGACCGCTATGAGTTCGTCTCGGCAGGGTGCTACTGGCTGTCGGAGACGCCGCTCGTCGGCGGCAGCTGTTCGTGGAACACCACGCGGGCGCGCCACTGCAACTGGGTGCGGCTGCGTGACAAACGTTCGGGCCGCGAGCTGCGTGTATTGGACGTGCACCTCGACCACAAGAGCGACGAGGCGCGCCGCGAGCAGATCCGGATGGTGATGGACGAGTGCGCGCAGTACGCCCCCGATTTCCCGCAGATTCTCTGCGGCGATTTCAACGCGGGTATCGACAGCGCGCCGATCGGCTACATCCGTACGGTCGACGGCTGGCGCGAGATGTACGAGAGCGTCCACGGACCGGGCGAGACGGGCTTCACCGCCCATGCCTTCAAGGGCGAGGAGTACAAGCCCAAGAAGTCGCACCGCATCGATTTCATCTTCTATCGCGGCGACGTGGAGGTGTGCGATGCGGAGATCGTGCGTGACCGCAAGGGGGCGATGTACCCCAGCGACCACTATTTCCTCTTCTCGGAGTTCACGCTTCGCTGAGCGTCGCGAAGGGATTGAAAAACGGGCCGGTCTTCGAAGACCGGCCCGTTTCCGTTTCGGGGGTGTGTTCAGAAGATGCCCGTGAGCATCGCCTTTACGACGTTGCGGTCGGGATTCGTGCCGCCGTATTGTTCGTAGGTGTAGTTGAGCTGGCAGCGCAGATGCTTGAAGGGCTGCCAGGTAACGCCCGCCGTGTAGTTGGTCTGCCGCGCTGCGGAGCGTCCCGCCACTTCGTCGAACTGCTCGAACCGCGCGGCCGGCAGCCACTTGGGGGTCACCCAGCAGGCGGCCATCGCGTAGTAGCCGCGGCTGTCGAACGGTGCGGCCACGTCGGGCGAGACGATGCCGGTACGGCCGGCGATATACTCGCCGCGGGCGATCCAGCGTCCGTCGTCGTAGCATACGCCGCCGCCGTAGCGCGTGCGTCGGGCGTAATCGGTGCCTACTTCGCCCCAGTAGTAGTATCCCGCGAAAGAGAGCGCGCGCAGGGGTTGAACCATCAGCCGCGCCACGACGTCCTTGCTCTTGTTCTTGTCCTTGATGTTGATCCCTTCGCCGTTGAATACGCCGACGTTGTAGTTGAGGATGCTGTATCCGTCGCGGTCGATCAATCCGCCGTAGAGCTGTGCGCCCAGGTCGCGTCCCGTGGCGTTGACACCGCAGACGTCGGTGAACCCCATCAGGCGGCAGACTGCCATCGAATATTCGATGAATTCGTATTTGAGCGGCACGTAGTGCGTGTTCTCGATCGAGAACGGAACCTTGAATTGTCCGACCTGCACGTTGAGGGCTTCCAGCGGTTTGTAGCGCAGGTAGATGTCGACGATCTTGGGCGATGCGAATTCGAGTTGCAGCCGGTAGTCGATCTTGGGCGAAATGTCGCCCTGGAAGTCCACGCGGGCGCGTTTGACGAAGAAGGTCGATGCGTCGTCGCTCCATTCGTAACCCAGTTGCAGATAGCCGGAGATGCGCGGGAGGCGCGACAGGATCCGGTCGGCGGCCGCCGACCGGCCTTTGAGCGTTTCGACCTCCGCCGAGAGGCGTTCGACGGTAGCAGCGAGCGAGTCGCGCTGCTGCGCGGCGCCCCGTGTCGCCGGAAAGAGGCCGGCGGCGACCGCCAGCGCAAGGAGGAGTCTCTTCATGGATCGTAAGGATTGTTTTGCAGCCGCAAAGTTCGAAAGATATTCCCGGATTTCCCTACGTGAAAATACCTAAAAACACGAAAGCCGCCGGTGTGTCGGTCCGGCGGCTTTTGCGAAGATCTGCGAGGGTCGGTTTTATCGCGGCAGAGGGAACGAGAGGGTGCGGGCGTCGAGATAGCTGCCCGGATAGATGCTTCCCACGCCCCAGATGCGGCGGCCGTACTCCCAGTTGAAGGCCTGTCCGTTGGAGACGGCGAGCCAACCGCTGGTCAGCCGCCGCACGAAGTCGCGTTCGATCGGCGTGACCTGCTGCTGGCGGGGCATACTCCAACGCTCCATTTCGGGTTTGTGCAGCGGAACGGGTTCGAGAATATGTCCGTCGACGACGACCGTTCCGGGTATCCATTTGTCGACGCGCAGCGAATCGGGAATCCGTTCCAGCAACTCCTGCAACTCTCCCTCGACCGCCTGTTCGACACGTTGCTCCGTCGTTTCGCGGGCCCGCTGCTGCTCCTGCCGTTCGATCTCCGCCTCCGTCACGGGAGGCTCCTGCGCTCCTGCGGCACCTGCGGCGAGCAGGAAGAGGATCGATAGGAAAAGATTCGTTTTCAACAGTCGTTTTTTCGCCATGGTATAGCTCGCGCAAGCGCGGCTCTGCCCATTTGGCTTAACGAAAACGTTCTTGTTCATCATAGCTATATTCCGGTTTGCGGTTCGTCAAAATACCTCCTGCAAAATCCTTACCGACTGCACGGCGTGAATCGCGTCGAGATGGTAGCCGTAGTAGACCAGCAGGGCGTTGAGATAGGCCACGCGCTGGCGGCGGTTGAGTCCGATCTCGGCGATGTAGCGTACGTCGCACTCCAACAGGTCGTGCAGGATGCGGGCGTCGTCGGCTGAAAGCACCTCGCCGTGCGGCGGCCGCAGCGGCGTGAACGAACCCTCGCGGATGTCGAACCACGCCCCCGGCAGGTAGGCGTTGCCCGGCGAAAAGCCCAGAAACCGGCTCAGGTTCGTCAGGAACCAGAGGTGGAAATTGGCCACCCCCTCGTCCAGCGCGTCGAGTGCCGCCACCGAACCCCAGACGAAGTCGAAGAGCCGCTGGTTGGGTTCGCACTCCTTGACCAGCCGGTAGAGCACCTCGGCCATGAAGAGCGCAATGGTCGACTTGCGGACGTCGAACGGCAGCGATTGCAGCACGATCCCGCTGCGGACCTCGCGGAAGCGGTGCATCTGCATGCGCGACGACTTCAACCCCTCGAACTCCACGGCGAACATCGGTTGGAACAGCGCCAGCTTCGACCCGTGGCCGCGTGCCGACCGGACGCCCTGCACCATGTAGCTCTGCCTCCCGCCGCTGTCGGTGAGCAGGTAGACGACCATTCCCGAATCGCCGTATTTGAGCGTGTGCAGCACGATGCCGCGCGCCTTGTAGGATTTCATACTCATGACCGTCCGGCCCCGACAGGGATTCTGTTCGCTTTCGGTATCTGTCGATCTAACGTATCCGCTCCGAAATAATTGTCGTTTTCAGCTATGAATTTGTCAATTTTTCACGGCGTCCACGCGTGCCCAGCCGTCGCGCAGCGCATGTCCCGTAACGGAGAAGCCCGCAGCGCGCGCCGCTTCGGAGAGCGGAGCGACGTCGGCTTCCAGAATCCCGCTCATGAGCAGCCAGCCGCCTGCGTCGAGCGCTGCGGCATAGGCCGGCAGCTGCGCCAGCAGGATATTGCGGTTGATGTTGGCCGCGATGAAATCGTACCGCCGTCCGGCGATCGCCCCGATGTCGCCCAGCAGGGGCGTGACCCGTGTTTCGACGCCGTTGGCGCGGATGTTTTCGACGCAGTTCTCATAGGCCCATTCGTCGATGTCGACCGCATCGACCGCTTCGGCGCCGCGCAGGGCGGCCACGATGGCCAATACGCCCGTGCCGCTGCCCATATCGAGGCCCCGCAATCCCGTCACGTCGCGGTCGAGCAATCCGGAAGCCATCAGGCAGGTCGTGGCGTGGTGGCCCGTGCCGAACGACATTTTGGGCATGATGACCACCTCCGCCTCCGTGGCGGCGGGAGCGTGGAACGGGGCACGGATCGTGAGCCGACCGTCGACTTCGACAGGCGTGAAGTTGCTTTCCCACAGTGCGTTCCAATTTTGCGGTTCGATGCTCAGAAAGGTGGCGCGTCCGACGCCGTAACGCGCCAGCAGCGCATCCACTTCGCCTTTGCAGTCGGCCAGCCGCTCCTGGGGGATGTAGGCTTTGAGCCGTGCGCCCTCCTGCTCGAAACTCTCGAAAGGGAAATCGGCCAGTTCGGCCGTCAGAATCTCCGCCTGTTCGGCGTCGGCCGCATCCAGCGTCAGTTCGATGTAATCCATAATATTATGTAAAATTATTGCTATCTTTGTACACCGGCTTCGGCAGCGGGTAAACGAGGTTTGCCGCTGCGTTCGGCTTCGGGGTTTCCATCAGACAAAGTTAGGGATAATATGGCAGAAAACAGCAGACGGTGGGCGGAAATCTCCCGCAGGTACCGTACCTACATCAAGCTCGAAAAGCGGCTGTCGGCCAATACGGTCGAATCCTACATGCGCGATCTGGAACAGTTCGCCCATTTCGTGCTGCGGATGTGGGACGTGCCGCCGCGCAAGGTCGAGTCGCAGATGATCGAGCGTTACATGGCGTGGCTCTACGACCGCGGCTGCGAGAAGAGTTCGCAGGCGCGTGCGCTGAGCGGTCTGAAAAGTTTTTTCAACTATCTGCTGCTCACCGATGCGATCGAGAGTTCGCCCTTGGAGTTCATCGAGATGCCCAAGTTCAGCCGCCGGCTGCCCGACGTGCTGTCGACCGCCGAGATCGACCGGATTCTCGCCGCAATCGACCGCACGACACCCAAGGGCGTGCGCGACGACGCGATGCTCGAACTGCTCTATTCGTGCGGACTGCGTGTCTCGGAGTTGATCTCGCTGAGGCTGTGCGATCTCTTCTTCGGCGAAGGGTACATCCGAGTGATCGGCAAGGGCGACAAGCAGCGGTTGGTTCCGGTGAGCGACACGGCCCGCGAAAAGATTTACGCCTATCTCGATTGCCGCAAAGGCGGCAGTTCGAGCGAGGAGACGCTCTTCCTGAACAATCGCGGCGGACGGCTTTCACGCGTGATGATCTTCACGATCATCAAGCAGGCCGTACTGCGCGCGGGTATCGACAAGCAGGTCAGCCCCCACACCTTCCGCCACTCGTTCGCCACGCATCTGCTCGAAGGCGGCGCTTCGATCCGGCAGGTGCAGGAGATGCTGGGGCACGAAAACATCATCACGACCGAAATCTACACGCACCTCGACAACGAGCACCTGCGCGAAACCGTCGAACGGCACCTGCCGATCTGATCCGGTTGCAACGGAGCGCTCCGTCGCACGAGTTGCGGCGGGACGATCGTCGCCGTCGGGATTCGCCGGTGCGCGTGCGCTTTCTGCCGCCGCCGTCCGGCGATGGCCCGAATCGATTTCCGGGGAGGAGCTGCGGATCGGTATTTTATCTCTTGCGGCTCTTTCCGTGCGGGGGCGCACTGCGTCGGACGTCGCGTTTCCCTGTGTCGAAGTCGCGGCCGATGCCTTTCGGGGCTGTCGTCCGCCGTCCCTGCGGCGGTCGTGCGCCGGACTCCGCCGTCCGGAAAAAATACCCCTTCTGACGGCGTTTCTCCTCCTGCGAGCGTGCCACGTAGACCTTTTCGCCCGTATAGGGATTCTTGCCCGTGTAGAACATCACCGACGAGAGCGTCATCGGCGTGGGGGTCAGGTCCTGCACCTGTTCGAGCGTGAAATGCAGCCGGCCCAGCACCTTGCCGGCCAGCGCCTGCATGTCGCGTTCGGTGCAGCCCGGGTGCGACGAGATGAAGTAGGGGATCAGCTGGTAGTTGAGCCCGTTGCTGCGGCAGATCGAGCGGAAGTCGTCGTTGAGCCGCTCGAAAAGGGCAAAGGGCGGTTTGCGCATCAGCGCGAGCACCCGCTCCTCGGTGTGCTCGGGAGCGACTTTGAGCCGTCCCGACGTGTGATGGCGGACGACCGTCTCCAAGTAGTCGCTTCCGTCGAAGAGGTCGTAGCGGATGCCGCTGCCGATGAAGGCCTTCTTGATCCCCTTTACGGCGCGGATCTTGGCGTAAAGGTCGAGCAGCGGCCGGTGGTCGTTGTCCAGGTTGGGGCAGATGCGCGGGTGCAGACACGAGGGGCGCCGGCAGCGGGCGCAGAGCGTGCGGTCGCGGCCGCCCATGCGGTACATGTTGGCCGAGGGGGCGCCGATGTCGGAGAGGTAGCCCCGGAAATCGGGCATCGCCGCGATACGGCGCACCTCGTCGAGAATCGACCGCTCCGA
>ERZ824575.2071-NODE-2071-length-16770-cov-3.893987_pt1 | contig 16770 bp, 11 predicted proteins | sample MGYA00519470_ERZ824575 | MGnify/ENA primary metagenome ERZ824575 (study PRJEB31778, sample SAMEA3449170) | human gut metagenome | biome: human gut; feature: human-associated habitat; material: faeces | place: United Kingdom | collected 2010/2012 ...
GGTGCGCCGGCTTTCGCCGGCGCTTAATGAGGGATCTAGTTGGTGCTCATTCGTTTTGCTGCGGACTCGACGTAGCTTGCCATCTCATCGACGTCGCAGACGTCTTCGAAGCGGACGGGTTTGGATTCGAGTTCGGCGAGCTGGGTCGGGGCGACCGTGTTGGTGGCCTGCTCGAGCACACGCATAGCCTCAAAATCATCCTCGGGAACGTCGAGGCCCAGGGCGTCGCAGCAGGCGCGCGGGAACTTGTAGGGGCTTGCGGTCGAAAGCAGCACGCGGGCCTTGGCACCCTCGGCGGGAGCGACTTTTTCAAAGACGTGATAGCCGCAAGCGGTGTGCGGGTCGATCACGTAGCCGTTCGCATCCCAGCAGCTCTTGATGGCAGTGCGGACCTCGTCCTCGCTGGCCCAACCGCAGCCAAAGACGCTCTGAATCTTTGCCAGCAGGTCGGCGGGAACCTCGTAGCGACCAGTCTGTGCCAGCTGCTCCATAAGGCCGGCAACGAGCTCGCAGTCGCCGTTGGACAGGAAGTACAGCATGCGCTCCAGGTTGGAGCTAATAAGGATGTCCATCGACGGCGAGATGGTCGTGAAGAACGGGCGGTTACGGTCGTAAACGCCGGTGGTCAGGAAGTCGGCAAGCACGTTGTTCTTGTCGCTCGCCACGACGAGCTTGGCGACGGGCAGACCCATGCGCTTGGCGTAGTAGCCGGCCAAGATATCGCCAAAGTTGCCGGTCGGTACGCAGAACTCCACGGCGTCGCCGACCTCGATGGCGCCGGCGCGCAGCAGCTGCGCATAGGCGGCAAAGTAGTAGACGACCTGCGGTACCAGGCGGCCGACGTTGATGGAGTTGGCGCTCGAAAGCACCGTGCCGGCGGCCTCCAAGCGCTCGGCAAGCTCCTTATCGGCAAAGATGCGCTTGACGGCACTCTGGGCGTCGTCGAAGTTGCCGCGGATGCCGCAGACGGCGACGTTATCGCCCTCCTGCGTGGACATCTGCAGGTTCTGGACGCGGCTGACCTTGCCCTCGGGATAAAAGACGGTGATGCCCGTGCCCGGAGCGTCGGCAAAACCGGCGAGCGCGGCCTTGCCCGTGTCGCCCGACGTGGCGGTGACGATCATGATGCGCTCAGCGCCGCCGTCCCTGGCGGAAGTGCGGGCCATCAGACGGGGGAGCATCTGCAGGGCGACGTCCTTGAAGGCGCTTGTGGGGCCGCCAAAGAGCTCCATCACATAGGTCTGAGGGGCGTCGGCGCCCGGCGCAGCGTCGAGTTTGACGAGCGGCGTAACCTCTTCACTCGCGAACGTGCCGCGGTATGCCTCGTCGACACACGCCGAAATTTCTTCGGCCGTGTAATCATTCAGTAACATTCCCAACACATCTTGAGCGATTTCAAAGTACGATTTATCTGCAAGCGAGCTGATATCGACCTGCTGGGTGCCGAGCTCGTCCGAGACAAACAAACCCCCGTCGGGAGCGATGCCGGTACGGATTGCCACCTTACTTGAGCACGATAAAGTGCGTCCTCGTGTACTATGATAAGTTCCCATATAACACTGCTCCTCGGATGCCTTGGTCCCAATCGGTGAAACCATGGTATCAGAGCGCGCAAAATAGGTTTGCAGAGGCTTTTTAGAAAGGTAACCTCCAGCCCATGATTAAGATTGCCAAGTTTGGCGGCTCGTCGGTCGCCGACGCTGAACACTTCAAGAAGATCAAGGCCATCGTCGACGCCGACCCTGCCCGCCGTTTTGTGGTGGTTTCCGCCTGCGGCCGCCGCTTTAAGGGCGACACTAAGGTAACCGACCTGCTCTACCTGGTTAACGCGCACGTTAAGTATCACGTGTCGTGCGAGGAACTACTCGAGGACATCGGCCAGCGCTATTTTGATATCGCTGACGAGTTGGAGCTCACCTATCCCATCCGCGAGGAGTTTGCGGCCTTTGCCGAGCGCGCCCGCTCGGGCGGCTACTCTACCGAGGAGCTCGTGAGCCGTGGCGAGTACTTCACCGCTCGCCTGATGGCAGAGTACCTAGGCCTGCCGTTCTTGGACGCCGCGACGGTTGTGGCGTTCCATCACGACGGTACGCTCAGCATGAATCGCACCTCCGAGCTGGTGCAGGAGTACGGTCAACAGGGCGGCTTTGTTATGCCCGGTTTCTACGGCGCGACGCGTGAGGGCCAGATCAAGCTGCTCGACCGTGGCGGCGGCGATATTTCCGGCTCGATTTTGGCCAAGTGCCTGGGCGCCGACCTGTACGAGAACTGGACCGACGTCTCGGGCTTCTATTCTGCCGATCCGCGTATTGTTCCCGAGGCTCAGCCCATTGCGCGCGTTACTTACGAGGAGCTGCGCGAGCTTTCGTACATGGGTGCGAGCGTCCTGCACGAGGAGGCCGTGTTCCCTGTGCGTGAGGCGGGTATTCCGCTGGTCATCAAGAACACCAATGCGCCGCAGGACCCCGGCACCATCATTAGCGAGACGGCTGATGAGGGCGAGGCAGAGCCCATCATTACCGGCGTGACTGGCAAGCGCGGTTTTGTCGCCATCAACGTCGCCCGCGACCGCACCAAGCCCCGTGTTGGCTTTATGCGCCGTGCGCTTTCGGTGTTCGAGCGTTATGACGTCTCCGTCGAGCATATGCCCACCGGTGTCGACCGCTTTGGCGCCGTGGTGCAGGAGCAGGACGTGCACGACTCGCTGTACTCGCTCGTGGGCGACATTCAGCAGGAGGTCGAGCCGCTCGAGATCGAGGTTGTCGAGGGCCTGGCGCTCATCGCGACCGTCGGCCGTAACCTGCGTGGCCGCGCAGGTATCTCGGGCCATCTGTTTGGTATGCTTGGCCAGGCCGGCGTGAGCGTGCGCATGATTTCGCAGAGCTGCGACGAGATCAACATCATTATCGGTGTCGAGGAGAAGGACTTCGACCTGGCGATTCAGACCATCTACCGTGCTTTCTCCGACGAGAACGGCATTGTGAAGGTCTCCGACTTGGAGGCTCCCGCGCCGGTCGATCCCGCTCTGGCTGCGCTCCACAAGTAGCTGCTATCTCGCTAGATTTTTGAGACTCGCCTCAAAAATCTACGGCGGGGCGTTTCGTTTCGGTTTCGTTTCGACGGGGCGGGTTTCGTGCCTGCCCCGTTCTTGTATACACTGGCAACAATAATCGGCCTGCTCAGCGTGCGGGCAAAAGCCACAACCTTTAAAGGGGGAAGCATGAAACAGTACATGGTTGCTATTTTGGGCGCGACGGGAGCCGTGGGCACCCAGATGCTCGAGTGCCTTAACGAGCAGGAGTTCCCGGTCGGTAAGCTCAAGCTGCTGGCGAGCGCGCGCTCTGCGGGCAAGACCGTTGAGTTCCGCGGCGAGCAGATCGTAATCGAAGAGGCTTGCCCCGAGGCCTTTGAGGGCTGCGACATCGTACTCGGCGCTGCCGGCGACGATATCGCCAAGGAGCTGCTGCCCGAGGCCGTCAAGCGCGGCGCCGTCGTGGTCGACAACAGCCATGCCTTCCGCATGGATCCCGAGGTGCCACTGGTCGTGCCTGAGATCAATGCCGACGATATCAAGTGGCATCACGGCCTTATCGCTAACCCCAACTGCGCGACCATCATCGGCCTGGTTCCCACGTGGCCGCTGCATCAGCTCGCCGGCGTGAAGCGCATGATCGTCTCGACGTATCAGGCGGCTTCGGGTGCCGGCGCTCCCGGCATGGCCGAGCTCGAGGCTCAGCTGGCCGCCCTGGGCTGCGGCGAGGAGATTCCCGAGCCGCGCGCGTTTGCCGCCCAGCTGGCGAGCAACCTGATTCCGCAGATCGGCGGCGTCAAGGAGGAGGGCTTTACCTCCGAGGAGATGAAGTTGCAAAACGAGGGCCGCAAGATTATGCGCCTGCCCGAGCTGCGCGTGAACTGCACCTGCGTGCGCGTGCCCGTGCTGCGTTCGCACTCCGAGAGCATTACGCTCGAGTTTGAGCGCGACATTACGGTGGAAGAGGCCCGTGCTGCGCTGGCTGCCGCTCCGGGCGTGAAGCTCGTTGACGACATGGGCGCCGAGGATGCGCACGACCGCTTCCCCATGCCGATGGACACCTCCGACCAGGACCTGATTTGGGTCGGCCGCGTGCGTCGTGACATCTCCAACCCCGAGGCCGCGCGTGGCATCACCTTCTGGTGCTGCGGCGACCAAATCCGTAAGGGCGCGGCAACCAACGCCGTCCAGATCGCTAAGCTGCTCTGCGAGTAGCGGTGGACCTGTCCGACGGGGGCCGGGCTTAGCTTTCAGAACGTCCTCGACCATGTGTGGCGCCTTGTCCTGCTCCTTCGGAGCCGCGGACAAGGCGCCACACTGGTCTGCGGAGTGTTCTGAAAGCTAAGCCCGGCCCCCGCCTGCGGTGACTCGGCTGCGAGCAGTCTGCGATGGGGCCGTTGTTGGTTGGGGCCGCTGGGCTGATGTGGGGGGCGCGCGGCTGTTGCGGGCCCTGGTCCCGGCGGCGGCCTCGGCGCTTCGCGCCTGCCGCCTTTGGGGACTGTGGGGCGTGGCCGGCAGCTGCGGCGCGTTGCGCCTGCTGCCTGTGGGGACTTTGGGGTCGTGCGGCAGCTGCGGCGCTGCGCGCCTGCTGCTTTGGGTGACTTTGGGGTCGATTGGGGTTGTCTGCACAGTTCGCGGTATTATGTTGCGGAGTTTTGAAAGGAGCCGCTGGTGGTCACGACGACGTTTGCTTCGCCTTTGGGCGAGATTCTGCTTGCCGCTGATGGCCGCGGTCTGACGGGGCTTTGGTTTGAGGGGCAGGAGCATTTTGGCTCCACGCTTCTCCGGGAAGACTCCGAACATGTTGAAGGCGCCGACGCGGTTTCCGGTACCGGTGGCATGTCGTCGGTAAGTCCCGCAAATGGTGCGGCCTCTTCGGTGCTTGAGCGTTCCTGGGCTTGGCTGAATGCTTATTTTGCGGGGCAGGAACCTCGGTTTACGCCGCCGTTGCATTTGATTGGCACGGCGTTTCAGCATGAAGTTTGGTACGAGCTGCTTTCTATTCCGCGTGGCGAGGTCGCCACGTATGGCGAGATCGCCCAGCGTGTTGCGGCTCGACATCGTGTGCCGGGAAACGAGGCACCCGTTGTGTCTCCCCGTGCCGTGGGGGCCGCGGTTGCACGCAATCCCATTTCGATTATTGTGCCGTGCCATCGCGTGGTGGCGGCCGACGGATCGCTCAACGGATATGCCGGCGGCCTCGACCGTAAGGAGTGGCTGCTGCGGCTTGAGGGCGCGTACGAGGAGTAGCGTTCGAGTGCTTTGCCTGTAGTAGCCGACTTCGACCAAAGCTCGCTCGAGTTCGCTTTGATCAGAGCACTTAAGACCCTTGTTTTCTGTCAATAGTGCCATCTGTTCGTTGATGGATATCCACGACTTCTGGTATTTCATTTAAGCCTCTTGATATAAAAAGAGCTGGAGTTGCGCATCGTCGAGAGGCTTTCCAGCTTTAGCAAAACAAACTTATTAGATGCGACGGGCCGCGTCAAGATAATTACCGGACGGCCTAGGAGGCGGCTGGTTGGCTGGTTTAAAACCTGGCGCGTGAAATGACGCTCCACACTATTCAGCGCGCTTGATAGGATGACGAACCACAGTCTTAAGTTTCTCCGGTGCACATTTGCGCGGATCGGAGAGATAGATTTCGTGATGTAAGCGGGTGTCTGAGAAGTCGGGGACATAGCCCTGCTCGGTCGCGTATTCATACATAGCGTCTACGGTTGCCGGCTCGCTGTCATAGGGTCCGGTATGCATGCATTGAACGCAGAGACCTTCATCAACTTTAAGCAGCTCGACGGCGGAAAAGTCCAGTTTCTTTTTGGTCGTGGCTTCCGCGACTGCCCAGTCAAAGTCATCTCGGGTGACGAAATCGGGCAGGCGAATGCACGAGATAAAGTTGAAATCGTCCTTGCGTACATAATCGATGTCGCCGCTCGGGGAGTCTTGCCACCAGAAACCCTCGAGCGGCGGTACCACAAAGTCGAAATAGCCCTCGATACTCCTTGAGCCTTTCTTCGACATCTTGACGGTATAGGCGATGCCGTAAAGCAGCGGCAGGGCGTTTTGATACTCGCCACCTTCGGTATTTGGGTTGCCCTTTCCGCGAACTGCAACGTAGCTCATAGGCGGGACAGTTACGATACTCGGCTTGCTTGCAGGTTTGTAGAGCTCCTTGCATTCCTTCTTAAAGTCGAACGCCATGTTGGCCGCCTTTCTGCGTATTGGCCTGCTTAGATAGCGGAATCATATCATAGAAACGAACAGCTGTTCGAATGATTTGGCTGACAGATTGAAATGCATGCGTTGTGTTTGGCGGTCGGCCTGACCCCGTCGATGATGTCTCTGCCTCCCCGTAGCCTCATCTATAGCTGCCGTTTCCCCATATAAAACCTGCCAAAATGAACCTGTCCCTTTTTCGTCGGCGTGAAATGGGTAATACTAAAGAGTTATCCGACCAGATGGGAACCGATCGATGGCTTATATCGAATTCAAAGACGTCATCAAAGCATACGGCGAGGGCGACGCCCGCATTCATGCACTCGACGGCGCGAGCTTTACCGTTGAGCGTGGCGAGCTCGCCATTATCCTGGGCGCCTCGGGTGCCGGCAAGACCACGGCGCTCAACATCCTGGGCGGCATGGATACGGTAACCTCCGGCACCGTGACGGTGGACGGGCGCGACGTGAGCTCCGCCAACGAGGCGCAGCTTGTGGAATACCGCCGCGCAGACGTCGGTTTTGTCTTCCAGTTCTACAATCTGGTTCCCAACCTGACGGCCCTCGAAAACGTTGAGCTCGCAGCTCAGATCTGCCCCGATTCGCTCGATGCTGAACAGACGCTTCGCCAGGTTGGCCTGGGCGAGCGCCTCGCCAACTTCCCCGCGCAGCTTTCGGGCGGCGAGCAGCAGCGCGTGTCCATCGCCCGCGCACTGGCAAAGAACCCCAAGCTGCTCCTGTGCGACGAGCCCACGGGCGCGCTCGACTATAAAACCGGCAAGCAGATCCTGCAGCTGCTGCAGGATACCTGCCGCAAGCAGGGCATTACGGTCATCATCATCACGCACAACTCCGCGCTGGCGCCCATGGCCGATCGCCTGATCCGCTTTAAGAGCGGCCGCGTGGAGAGCGAGACGGTCCAGCAAAATCCCGTGCCCATCGAGACGATCGAGTGGTAGCGCCCATGGACCAAGATTGCCAAAACAGCCAAAACCACGATACGGAGCACGCGGGCCGCGATCGGGAGTTCGCGACCTACCGTACCGCTCAAAGCTCAAACGATATGGTGCCGACGGTTTTTCGCCGAGGCATCTACCGCACGATTCGGGGCAGTCTTAAGCGCTTCCTATCTATCGTGGTCATCACTGCGCTTGGCGTGAGCGTGATGTGCGGCCTTAAGGCGGGCTGCGAGGATTTGTGCGATTCGGTCGACGCCTATTTTGACCAGCAGAATGTCTATGACATTAACGTGCAGTCGACCTATGGCCTTACGCGCGACGATCTCGCGGCTATCCAAGAGGTCGACGGCGTCGAGACGGTCGAGGGCATCTACACCGAGACCGCCTACACCGCCGTGGGCACAACGCGCGAGCGCGTGGTCGTGCAAAGTCTCTCCAAGGAGAACATCGATCAGCCGGTGCTGGTGAGCGGCGATTTGCCCGAGAGCGCCGATGAAGTCGCGGTGACTTCGAAGTTCCTGAAGGCTTCGGGCAAAAAGCTCGGCGATACGGTGAGTTTTGCCGCCAATGACGCGAGCTCGTCCAACCAAAGTGCCAAGGATCAGTTTGCCGCGGGCGATTACACCATTACGGCCGAGGTCCTCGACCCCACTGATGTGAGCTCCGACTCGACAGTCAACGCCTTCCGTGCCGCTTCGGCTGCGGACTATAAGTTCTATGTGAGCGAGGATGCCGCGACATCATCGTCCTACTCCGCGGTCCACGTGATCGTCGAGGGAGCCAAGAGCCTCAACTCCTACTCGGATGCCTACACAGCAAAGATCAATGAGGTCAAGGGCAATATCGAGAAGATCCGCGAGGAGCGTGAAAAGGCGCGCGTCCAGGAGCTGACGGTTGACACGCCGGCAAGCTTGGATGCGGCTGAGCGCCAGGCCGCCATGCTCTTTGGGATTGAGCAGGATAGCATCAACCGCATGGCCGAGGGCAGCGAGGAGCGCGTCCAAGCTCAGGTCGAGTTGGACCAGCGCCGCGCCGCCGCCGATCAGCAATTCGCCGATGCCCGCGCCGAGCTTTCCAATCTGGGTGAATGCACTTGGTACATTCAGGACCGCGGTAACATCGCAAGCTACTCGAGCGTCGAGAGCGACAGTTCTTCGATCGAGGCCATCGCCACGGTGTTCCCGTTTATCTTCTTTATCGTCGCCGTGCTCATCAGCCTCACCACCGCCACGCGCATGGTCGAGGAGGAGCGCACGCTTATTGGCCTGTACAAGGCGCTTGGCTATTCACGCGAGCGCATCCTGTCCAAATACGTGGACTATGCGCTGTGGGCATGTCTGATCGGCGGCGTGCTCGGCAACATCATCGGCTTTGTGGGCCTGCCACTGTTCTTGTTTACGGTGTTCGACGACATGTACTCGCTGCCCCAGATGCTGCTTTCGTACGATATCGTGTCTTCACTCGTGTCGGTGGCGCTGTTTGCCGTGGGCGTGGTGGGCGCTACGATTATCGCCTGCCGCCACGAGATGGCCGAGACCCCAGCCTCGCTCATGCGTCCCAAGGCCCCGCGCGCCGGCTCTCGCATCTTGCTTGAGCGCATCGGCTTTATCTGGCGCCGCATGGGCTTTTTGAACAAGGTGGCAGCACGTAACCTGTTCCGCTACAAAAAGCGCGCTTTTATGACCATCTTCGGTATCGCCGGCTGCACGGCGCTCGTGATCTGCGGTATGGGCATTCGCGACACGTCGGTGGCGCTTTCGCCCAAACAGTACGGGCATATCACGCGCTACGACCTGCTGGCGGTCGCCAATCCCGACGATTTTTCGCAGACGTGCGCGGCATTGGATGAGCGCAGCGCGGCCAATGATTTCAACGTGACCGTGACCTCGACCCTGCCGATTATGACCGACAACGTCACCTTTACGTTTGGCGGCAAGAGCGAGACCGTGCAGCTGATCGTGGTGCCCGATAACCGCACGAGTGACTTGGGCGATTACGTGCGTCTGGAGGATGAGTCAAAAGAACCGCTGTCTTTGCGTGACGGAGACGTGTATCTGAGCAAAAGTTCACAGCTGGTGCTGGGGATTCAGCCGGGCGATACGGCTCACGTCCAGGATTCGTCGCTCAATGTTGCCAAGGTCAAAGTCAGCGACATTTCGCTTAACTATCTGGGCAACACGCTTTACATGACGCAGGGCACCTATGAGCGCGCGTTCGGTCGAAGCGCACGTCTTAACGGCGTCTTTGTGCTGCTTAAGGGTTCGTCGGCCGACCAGATTGCGTTTAGCAAGAATCTTAAGAGTGACGGTTGGCTTACGATTTCGAGTACGGCCGAGCATTGGGAAAACTATGAGGCGAACTTTACGATCATCAATTCGGTTGTGGTGCTCGTGACCTTCATGGCAGCGTGCCTGTCGTTTGTGGTGGTGTTTACGCTGTCCAACACGAATATCTCCGAGCGCGAGCGCGAGCTGGCGACCATCAAGGTACTGGGCTTCCGCCGCGGTGAGGTGCACCATTACGTCAACAAGGAGACGTTGATCCTCACGGCGATTGGCGCTGCGCTGGGCGTGCCGCTGGGCGGCTTGCTGGCCGAGAGTTTTACGTACATTTTGCAGATGCCGTCGCTGTACTTTGATGTCGAGGTCGAGCCGCTAAGCTACGTGCTCGCCGTGGTGCTTTCCTTTGGCTTTACGTTTATCGTCAACCTCGCCACCAATCGTACCCTCAACAAGATCGACATGGTCGGCGCCCTCAAGAGTGCCGAGTAACCTGCCAAAAAGGGACAGGTTTATTTTGGCAGGTTTTATCTGGGCAAACGCCGGACACCTACGGGCGATCCGGCGTTTGTTGCTTTGATATGCTTTGCTATCTTCTGCTCGCAGGCGTGGATGAGAGGCTCTCTTTAGCCTTCGAGATTGGGCTTGAATGGGTTGTATGCCACAAAACGGGCCTATCTACTACGTTTAATTGGATACTCTCAATCATGCCGGGGAAACGAAAAATAAAACCGCAGGTAGAAGGCCTGTCGATTTTCAAAAAAGGCAGGTATGGTCGGCTCTCTCGAGTTAAACGTAGTAAATAGGCCCTTTTCTTGGCGCGTGGTCAGCTCAATGCTAATCTCCGTGCCGGAACTGGCCCAGTTGTTTGTAAGTTGCGGTGATATAGGGACTGTTTGGCGCTTTGGAGCCTCAAAACAGTCCCTATATCACCGCAACTTGGAAGGGGCGGGCGGTGTCGGATGAGTGGCGCTGGCTGGTTGGGGCGGTTTAGGCCTGTTTGCGGCACTTCCATTGTTTGCGACACCAGCGCATGAGCGCCTTTACGATGGGAATCGTGATGAGGATGATCCATGCAGGATGGGGCTGTCCCAAACAGAGCCACATGTAGAGGAACCAAGCGATGGCGGCTGCTGGATAGACGCATTCAGTGAGCTTTGACAAATGGCGTCGATCGATAAAGTCACCAATCGCGTAGTAGATGGGAACCAAAAAGACGAGGAAAAGCCCCATGCCCCATGTGCCGTAGACAATGCCGAGCACCAGATAGGCGAGAGTGACAAGTGCGGGGAAGGGGAATTTGTTCCATGCACGTCCGACCTTGGTGTGGAAATGCTTGCCATGACGGTCGAGCTTGTCGTGTGCCTCCTTCCAGCTGGAAAACGTCTCGCCGTCGATGGTGACGGTGCCGTCGCCATTGGTACGCACGCTATGTCCATCGTCCTCAAGCGTATCGATATGCACGCCGCCCGGCCCCACATGCACCTCTTCGCCCTTGCGCTCGTTGGTCACATGGATGCCGCTCCAACCAACATGGACTTCCTCGCCTTTATTGGGATCAATGACGTGGATACCGCGCGCGAGGGAAATATCGACAAGTGGTTTGTCACCGCAATCGGCGTGCTCGGCAGAATCCTCAGCCTCGTCAGCCACATCCGCCGTCTCGGTGTCGGCGCTACCGTCCTCCGGGCCGTCGGCATCGTTGGCCGCCTCCCCATATAGCAGCTTGTCCAACGACACGCCATACAGCGCGGCGAGCGCAATGAGGTTATCGGTATCGGGTGAGGACTCGCTGCGCTCCCATTTACTAACAGCCTGGCGGCTTACGCCCAGCTGGGCAGCAAGCGCCTCCTGAGAAAGCCCGGCAGCTTTACGGCGATCGACGAGGCGCTGTGCCATCGCAAGATCCATGGTGGTTCCTTTCGTTTGATGGTCGAATCGAATGAGCCGAGTATGCCGAGAACAACCGGTAGCGACCACCATTTCTAGTTAGAATCTGCTCAAACCCTACCGCAACTACCGGTAGCAACCCCTAACGACCAGCCATTTTAGGACAAATGTCAATGCAAGTAGCAGCCAAGAGCTCCCACTCAGTAAATTGCGGTGGAATAGTTCCTAAATTCAGCCATTTGCGGGCTAAGCAGGAACTATTTCACCGCAACTGAATTTCAGGTCAGGCACCCGCAGCAAGAAGGCGAATAGCCTCGGCCTCCCCAGTTACCGCAGGAGGCCCCAGGGCTTACCTCCCAAATCTTTCCGCAGGACGGAAGGATCCCGCCGCGCGAAGCACACGGCGGGATCCTGACATGTCCGAGGACGATTTGGGAGGTAAGCCCTGGGGCCTCCGATGAGAGCAGTTTCGGCCGAGGCTATTCGTCGCCGAAGCTGATGCCCAACGCCTTGGCCTCGCGCACCAGATCGCTCTGGGGATCGACATACTTGAGCTTGCCGGCGACATCCTCGAGCGGCATGTGGCACATCTTGCCGTCGCGCAGGGCGATCATGTAGCCAAACTCGCCGCGTAGGCAGCCAAGTGCCGCCTCGACGCCGCACTGGGTCGCAAAGATGCGGTCCTGGGCATCGGGCTGGCCGCCGCGCTGCGTGTGGCCGGGGATGGCGACACGGGTCTCGCGACCGGTCTTGGCCTCGATCTCCTTGGCGATGTCGTAGACGATCGACGGGCTCGTGCGCTCGGCGAGCTTTTTCTTGTACTCCTTCTTGGACAGCGCCGCATCCTCCTTGGAGATGGCGCCCTCGGCGACGGCCACGATGGTAAAGCGGCTGCCGGTCTCCATGCGATGCTCGATGGTCTTGATGACGTTGTCCATGTCGTAGGGAATCTCGGGAATCAAGATGACATCCGCGCCGCCCGCGACGCCGGCGTACAGCGGGATCCAGCCAACCTTGTGGCCCATGATCTCGATGACAAACACGCGGCCGTGGCTCGAGGCGGTAGTGTGGATGTCGTCGATGCACTTGGTGGCGACGTCGATGGCGCTCGTAAAGCCAAACGTCAGCTCGGTGCCCCAGGTGTCGTTATCGATGGTCTTGGGCAGGGCGATAACGTTGAGACCCTCTTCGCGCAGGCGGTTGGCAGTCTTGGTGGAGCCGTTGCCGCCCAGCATAAACAGGCAGTCGAGCTGCAGCTTGTGATAGGTGTGGACCATCGCCGGCACCTTCTCGACGCCGTCAGCCTCGGGAATGTCCAGACGCTTGAACGGTGTGCGGCTCGTGCCCAGGATGGTGCCGCCGCGGGTGAGGATGCCGCTAAAATCGGCGGGCGTCATGACGCGGAACCTGCTGTAGATAAGGCCCTGGTAGCCGTCCTCAAAACCATAGATCTCGATAGGTTCTTCGCTATTGGTCATAAGCGTTTTGACGATGCCGCGCATGGTGGCGTTGAGCGCTTGGCAGTCGCCGCCACTGGTAAGAAGACCGATCCTAAGCATGATGAATCCTTCCGGGCAAGTTATAACATGCGCATAAGTTTACCCCCGCACACTGTTGATACGGGGGTAAAACGTGTTAGCTCAAGCGTATAGAAATGTAAACAACGTCAGGCGAGCGTAAGGTCGACGAGCCTGGGTCCTTACAGTGCGAAGGCGTCGACGTCGCCCCAGTGGCGGCGCAGCGTAATGGCGGCGGCGGGTTCGGTATTGTCAAAGACGACCGACCATTGCGTATTGCTGGTGATATCTTCCGGATTGGGTTCTTGCGCTGCGGCACGCAGGGCTTTCCAGACAATCGTTTCGTCCTGGGCACCGACATGGGCGTCAAGGACATCGGCGATTGCGACGGCGCGCTCTTTACCATGGCCCAGCTCGCCATTCTTTTGGTTGGGCAGCACTTCGTCGCCATAGCAGGCGTAGAAGTTCGTAACCTGGCGTACAGGAGTCGCTTTGAAAGCACGGTCCGGATCGCGCGGATCCCACTCTACTACGCGCGCGTCACCGGCGGCGTCGTTGATAAAGAAGTGGTAATCGCGTCCTGCCATGGCGTGCATGTCGTAGGCGGAAAGCAGGTCGACAGCTTCTTGCGTGGTGGCGGCACGGTCGAGCACCAGGCGGATGGCGAGCGAGGTATTGATGACGGGGCGCTGCGTGTCCTGGTCACAGGGCTTGGAGTCCAGAGTGAGTACGGCAATGGACACGCCGCATTCGTTAACACCGTCGAGCTGGGCAAACGGGCCCATCAACGCCGCGGCGCGTCCGGTGACGGAGTCAAGCGGAGTGTTGGCGCCCAGGTTATTGAGGGCGGCAAACCCGATGGAAGCATAGCCGCCGCGTGGGTGATTGCGCACCAGCAGCGCCGAGGTGTCGTCCTTAAAGTCGTAATTGCGACCGGTGCGCACGCGGCCTTCGGCATCTACGGCGACAAAAGCGCTGCAGGCAAACTGGGGCGCCTGGACATGTGCCGGCACACCGGGCAGCACCTGCGCCACCACGGCATCGATGTAGGCCTGGTCGTCGCGCACGCCAGCGGCGATGATGCGATCAAGATCGTAGTCGTAGGCGATGTCGATTGCGTACAGGTCATAGCCATCCGCGTAGCCGGTCAAGCGTTTGAGCGACGCGGCGGACTTGATTTGCTTGTGATAAACGATACCGGTGGCAGCGGCAAGGCTGACGGCGACTCCCACGACACCGCAGGCGATGGCAATGTTACGTGGCTTCATGGCGGCTCCTCTCGTCCTGTTAGCGTAATTGTCGCAAAAGGTGCACGGGCATGATGGCTCAACTTGGTGAGCGGTGCGGGATTAAACACGGAATGAAGAGTGCAGCGCTGGCGTGGCGGGGTATGCTGGAGGGGACCATCAACCCAGCGAAAGGGGAGAGCATGACGGATCAGGAAACGCCCGAGCGCGCGCACGTGACGGCCGACGATATCGAGGCTGCCAACGACCTTATCGACTTTATCGAGGCATGCCCCAGCATGTTCCATACGGCAGCGACCATTATGGCCGAGCTCGACGAGGCGGGCTTTACCTACCTGCCCGAGAATGCGGCGTGGGACATCGAGCCGGGCGGGCGTTATTACACGCAGCGCAACACCTCGAGCGTTGTTGCCTTTAAGGTGGGCGAGGACCTGGCCGCGACGTGGGGCGAGGACGGCGTTGCCGGCGACTACCATTTTCAGCTGACGGCGTCGCACAGCGACTCGCCTACGTTTAAGGTTAAGGCCGTCCCCGAGCTCGACGGCGCAGGCGAGACGCTGCGTCTGAACACCGAGGCCTACGGCGGCATGATCGACTACACCTGGTTCGATCGTCCGCTGGCGCTCGCGGGCCGCGTACTGGTGCGCGAGGGCGACCGTATTGAGAGCCGCCTGCTTACCACCGAGCGCGAGGTTGCCATTATTCCGAGCCTTGCCATCCATATGAACCGTGGCGTTAACGAGAGCTTTGCTCCCAACCGAGCCGTTGACCTGTGCCCGCTCATCAGCGCCGGTGAACTCAAGCAGGGAGATTTTGACGCTCTGATTGCCGATGAGCTGGACGTTGAGCCCGAGCAAATTTTGGGCCGCGATTTGTTCCTGGTCAACCGCCAGGATGCGCGCATTTGGGGCTGGGCCGACGAGTTTATCTCGACGCCCAAGCTTGATGACCTGGCTTGCGCCTATACCTCGCTACAGGCATTTTTGGGCACCGAGAACGCGCACGACGTCTCGGTCTTTTGCTGCTTTGATAACGAGGAGGTTGGCTCCGAGACCAAGCAGGGCGCCATGTCGACCTTCTTGGCCGACGCGTTGCGACGCATCAACGGGTCGCTGGGCTTCGATGACGAGTCGTACCATCGCGCGCTTGCCGCCTCGATGCTTGTGAGCTGCGACAACGCGCATGCTGTGCACCCCAACCATGCCGAGAAGTGCGATGCCCGCAACCAGGTCGTACTCAACGGCGGTATTGTCATCAAGGAAGCCGCCAACCAGCACTACTGCACCGATGCCTTTAGCCGCGCGGTGTTCCAAGCCATCTGCGATGACGCCGACGTACCCACGCAGGCCTTCGCCAACAAGAGCGATATGGCGGGTGGCTCCACGCTCGGCAATCTGTCGAACATGCAGGTGAGCATGCATGCCGTAGACGTGGGCCTGCCGCAGCTGGCCATGCACTCAAGCTACGAGACCGGCGGCGTACGCGACGTGATGTACGCCATCCGCGCCCTCACCGCCTTCTACGAGCGCAACCTCAACATTAACGGCGCCGAAAGCGTGGAGCTCTAAAACCTGCCAAAAGAGGACAGGTTTACTTTGGCAGGTTTTATCTGGGCAAATGCCAGTGGCATTGCAAGCCGATAGGACCCTAAAACGCCGCAGGTTGAACAAAAGTCAGCGAGAGCCCGTCTGGGCGAGCAAGGTGCCTTGAAAGAGGAGGGCATTGGCCTTCTGGCCATGCCCGACGATTGAAAGGCAGATTGCCGTCCAGACGGGGTCGCAGCGTCGAGTGGTCCGCCGTTCGTTAGAACGGCGGAACAAGATTAGTGCTCGATCCAGCAACGCAGGGTCTCGCCAGCCTGTAGGTGACGCAGATTCTCCGCGGCAATGTCGACCACATTGTTGAGCGTGGCTGCCAGGTGGAACCAACCGGAGACGTGCGGCGTGATGAGCATGTTGGGCGCATCCCACAGCGGGCTTGTCTCAGGCAGCGGCTCGGGGTCGGTGACGTCGACCGCGGCGCCGGCGAGATGTCCCGACTCCAAGGCGGCAACCAAGTCGTCGGCGACCACAAGATCGCCGCGGCCGCCGTTGGCAAAGAAGGCGCCCGGTTTCATCGCGGCGAAGAACTCGGCGTTCGCCAGGCCGCGGGTCTCGGGTGTGCTGGGCATAAAGGATGCGACGATGTCAGCCTCGGCCAGGCGCTCGGATAGGGCGTCCATGCCGTCCATGTCCTCAAACACAATGGGGTAGACGAGCGGATGGCGCTTGATGCCGCGGACGTGCGCGCCCATGCCGCGGCAGAGCGTGGCGAAGTGGCCGCCGATATCGCCCGCGCCCAGCACCAGCACATTGGCGCTTTTGAGCGAGGTGACCGGCCCCAAATCCTCCCAGCGATGCTCGCGCTGCAAGTCGTGATAGCCGGGCAGGCGCTTCATCATGGAAAGGACCATGGCAAACATGTGCTCGCTCACAGCCTGGCCGTAGGCGCCCACCGAGCAGGAAAGCTTAGCGTCGGCTGGCACGGTGCCGGCGGCCAAGTAATCGTCATAGCCCGCGGTCTGCAGTTGCAACAGCTGGAGATGCTCGCATGCTGTGAGCATGTCAGGGTCGATGTTGCCCAAGATCACGTC
>ERZ824575.2112-NODE-2112-length-16401-cov-2.774501_pt1 | contig 16401 bp, 15 predicted proteins | sample MGYA00519470_ERZ824575 | MGnify/ENA primary metagenome ERZ824575 (study PRJEB31778, sample SAMEA3449170) | human gut metagenome | biome: human gut; feature: human-associated habitat; material: faeces | place: United Kingdom | collected 2010/2012 ...
TTTCGTGCCGCTTCGTCAATCTCGGCGCAATACTGTCTTACGTACACCCAGCTATACTGCGGGGCATATTTACTTTTGGGGAAACCACAAACTAAAGGCAGAAAACCGCAGTCGGCTTTCTGCCTTTTTAGATAAGCTTACATCAACTCTTTCGCCATCTGCTCAATCTGTGCTATGGATGCGCTCTTGAGGGCGGATTTGATGGTTACGGTGGTGGGGAGATAGGTTATATCCTTGCTCTTTTCAAGCATGGCTCGCATGACCTTGGCTGCCATGGGCGCCCACGCGCCGTTTTCTATAAAGCCCACGGTGCGGTTCTGATAGTTGCGCTCGGTAAGGTGCTCTATAAACGTGCGCATGAATGGGAATATGTCCGCGTTGTAGGTGGTTGTGGCAAGCACCAGCTTGCCGTAGCGGAACGCATCCTCAACGGCCTCCGCCATGTCGCAGCGGGCAAGGTCGCACAGAACCACCTTTTTGCAGCCAAGCTCATTCAGCTTGTCATTAAGCAGCTCCGCCGCAGCCTTGGTGTGACCGTATACGGAGGTGTAGGCTATCATAACGCCTTCGCTTTCCGCGCGGTAGCTTGACCAAATATCGTAAAGGTTTATGTAGTGCGCAAGGTTATCCTTAAGCGCGGGGCCGTGCAGCGGGCATATTATGGCAATGTCCAGCGCCGCGGCCTTTTTGAGCAGCGCCTGCACCTGCGCGCCGTATTTGCCAACTATGCCGATGTAATACCGCCTTGCTTCGCAGTCCCATTCTTCCTCAACGTCCAGCGCACCGAATTTGCCGAAGCCGTCCGCGGAGAACAGCACCTTGTCCTTTGCGTCATAAGTTACCATAACCTCAGGCCAATGCACCATGGGCGCGAAAACGAACGTAAGCTGATGCGCGCCGAGGGAAAGGCTTTCGCCGTTGGCAACGGCAACCTTGTTTTCTTCCGGTATGGTAATGTCAAAAAAGTCCGCTATCATGGCGAAGGTCTTTGCGTTGCCTACTACCTTAACGTTGGGATACGCGGCAATGAAATTGACTATGTTTGCCGAATGGTCGGGCTCCATATGCTGCACCACAAGATAGTCCGGCTCGCGTCCGTTCAGCGCTTCCTTAACATTGGAAAGCCATTCTTCGCCGAAGTGCGCGTCCACCGTATCCATAACGGCTATGCGCTCATCCATAATTACATATGAGTTATACGCCATGCCGTTTGGCACGATGTATTGCCCCTCAAACAGGTCAACGTCATGGTCGTTCACGCCAACGTATATTATGTCCTTGGTAATGCTGGAAATCATTTGTGTTCCTCCTTGTATATAAAGCTTATTTGTTGAAAATGTAGTCTATTATCCTAATATAAAGCGCGGGGACTACGCCGAAGCTGTACGGCACGTTCAGCCGCTCCGTGCTTTGGTGGAAATCCTTGCCCCAGCCGCCCAGCACTATGCCCGGCACATGCAGCGCCTTCAATGCCTGCATGGGGAAGCTGTATGTTATGTTCGCCCCGGCAAGGTTATTGAACAGCGCTTCGTGGTTCGCCTCCTCACTAAGACCGGTATAGCTCATGTCCGAAAGGCCCATGTAATAATCCTTCAGCGCCAGCTTTTCGCCAAACTCCCTTTCGGCATAGGCTATTATGTTCTCCGCAGCGCAAAGCAGCTTATGCGCGTCCGCATCGGCTGTATCCATATACACGTCCGGATAATAGGGCGGTATGAACGCAATTATTATCGTGGGCCGCTTGTCGCTGTACTGCTCGTAAAGGCAGTGCACAAGCTCAATGCTTACGTCCTGCAATTCAGCCTTTTGCTCCGTAAGTGTGCGGGCAAGGGCGGCAAGGCGCGCGTCTATATCGCTTTGCTCGGCCTTCACGGCGGCGTAAAGCTCCGCGTAGGTGATAACGTTCGGTTCAAAATCCCGTGTGGAGATGGGGCGGGGCATAAGCTGCCCGTAACGGCGCATATCCTGCCGCCGCTTTTCAAGCACGGCCGTGAACGCATCATACGCCAAGGTCTTCAGACGCTCCGTTATGCTCTCCGGGTCAAGGTCAAGTGTGAGCAAACTGTAATAAGATACCGCATACATGGGTATGGATACGGAGTAGTTGGCCTTGAGATCCTTCATTTTTAGACATACCGCCGGCGGGGTGCATTCGCCGCGCATATGCTCGCAGTAATCCGCATTCATGGCAAGGCGGGCGTATACGGCGGCGTTCAGGGCGTTCGCGTCAAGCCCTACGAAGGGCTCGTCCGCGTGGCAGCCCTTGCCCGCGCAAAAGAACAGCGGCATAACCTTGCCCGTTGCGCCGTAATGTATATAGCGCGTTGGGTCGTGCGCCATGTCGTCATTGAGATAGCATTCGCTCAGCAGCAGCGCGCGGTAATGTAAGTTTCGCTCGGCGGCAAGCTTATTTAAGAAAGGCGCGGCGGTGAGCATGCCTTCGGAGTTCGTTTCCTCTCCGCATACGGCAACATATAGAAGATTCCCACTCAATGCGGATAATTCCTCGCCGTAGTGCCGCAGAAGCTCAATTATAAGCGCATGGCCGAATTTCATATCCGCGCTGCCGCGGCCGAAAAGCCAATCCCCGCTTTCGTAATCCTGCCTGCATTCTTCGCTCATGGGCAGCTCGCCTATGCGCGCGGTTATGGCGTCCATGTCGAATGCAATGTCCTTAAGCTGGGCGTATTCGTCCGCATCAACAACGTCGTAATGTCCGGTAAGTATTATCGTGTCTCCCGCGGCGCTGCCGCACATGAGCGCGGCCACGATATAGCGCCCAAGCGGGTCTCCCTCTACGGGAACGGTGAATATGTTTTCACTGTGCGCCTTGAAATAATCAAGCTCGTGAAGCATATCGAGTATAACTTCCGCGCCCTGTATCTCATCCGCCGTGCCGGATATGCTTTTTGCCGCCATCAGGCGGAAAAGATTGCGCCGTATGTTAGCCTTGTCTATCATAGCGTGCCGCTCCGTTTTTTCAGATTCATACATAATGATACAATAACCGCGCCCGAAAAGCTATACATAAAAAATAAAGGCCGAGCCCGATATGGGTTCAGCCCAATGCGCATATTATGCGTTACAGCATCAGCTTTTTGTATGATGCCGCCAGCTCCTCCAGCGCGCTGAAGAACGCCAGCGCCTCCGCGCGGCCCAGTCGCTCCCTGCGGGCGGCAAGCGGCTGAACGTAAGGATCGAACGCGGCTATGCCCTCGCTTGTCAGCTCCGCCATTACCTCTCGCACAAGCGCGGGGTCTTTCTTTATAACGGAACGATACTTGTTCTGGTAGCGCAGCATGCTGCGCGTGTCCCCGTTGCCCATTGCAAGTGTGCAGCTGCGCACGCTTATGCCTTTTGCCCGCTGGGCAAGTATCGTGCGCAGCATTGCGCGCACCTCGTCCCGCTCAAACGGCACGAATGCCGCACTGCGGCAAAGCTCGCTTTCAACATCGCCCTGCTTTATGCGCTCGTAGTAATAATTGCGTATGCTGTTTGGCTTGCGTCCGGTTTGGGCCGCCACGTCCTCGAATACGCTCCTCAGCGCCCTGCCGTCCTGCCGCGCGGACTGCGCCGCGCTCAGCAGCAGCCTATCCTCCTGCTGCGTCCAGCCGCCCTTTGCGGCGGTTTCGCTTTTACAGCTTTCCATATATTTCTTCCCCCTGTCGGATTTTAACAGTATTATTGCCGCTTATCACAATAATATACATATTCATGCACAGGGGAGGGTAGCACGTGCGGAGCCTTTCGGCTTAATCTACTCTAACGCTTATTTCGCCCGTGGAGACGTGCTCCGTTGTCCCGTCGTCAAAGCGCACCACAAGGCGGCAGTCGTCGTCTATGGCTATGGCCTTTCCGTGCCGCGTGAGCGAGGGGGAGATAACGGATACGCTTTTGCCCGTAACCATGCTGCGCCGCCGGTATTCGTCAAGAAAGCTGCGGGAATCAATATGGGCATATTCGCCGAACAGTTCCTCTAAAAACGCCGCCGCAAGGGAGGTACGGAGCTCCTGCCCGCTGCCATGGGGCAGCAGCGCGCCGGCCACCGCGCTTATGTCTGCGGGGAAGCCGCCCAAAGGCTCGGTTATGTTCACACCCGCGCCTATAACAACGTATTCACTGAGCGCATCTGCATCAAACGCGCTTTCGCACAGTATTCCGCACACCTTTTTGCCGCGCACGAATATGTCGTTCACCCATTTTATGCGGGCGTCGGCGTTCACGGTGCGCTCTATCGCCCGCGCCATTGCAACGGCGGTCATAGCCGTTACGAAAACCATGCCTTCCGCCTTCATATGCGGCCGTATAAGCACGCTTATGTAAAGCCCTTCGGCATCGGAATAAAAGCTGCGCCCAAGCCGCCCGCGTCCCGCGCTTTGCCGCCTTGCTATTATTACGCGGCCTTCTTCGGCGCCCGCGCGGGCAAGCCTTTTAAGGTATGTATTGGTGGAATCAAGCTCGTCAAACAGCGTAATATCAAGTCTGCCGGCTAATTCCTTAGGGCAGATATCAAGTATGCCTTGGGCTGAAAAGCTGCTCATAGGTGCGTTTTGGCATACTTTTCGCGCTCATATTCCGGCACAAGGCTGCCGCCCGTGGCCCAGGCAATATGCACGGCGTTTTTCATGTTCAGCCCGTGCGCGCGCATGTACGCCTTCCCTTCTTCATAAGTATAAAGCCCAACGGGCCCCGCGAACGCCGCGCAGGCGGAGGGCTCTGCGAACAGCCCCTCGCTTTCTATCAGCGATCGCATGTAATCGAACAGCTTTGCATCATCCACCGTAACTTCACCGCTCAAAAGACCGCGCATTACCTTACCTACAAAGCCGGACGCTCTGCCGACCGCAAGCCCGTCCGCTTCCGTTTTGCCGCTGAGGCCGATGTCCTGCACGCATATTTTGTTATCAAGCCCCGTCGCCATGCCAAGCACCATGCACGGCGCAAGTGTGGGCTCAACGAAGAACACATGCGCATTGTCGCCGAATATGGTTTTCAGCCCGAATGCTACCCCGCCCGGGCCGCCGCCCACGCCGCAGGGAATGTATACGAACAGGGGATGCTGAGCGTCTATGGTTATTCCGGCCGCGTCAAGCTGCGCCTTCAGCCGAACGGCTGCAACGCTGTATCCCATGAATAGATCGACTGAGTTTTCGTCGTCCACAAAATAGCTCATCGGGTCCGCTGCGCTTGCGGCCCTGCCGCGTTCCACGGCGGCGGAATAGTCCGAAGGGTACTCTATAACCGTAACGCCCTTCTGCCTGAGCAGCGCCTTTTTCCATTCGCGTGCGTCCGCGCTCATGTGCACCGTTGTGCGGAAGCCCAGCGCCGCGCTCATAACGCCTATGGACAGGCCAAGGTTGCCCGTTGACGCCACCTGCACGGAGTATTGCGAAAAGAACTTAGTAAACCGTTCCTCCGCAAGCACGGCGTAATTGTCGCTTTCGTTAAGCAGTCCCGCATCTATTGCAAGGGCTTCAGCGTGCTTCAGCACCTCATATATGCCGCCGCGCGCCTTTATGGAGCCGGATATGGGCAGATCGCAGTCCCGCTTGACATACAGCGTGCCTTCTATGGGCGCGCCGTATTCATGCCTAAGCCGCCAAAGCATTGCCGGCGTTTCCGTAAGCGGGGATTCTATCAGCCCGCCGGAGGCTGCCGTCTGCGGGAATTTGAGCATTATATACGGCGCGAAGCGCTCAAGCCGCGCTTCCGCCTCCGCCGTGTCGCTGCCGGTTATGTCAAGCTTGCTAAGTGCGTCCTCAGCCGCAGTAAGGCTGGGATTTACCCACAGCATCGGCTGAGCCTTACTGAGCTTTTCTGTAATTGGGTTTGTCATGCTTTCCATATGTAAGCTCCTTTTGGGTTGAATAATAATCTTTGTATGTGGTTAAGGGAATGTGCAACAGCGAATTGCCGCAGGGTTAAAAAGCCGTGGCTATGCCTTTGTTGGGTCACCCCCCTCAGCTTCGCTTGCGCTCAGCAGCTCCCCCGCAAGCGGTGGAGCCTTTTGGCGTTGCAGAACCCCGCCCCAAAAGCTGTCCCCGCAAGCGGGGAAAGTGGCACGGAGTGCCGAAAGGGGTGCAGCTAAAAGCCGCCAAGCGCCGCGGCTATTTCCCCTCGGACAATCCGCAGATGGTATTGCACTTTATATTGTAATATGCCAGCCTCCATCCCAGAGGGAGGTGGATGCGAGCGGCGCGAGCAGACGGAGGGAGTAAAAGGAGAAAGTCCCTACGCAGCATAAAGCACCACCTTATCACTTATTTCTATCATGTCGCCTTCGCGCAGAGGGCCATGGATAACATCCACGTCAAGCGAGAGCATATCTTCCAACTCATTTCGTATTGCCGCAAGCGTAATGAGCGTTACAGGCGCGTTGAATTCAATTATAAGGTCAACGTCGCTGTCGTCGCGGTTGGTGCCGCTGGCTCGTGAGCCGAACAGCGTTATTCTGCTGATAGGATATCTTGCGGCAAGCGATACCGCCGCGCTTTTTATGGTGTCTATGTTCATGCCGCGCCCTCCTTTGCGGTTATGATTATTTATTTGCCTGACGGAACGATAGTATGTCCGTCAAGTTTGCTTTTGCTCCTCCAGCCCATCCAGCGCCTCCTGCGCCTGTTCCCATTGGGAATAGAGCTTGTCGAGCTGCGCCTTCTTTTCGTCTATGGTGCGGCTGAGTTCCGCCGCCTTAACGTAATTGGTGGCAACTTCGGGGCTTGCCAGCTTTTCTTCAAGCCTGCTCAGTTCCTCTTCCGCCGCGTTGACCCTGTCCTCGGCGCGTCTCAGCTCCCCGCTTGCGCGGTTTATGGCGCTTTGGCGTTCGCGCTTGGCGCGGTAATCTTCGCCCGCCTGTGAACGCTGCGCGGGCTTTTCGGCGGCCGCCTTCGCTTCGCGCTCCTGCTTGGCGGCAATGTAGTCCGCGTAGCCGCCAATGTAGCTTTCTATGCCGCTTTCCGTCATGCTCAGCACCCTGTCCGCAAGCCGCTCAACAAGATAACGGTCGTGCGTAACGATGAGCATAGTGCCTTCGTATTCTTCAAGCGCGCCTTCAAGCGCCTCCCGCGAATCTATGTCCAGATGGTTGGTGGGTTCGTCCAGCAGCAGCAAATTGGAGCCGGAAAGCATAAGCTTCAACAGCTTCACCCGCGCCACCTCGCCGCCGGAAAGCTTTTCAAGCGGCTTGAACACATCGTCCCCGCGGAACAGGAACGCCGCCAGCGCGCAGCGTATCTCCGTATCGCTCATGCGCGGATAGCTGTTGCGTATTTCCTCTATCGCCGTAACCTCTCCGCTAAGCCCCGCGGCGTTCTGCTCGTAATACCCCGGGTGCACGTTCGCGCCAAGGTAATATGAGCCCGCATCCGGCTTCAGCTTGCCCATAAGTATTTTCAGCAGCGTTGTTTTGCCGCAGCCGTTCGGCCCAAGCAGGAATACACGTTCGCCCTTTTTGATAAGCAAATCCGCATTGCAAAAAACGCTTTTGTCAAACCGCTTCGCTAAGCCTTTTGCAACAACCACGTCGTTGCCGCTTACCGCATCAGCATGGAAGCGGAAATGTATGCTGTCCGTATTCCGTTCCGGCGCAACAAGCGTTGCGCGCAGCTTATCGGCCTGCTTCTGCTTGCTGGCGGCGGTTATAAAATTGTGCTCCTGCCCCCAGCGGCGCTGCTGCTCCACTATGCCCTCTATGCGGCGTATCTCCTTCTGCGTATTTACGTAGCGGCGGCGCAGCATCTCCTGCTCGTCCGCCATCAGCTCGCGGTGGCGGGTGTAGTTACCCTCGCTTACAAAAAAGCGGGTGTTCTTTATTTCCATTGTGCGGCGCGTTACCGCGTCAAGAAAATACCTGTCGTGCGATATTACTATGAACGCGCCCTGATAAGCTTTAAGAAAGTCCTCAAGCCATGCTATCGAGTCCATGTCCAGATGGTTGGTGGGTTCGTCCAGCAGCAGTAATTGCGCCCCGCTTAAAAGCACCTTTGCAAGCTGCGCCTTGTTGCGCTGCCCGCCGCTCATGTCCCCAAGGCGCTTTGTCAGCTCCTCTTCGGTGAACCCAAGGCCCATTAGCGCGGAGCGGGTGCGGCTTCGGTATGTCATGCCGCCGTTGAACTCATATTCTTCCCTCAGCGCATGCTGGCGCTTTATAAGCGTATTCAGCCGCTCTCCTTCGGCACTGGCAAGTTCCGCATCAACCCGCTTCAGCTCCTCCTCCGCGTCCATAAGCGGCCGGAAGGCTTCAAGCGTTGCGTCGTACACGGTTTGGTTGGTGTCCGCAATGGTCTGGGTCATGCTCATTATGCGGGCGTTTTTCGCGCGGAAAAGCTCGCCCGCGTCGTAGCCTTCCTCCCCAAGCAGTATGCGGAACAGCGTTGTTTTGCCGCAGCCGTTCACGCCGACTAAGCCAACCCTGTCCCTTTCACCTATTTCAAAGAAAACGCCGTCAAAAAGCAGCCTTTCCACAAATTCCTTTTTTAAGTCGTGTGCCGATATTATTGGCATAATGCCTTTTCTTCTCCTGTGCTTTAATGTTATGGGTGCAGCAGCCAAATGCCGCGCCCTTTTTTGCGGGCGTATTCAACGGTGTTCTTCGTTCCGCCCGGCCTGTGGTCGTATATGGCTATCAAAAGCCCGCTTGAATCAACCATGTATGCGTTGCGGCGCATGTATGCATACGGCGTGTAGCTTTCCGCGCACACGGTTGCCTTGTCCGCGCGCAGCACTATCGTATCGAACCGCTCCCTAAGTTCCCCCCTAAGGTTCATGTTGAACGTTGGGAATGGCAGCGCAAGCTCAAGCGTTATGTCCGTATGAGTTCGCTTTAATTCCAGCACCGCCTCCGCTGCGTACATATCCGCGCCCAGCGCCCCGCCGGCGATAAAGTGCGTGTATCCGCAGCCGTATGCCTGAAGTATCATTTTGCTAAGCTCCGCCTTCAGCACGAAACAACGCATGTCTGCTTCGTTATATCCCCACGGCAGCTTTTCCGGCCTGTGTCCCGTGAAGCAGGCCGTGCTTTCCCGCGGCATATCAATAGCGGTTATGGACCTTTTCCGCAAAGCCCATAAAGTCCTTAAGCTCTATTATCTCCCCGCCGTCCAGCACCATTTTGCCCGTGAAGCGGCCGAATACCTGATGCTGATCGCTTTCGATTATAAGCGCATTGGTGCGCGCCGCGCGGTCTATAACGGGCACGAAGTCCATTTCAAAGCGCCCGTCGTCGCTTGTGAATGTCCACGGCTTGGTGTAGCTGTCCGCAGGTATATTGAAGCTTACCTTGGAAAGCTTGTGCGCCGTGCCGTCGTATATTATCATGTTCTCGCTTGCGGCGGAAGTGTTGCCGAAGCCATAGCCTATGTTGAACCCAACGCGGTGCCCGTTCACCGTTCCGTTGCCGTTGCCCCAGTACCATGTGTTGTCGTATGTCCAAACGCCGCGGCCCCAGTCCAGCGTTGCAAAGCTGTCCTCTCCGCTGAAATCATATGTTTTCCCGCCAAGGCGCATGAAACCGTTTGAGCGCATGCAGTTTATTTTCTGGTTATAATAAAACGCCTTCGGCTTTTCAAACGGGGTGGCTATTACCATGCTGTGCTGCGGCTCATCGGTCAGCGTCAGCTCCGCTTCAAGCGTTTCCTCCCGCAAGAATTTATGGAATACGCAGCTTATGTGCCGCACGCCGTTCGCTGCTTCAAAGCGCATATTCACGCGGCTGTTGGTATAGCTTGTAACGCCCGCGGCAGAGGTTTCGGGCAGCTTGTATTTGCCCATGGGGAACGCCGTCATTACGGACGTGGTCTGCTCCCACGGCTTTTCAAAATCCAGCACGCTTGCGGATATCAGCCCCATGTAGCCGTTGTCCGCAATGGTTAGCGCCAGCGCGAAGCGGTCGTTTGAAATAAGATAGTAGTCCCATTCCTTTATGCGTATGGGATGCGCCTTTATATCCGCGCGGGAATACCGGCTTATGAGCGAGCGCGCCCAGCCCGGCTCTGCAATGTTTCCGTTCTTATCCAGCAACGCTGCGCTTTTTACTATCTCGTGCTGCATGGGCAATACCTCCGTAAGTGCATGTATTACATGTAGTATAAGTATAAGCGTTTTTCACCGCCATAGCAACGGGAGAGGGGACAAATTTGTTAACAAACCATGTCCTTCTCGACAAATAGTGCCATAAAGGCTATAATTTAGCTATGGAAAAGAAATGGCAGAAGCGGCGCGAAAGAAGCGCGCGCATAAAATTGTTCTTCAAGCGGGTCAGGCTGCCCCTGTTAACGGTGGGCGGCACGTTCCTGACCGCGTTCATAATCATCCCTCTTGCCCTTGGCGCATACGAAGCACGGGCGGAAAGCATAGAGGTCACGGCGCCGAATAAGCAGGCGCAGCCCTCCGTGCAGGTGGGCGATATTCAGATAGCTACGCCCGAGCCTGTGATGACGGCGGAGCCGCTCCCAACCGAAAGTACGGAGGGCTTTACGGCCCCTACCGACGCGCCCGATGATATGCAGCAGTATGCCCCGCTTGTGTTTGAACAGCGGGACGAAGCCGTGCGCGCATTGCAGCAGCGGCTTATGGATCTATATTACATGGGCAGCGATGAAACAACCGATTACTACGGTCCCGTTACGCGGGATGCGGTCATGAGCTTCCAGCGGGCGCACCATTTGAAGGAGACGGGCGATGCTGACGAGCAGACGCAGCAGATACTTTTCAGCTCCGCCGCGCAAAGCTACATAATCAATCAGGGCTGCTCAGGAGAGGACGTGCTTACCCTCCAGCACGAATTGAAGGAGCTTGGCTATTACGAGGACAAGCTTAACGGCTATTTCGGCACGGCTACCAGCCGCGCAACGGCCGCATTCCAGAAAAAGAACAAGCTTGAAATAACCGGCGAGGCGGATTATTTTACGCTCGAGCTGCTGTATTCCCCCAAGGCGAAGCCGCTCATTGACCCAACGCCCACGCCCACGCCTACACCAACGCCTAAGCCCACCAAAACGCCTAAGCCGACAAAAACGCCCAAGCCCGGCAAGACTACTGCGCCGGACGCTACAAGCAGCGCCACCGTACCGGATAGCAGCGCCCCAACTTCCGCGCCCACGTCCGCGCCCTTGGTGAAGATGCCGCCGCCCAGACGCGCGAAGATGGAAATCAGCGACGCGCCGAAGGAAAGCGCCACCAGCGCCTGCATGAGTTCGGTCAGGGAAACGCCGCAGATGGAAAGGATGATATAGTACAGGCTCACGCCCAGCAGCCCCAGGCCCACCACCAGCAGACCGGTGATCGCGCCGGACTGGAAGGCGATGTTCAGAGCGGGCACCATGCCCCCCCGCGCGGCTTCGGCCGTGCGCACGTTGGCGCGCACGGAAACGTTCATGCCGATGAACCCGGCCGCGCCGGACAGACACGCGCCGATGACGAAACCGAGGGCCACCTTGAAGGACAGGGCAAAAAGCAGAAGCACGGCCACCACCGCGCCGACAATGGCGATGGTGCGGTACTGACGGCTCAGGTACGCCTGCGCTCCTTCCTGAATGGCGGAAGCGATGCGCTGCATCTCTTCGGTGCCGGTACCGGCGGCCAGCACGCCTTTTGACGCCTTGTAGGCGTGGAACAACGCTGTCCCGGCGCAGATAAGCACCAGCAGCAGGGAAACGGGCACGACCATAATACCCCCGAAACAAATTGGTAAAAGGTAGACGGGAGCCGGGAAGTCTCCCGGCGACTCACTTTTCCGCGACAGGTGAGGATATCAGGTTAGATTCGGGCTGACAAGCCGTGAAAACGGGCGACGCAACTGCCGGGAGAGGCTCATCCTTTTGGCAATGCCTCCATGGACACGGCGGAAGACTCAGACGGTCGTCTCTGCCTCCCCCACGCAAAAAAATCCGGCATGCCCCGGCAAGGCTCGCCTTCTGCTCCGCACGGCATGTGAAGGCGCTGCGGACTATCTTGAGAATTGTGCGAAAATGGACGGCTGGGCGGCGCGAAGCCCCTCTGTCCGTATCACCGCAAGTGAATTGCTGCTCCCGCGTCTCGCTCCGCTCGACTCAGGGAGCAGTTTCCAATGTTAAATTGCTCTCGGCGGCTGTCGCCCTCACCACACCAGAGCCGAGGCATATCCCACCACCCGGCGGGTGTCGCCGGATGCCGCGGCCGAAGTGTCGTGCGCGCAAAGATGCGCATGGGAAGCGCCCAGCGCGCGGCAGGCCATGACGCCCAGGGCGGCGGGCAGCGCCCCGCACATGCTGATTCCCCTCCCGTGCACTTCCCGCAGAAGCAGGGAAGCATCCAGAACCAGCAGGGGACGCAGCGCGGCTTCATCCAGTTCGCGCGTATGGGCCTCATTTTCAAAATGATTCATATCGGAACTGACGACAAGCCCGACTTCACGCGGGCCGCCTTCCTCTCCCGCATGCCGTTTCAGCACTTCCGCGAGGGCAAGAGCCGCCTTCGCCAGTCCGCCGGGAGCCGAAGGCATGCCTATGGTTACGGGCAGAATGGAACAGTCGGGCCGCGCAAAGCGCAGGAAGGGCAGAAGCACTTCAATGGCGTGTTCCCTCATGTGACAGGCGATATCCGGCGCGAAGCCGCCGCCCAGACTCTCCAGTTCCTTTCCCAGCTCCGCATCCACGGGGATATCGCCCAGGGGCGTCCGCCATGCGCCTTCCGGCCAGAATCCCTGCATATGGCCCACTCCCGTATGCGAAGGACCGAGCACAATCAGACGCCGGGGCAGTTCCACCCCGGCCAGGGCCGCGCATGCAACCGCGCCGCTGTACATATATCCGGCATGCGGCAGAAGAACCATCAGCGGATGGCGTGCCCCGCCGGGAAGCGTCGTTCCCTGTCCGAACAGTCCGGCAAGTCCGGGGGCCTGCCGTTCGCGCAAGGCTGCGCCTTCACGCATGAGCGCGGTGATTTCCCCCCTCAGCGCATCCGCTTCACGGGAGTAAAAATAACCCGCCACCGCGGCGGAACGCGTCATGTCAGTCCGCTCACCCATAGATGCCTCCTGCGGGAAGCGGCGCGGCCCGGAATCCGCCGGACGGCTCCGGAGCGCTTCCCGAGCCTGAGAAGAACCCGCCGGGTTATTCTGTGAATACATCAGCTTCATGCCCGGAGAGACTTTACCCCTTCGGGAACTGCACGCCGACTCCCGGCCTGGAACAGTTTGCATTTGAAAATATCTGCCGGCCGGCCCCAATGTCTGACTCGCAGGTTTCACGCCTCCACCGGAGCTTAACGCCGCAAGTGAACTGCGGCGATACCGGAGAGGGGCGGCGCGGCGTTCCAGACCGTGAGCGCGAAGCGTGTTACGGATGGGGAGAGCGGAGATGAATCTCGCCCTGCCCGACCCGATGGAACATTTCAATGATGAAATGCCCCATCCGCGACTTGCGGGAGGTCTTGCTCCGCAAGCCCCCAGGAAACGCTTTAATCCGCATTTTCAAAAGAAGCCGCGTGAAGAGTCATGCTCCTCACGCGGCTGGAAAGTGTATATGGCGGTTGTTCCGCGGCGACTACTCGGCGGCTTCGGCAGCTTCCTGCTGCTCGGAAAGTACTGCCACCACAGTGAAGTCATTCTTGAACACGACCTTGACACCTTCAGGCAGCGCGAGTTCCGAAGCGCGGATGCTGCTGTTCAGCCCCATGTCGGTCACGTTCACGGCCAGCTTGCGGGGCATGTCCTGCGGGCGGGCCTGCAGGGTCACGCGTTCGCGATAGGTTTCCAGCGTGCCGCCGAGCTTCACGCCCTTGGAAGTGCCCACGAATTCCAGCGGCACATCCACCTTGATTTCCTTGTTCAGATCGACTCCGAAAAAGTCCACATGGGTAAACACGCCCTTCACCGGGTGGTACTGGGCGTCCCACACGAACACGGGATGCACGGTTTTGACGCCGTTGTCGTCAATTTCCAGATTGAAGACGTTGGTGCGGCCGACCTGTTCGTAAATCTTGCTCAGAGGCAGCGCGGGCATCTGCACGGGCACGTTGGTGCCGTCGGAGGCGTAAAACACGCCGGGCACAAGAGCCTTGACGCGCAGGCGGCGGTTGGCGCCTTTGCCGAAGGCGGAGCGCTTCTGAACGGAAAGGGTTTTCAACTCGGACATGGTATCTTTCTCCTTGGTGTTGCCCCGATTCCCCGGAGTAACTTACCGGAGGTATCGCGGTGCGATATATCGTCCTGACGCGGGCGCGGCGTCTAAAAATGGAACAGCGCGCTCACGGAAGAACCGTCATGGATATTGCGGATGCTCTTGGCCAGAATACCGGCTACAGACGCCACATGCAGCTTGTCGCACTTGCCTTCGCGGTCGCCGAGAGGAATGGTGTCGGTGATGACCACTTCCTCGAAGGGAGCATCGGTAAGGCGCTGACAGGCAGGGCCGGACAGCACGCCGTGCGTGGCGCAGGCGCGCACTTCCGCCGCCCCGTTCTGAAGCAGCACCTCCGCCGCCGCGCAGATGGTTCCGGCGGTATCGATCATGTCATCCACCAGAATGGCCACCTTGCCCTGCACGTCGCCGATGACGTTCATCTCCGCCACCTGGTTGGGGCGATCACGACGCTTGTCGATGACCGCAAGGCTGGCGTCCATCATCTTGGCGAAGGCCCGGGCGCGCTCCACGCCGCCGGCGTCGGGCGAAACCATGACGATGTCGCCGCGCAGGTGGCTGAACTGCTGAAGCAGCACCGGACTGGCGTAAAGGTTGTCCACCGGGCAGTTGAAGAAGCCCTGTATCTGTCCGGCATGCAGATCCATGGTCACAATGCGCTGAGCGCCGGCCATGCTGAGGAAATCGGCCGTGACCTTGGCGCTTATGGGTGCGCGCGGGCTGACCTTGCGATCCTGCCGGGCATACCCGTAGTAGGGGATGACGGCCGTAATGCGGCTGGCGCTGGCGCGCTTCAGGGCGTCCAGCATCAGGCAGAGCTGCATGAAATTATAGTTGGCCGGAGCGCAGGTGGGCTGAATGACGAACACGTCGTGTCCGCGCACGCTGGCGCCGATCTCGATGCGGATTTCGCCGTCGCTGAAAGTCTCGCACAGGCTGGGCGTAAGGGAACAGCCCAGATGATCGCAGATATCGAGTGCAAGCTGGGGATTGGCCGTACCGGTGAGAATTTTTAGATCGCCGTACATGGTGGACGCCTTTCGGGCTGAAGTTTCGTCACCTGAAACATCCGCAACGCGCCGCCGCCTCGGGGGACAGGGGGACGGGGCAGGATATGGCTGGGGCGGAAGGACTTGAACCTTCGGATGACGGAACCAAAACCCGTTGCCTTACCGCTTGGCTACGCCCCAACGCTTTCATTCCGCCGGGCCGAGCGGGGAAAACGGGCCGTACGCGACGCACGATCCGTCAAGTTCCCGCAGCCGGGCCATGAATCCCCGTGCGGTTTCCGCATCGCGGAACAGACCGAACAGAGAGGAACCGCTTCCGCTCATGCCCGCCGCAAAGCCTCCCTCACGGAGCAGCAGCGCCTTGAGCCTGGCCAGTTCCGGCCAGCGAGTGAAAACGACGCTTTCAAAGTCATTCTCCACACGCAGGGGCGGAAAAAAAACTGAACGGTGATTTTTATCCGTCCCTGCCGCATCTGTCAAGGCATCTCCGCATCCCCGGGAGGAACTCCCGCCGGAAACGGCACCGGGATGGCTCTCATCCCATGCGGCATAGGCCCAGGCCGTATTCACATGGACGGCGGGACAGAGCAGCACGCCCCACACGCCCGCCAGAGGCGCGAGCCAGGGGCTTTCCGGAGGCAGCGGGGTCAGTCTTTCCCCGATGCCTTCCACGAGGCAGGGCTCCCTTTCCAGAAAAAAGGGGACATCCGCACCGATCCGGGCGGCCAGGGAATGAAGACGTTCCCGTCCCAGGGGGCAGGGGCTGCGCCGCTCCAGATACAGCAGCATCTCCGCCGCGTCCGCGCTGCCGCCGCCCAGTCCCGCTCCGTGCGGCACACCCTTGACGAGCCTTACTTCCAGCGCGGGCGCGAAACCCGATGCCTCCCCGTACAGCCGCCATGCCTTCGTCACCGTATTGTTTCCGGCATCAATGCCCGGAACATCGCAGGAAAGATGAATGCCTTCCTTCCGGCCGTCCCGGATGATCATTTCGTCGAAGGGGGCATTCAGCGGAAGAAAGAGACTGAACAGCTCGTGATAGCCATCCGGGCGACGGCCCAGCAACCGCAGAAAAATATTTATCTTGCAGCCGGAACGCAGTCTTTCCATGGCATCTCCCTTCCGGTTGATGACCGGCAGCACACCCCGCCCCCGGTCAGTCATCCCCGGCAGGCCGACTCAGACTTTCAGCGCGCCGCGCAGGTCATCGAGCCTTTCAATGCCCAGCCTCCGGCACAGGCCGGGAAGCTCATCCACAATGCGGAACGCAGCGG
>ERZ824575.2116-NODE-2116-length-16381-cov-8.200417_pt1 | contig 16381 bp, 16 predicted proteins | sample MGYA00519470_ERZ824575 | MGnify/ENA primary metagenome ERZ824575 (study PRJEB31778, sample SAMEA3449170) | human gut metagenome | biome: human gut; feature: human-associated habitat; material: faeces | place: United Kingdom | collected 2010/2012 ...
AGGTCTCCGGAGGTGTATCCCGGGCGGAGGCTCATGAAGAGGGCACCGACGGCCATGCCCACCGACCAGATGATGCCGATGGCCGAATCCTCGCGGATGCGGCCGCGGCTTCCGGCCCACTCGATGCCCAGCGCCGAGAGTACGGCGAAGACGAGCGCTCCGCCGATGGGGTTGGCGCCCATCCAGAAGGCGATGCCCAGCCCGCCGAAGGAGGCGTGCGTGATGCCTCCGGCGAGGAAGACCATGCGGCGGCAGACGACATAGGTCCCCACGATTCCGCAGGCAATGCCCGACAGCACGCAGGCCGTCAGTGCGTTGGCGAGGTATCCGTATTGGAGCAGGTCGTTGAGGAAATCCATCTGTGCCCTTTTTGTGCGCGCAAATTTAGCTTTTTTCTTCGAAATGCGGGCTCTTTCGCCGAGATTTCGTATTTTCGCACCCGTAAAAACGTGAAAAAACATGCAACCTCGCAGAGTCAGTTTTCATACCCTCGGCTGCAAGCTTAACTTTTCGGAGAGCTCGACGCTGGCCCGGGAGTTCGAGCGCGGCGGCTTCGTGCGCGTGGCCCCCACGGCCGAGGCGGACATTTGTGTCATCAACAGCTGCTCGGTTACCGAACATGCCGACAAGAAATGCCGCAACCTGATCCGCCGCCTTCATCGCCGCAACCCGCAGGCGATCATCGCCGTAACGGGCTGCTATGCACAGCTCAAACCGCAGGAGATCGCGGCAATCGAAGGTGTGGATATCGTGTTGGGCAACAACGACAAGGGTGATTTATATAAACGGGTGGTTGAGCTCTCGGGAAAGGGCCGGGCGCAGGTTTACAGCTGCGATACCGCGTCGCTGACGCGCTTCTTTGCCGCCTTTTCGAGCGGCGACCGCACGCGGGCCTTCCTCAAGGTGCAGGACGGCTGCGACTACTGCTGCTCCTACTGCACGATCCACTATGCCCGCGGTTCGAGCCGCAACCAGCCGATCGCCGATCTGGTCGAAGAGGCCCGTGCGATCGCGGCGGCCGGACAGCGCGAGATTGTCCTCACGGGAGTCAATACGGGTGATTTCGGCCGCACGACGGGCGAACGCTTCATCGACCTGCTGCGGGCGCTCGACACCGTCGAGGGGATCGACCGCTACCGCATCTCCTCGATCGAGCCGAACCTGCTCACTGACGAGATCATCGCCTTCTGTGCCTCCTCGCCCCGCTTCCAGCACCATTTCCACATTCCGCTGCAGAGCGGTTCGGACCGCATCCTGCATCTGATGCACCGCCGCTATACGACCGAGCGCTTTGCCGACCGCATTGCCGCCGTGCGGCGGCTCATGCCCGACGCCTTCATCGGCATTGACGTCATTGTCGGCTTCCCCGGCGAGTCGGAGGCCGATTTCCGGACGACCTGTGAGTTTCTGGAGCGCCTCGAACCCGCCTTTCTGCATATCTTTCCCTTCTCGGAGCGTCCCGGGACGCCGGCCGTCGATCTGCCCGACAAGGTGCAGGCATCGGTCGCCACGCGTCGCGTGGCCGAGCTTGAGGAGCTCTGCGGGCGGCTGCACGGCGCCTTCTGCGCCCGGGCCGCGGGGACGGTGGATACGGTGCTCTTCGAAAGTACGATGCGCGGCGGCATGATGTTCGGCTTTACGGGCAACTACCGCCGGGTGAAGGCTCCCTACGATCGGAGCCGGATCAATACGATCTGCCGCGTGCGGCTCGGCGAGATGGACGAATCTCACGATCTGATGGGCGAAATTCTGGATTAATTTCGTATATTTGCAAGAACTTAATCGGAAGAATGTTATGACGGGAATGCGCAAACGCGTAACGGTCGGATTCTTGAGCATCGTCTGCCTGCTCTTTTTCTCGGGCATGGTCTCGTTTATCGAGTTGAGCCGCCTGAGCCGCGATACGGGCGAGATCCTCGGTGCCAACCAGCGGAACATCGAGCTGGCCCGGGAGATGCTCGATGCCGTGCATGCACAGAACGTGGCGATGGTCCGCCGTTCTGTCTTCGGCGACCGCTCCTACGACAGTCTCTGCCGGGCGGGTGTCGATCGTCTCGAAGAGGCGCTGCTCACGGCCCAGGAGGAGGCTCTCGACAAGTCGTCGCTCGACTCGCTCGCCTTTGCGACGACTGAATTGCGGGTCATGACCGACAACTTTCTCGCTTCCGGAGCCGACGCATCCGCCGGAGCTCCGGCAGCGGAGCTCCCGGCCGATTCGCTGCGGCGTTCCGGAGCGGATTCGCTCGGCAGCCGCTGGTACAACGAAACCTACGAGGCGCAGTACGACAAGTTGATCTCGGCAATCAACAACTACATGACCTCCGCGCAGGGCTCGCTGGCTCCGCGGGCCGAACGGATGAAGACCAACGCCTACCGGGCCGTTACGCCGGTGCTGATCTCGCTCGTGGTAATGATTGCCATCGTGCTGATGCTCTATTACTTCATTCTGGTCTACTGCGTGTCGCCCGTCGAACGCATGAACAAGGGTCTGGAGAACTACCTGCTCTTCCGGATGCCCTTCACGGTCAAGGGCGAACTCAAGGACGAGATGTTGACTCTCAAGGAGAAGATCGAGTCGCTGATCAATCTGACCAAACAGTCGAAATAAGGAGACGGGGATGCGGATAGACGTGGTTTTGCGATATGTCGGAATCGTGATGCTCTTCATCGCGGCCTTCATGCTCGTGTCGGCGGGAATCTCCTGCGTCGGCGGCATGGATTCGGCATTCTATCCCCTGCTTCTTTCGGCGCTTCTGACCATTCTGCTGGGAGCCTTTCCGCTGATTTTTGTCGGGCGGAGCGACCAGATCTCCACCAAGGAGGGTTTCTGCATCGTTGTAGGCTCGTGGCTCGTGGCCTGTGTTGTCGGCATGTTCCCCTATCTGATCTGGGGCGGGGAGTTCAGTCTCGTGAATGCCTGGTTCGAGAGTGTCTCGGGCTTCACGACCACCGGAGCCTCGATTCTCACCGATGTGGAGATTCTGCCCCGCGGCCTGCAGTTCTGGCGTTTTTCGACGACCTGGATCGGCGGTATGGGCGTGGTGATGTTCGCCCTGGTTGTACTTCCGACAATGGGCCGCAGCAAAATGACGCTTTCGAGTTTGGAACTTTCGTCGCTGGCCCGCGACAATTACCGCTATCGGGCGCAGATGATCGTGCATGTACTGCTTGTGGTCTATGTCGGGCTGACGGCCCTTTCGACCGTGATGCTCAAACTTTCGGGCATGAACTGGTTCGATTCGCTGTGCCATGCCATGTCGGCCTGTGCGACAAGCGGTTTTTCGACCAAAAATGCCAGTGTGGCCTATTTCAACAGTCCGCTGATCGAAACCGTGCTGATCGTAACGATGGGGATTGCCGGAATGCACTTCGGACTGATCTATGCGACGGTAACGGGCAAGCGCAACAATGTTTTCCGCTCGGAGGTTACCCGCTGGTATGTGGGAATCCTGCTGGGATGCAGTGCCCTGATCGCCGTCAGTCTCTATGCCGCCGAGATCTACCCTACGCTCACCTCGTCGTTCCGCCACGCGGCCTTCCAGTTCTTTACGCTGATGACCACCACGGGCTTCGCATCGGCCGATTCGAGCGTCTGGCCGCCGTTTGCCATCGTGCTGCTCATGTTCGGCTCGATTGTCTGCGCCTGTGCGGGTTCGACGACCGGCGGCATGAAGGTCAACCGGCTGGTGCTGGCCGGCAAGATGATCCGCACGCAGCTGCAGCGACAGCAGCATCCCAATGCGGTGCTCCGCGTCAAACTGGACGGGATCCTTCAGGAGGACGGCGTGATCCACGGCGTGATGATCTTCATCGTAACCTACATGCTGGCCATCCTGGCCGGTACGGTCTTCGCAACGATGTGCGGTGTGGATCTGATGACCTCCTTCTCGGGAACGATTGCCTGCCTGGGCAATGTCGGACCGGGTTTCGGCGAGGTCTATTCGATGGGCAACTACGCCGCGATTCCTTCGGCCGTGAAGTTTTTCTTTAGCTTTCTGATGCTGTTGGGCCGTCTGGAGATTTTCGGTCTGATACAACTCTTTTTCATGAAATGGTGGAGATGATGAAGATGAATATTCGCAGATTGGGCCTGGCGCTGGCCGCTCTGCTGGTGGTGCTGCTGGCACTGGATAACCTGAGCTTTGTGCCCTCCATGCTGCTCACCGTGCTGCGCAAGGGTGCCATCTATGCACTGGTGGCTGTCTCCATGAACCTGCTGAACGGCTTTACCGGCCTGTTCTCCCTGGGTCAGGCGGGCTTTATGATGATCGGCGCGTATACCTACGCCGTGCTGACCATCCCTGTGGCCGACCGTGCCTCCGTGTACCAGTACTTTGACGGCGGTATCATCCAGTTCTGCCTGCCCATGGTGGTGGGCCTGATCCTGGCCGGTGTCGTGCCTATGATCTTCGCGTGGCTGATCGGTCTGCCAGTCCTGAAGCTGAAGTCCGACTATCTGGCCATCGCCACCCTGGGCTTTGCCGAGATCATGCGCGCCATCATCCAGTGGAAGCAGGCCGGTCCTCTGACCAACTCTTCCAACCTGCTGAAGAAGTTCGCCAACTTCGACAGTGTGCTGTTCCCCTTCATCGTGTCTGCCATCTGCATCGGCATCATCGTGCTGATCATCAACTCCACCTATGGCCGCGCCTTCAAGGCCATCCGTGACGACGAGATCGCCGCCGAGGCTATGGGCATCAATCTGGCCAAGCACAAGATGCAGGCCTTCCTGATCAGCTCCTTCTTCGCCGGCGTGGGCGGCGCGCTGCTGGCCATGTTCCAGTCCAGCCTGCAGGCCAAGGCCTTCACCTCCACCATGACCTATGAGATCCTGCTGATCGTGGTCATCGGCGGTATCGGCTCCATCACCGGCTCCATTCTGGGCTCGTTCCTGTACATCGCCTGCTCCGAGTGGTGGCTGCGCTTCCTGGATGACCCCATGCCCTACATCGGCGTCAACATCCCCTTTATGCGGGGCGGCTTCCGTATGCTGGTGTTCTCCGTGATCATCATGATCGTGGTGCTTTTCTTCCGGAAGGGTATTATGGGCGACCACGAATTCTCATGGGACGGGATCATCAACTTCTTCGGGAAGCTTTTCAGGAAAAAGGATAAGCCCGCAAAGGAGGTGGCGTCCAAATGAGCGAAGTGAAAAATGTGCTGCATGTGGAAAACGCCACCATGCAGTTCGGCGGCGTGGTGGCCGTCGATAACCTGAATCTGGACGTCAACGAGGGCGAGATCGTGGCCCTGATCGGCCCCAACGGCGCCGGTAAGACCACCGCCTTCAACGTGATCACCGGTGTGTACGCGCCCACCAACGGCCGCGTGACCTTCAACGGTGAGTGCATCGTCCGCAACCATCCCACCGGCAAGATGAAAAAGACCTATAAGGGCGAGCATCCCACCATGTATACCGCCCAGTTTGCCCCGGAGGAATCTCTGGAGGGCGATGCGCTGAAGGCATGGAAACAGGAGCAGAAGGAACGGGATGAATACGCCTTCTCCGACCATGTTCTGGATCCCACGCCCGACAAGATCACGGTGCGCGGCATGGCCCGTACCTTCCAGAACATCCGCCTGTGGAAGACCCAAACGGTGTTTGACAACGTGCTGATCGCCAAGCATATGCGCCGCACCAGCAACCTGTTTACCGCCGCCCTTCACCTGAACGGCAAGGAGGAGGCCAAGCAGCGTGCCGAGGTGCTGGAGCTGCTGAAGATCGTGGGGCTGGAGGACGTGAAGGACGAGCTGGCCACCAGTCTGCCCTACGGCAAGCAGCGCCGCCTGGAGATCGCCCGCGCCCTGGCCACCGAGCCGCAGCTGCTGCTGCTGGATGAGCCCGCCGCCGGTATGAACCCCCAGGAGACGCTGGAGCTGGCCCAGTTCATCCGGGAGATCCGCACCAACTTCCACAAGACGATCCTGTTGATCGAGCACCATATGGATCTGGTCATGGACATTGCCGATCGGATCTATGTGCTGGACTTCGGCCAGCTGATTGCGCAGGGTACGCCCGACGAGATCCAAAACAACGAGCGCGTCATTGACGCATACTTGGGGGTGGCAGACGATGCTGAAGATTGAGAACTTACATGTGTCCTACGGCGGCATCAAGGCCCTGCGGGGTATCAGCCTTGAGGTGCCGGACGGCAAGATCGTCACCCTGATCGGCGCCAACGGCGCCGGTAAGTCCACCACCCTGCGCACCATCTCCGGCCTGGTGAAGGCCGACAGCGGCTCCATCACCTATAACGATCAGGAGCTGCTGGGCAAGCCCATCAACAAGGTGCTGGAGGCGGGCATCGCCCAGTCTCCCGAGGGACGCCGCGTGTTTCCCAACCTGACGGTGCTGGAAAACCTGAAGGTGGGCGCGTACCTGCGCAGCGATAAGGACGGTATCGAGAAGGACATCAAGTGGGTCTATGAGCTGTTCCCCCGGCTGGAGGAGCGCCACTGGCAGCTGGCCGGCACCCTGTCCGGCGGCGAGCAGCAGATGCTGGCCGTGGGCCGCGCCCTGATGAGCCGCCCCAAGCTGCTGATGCTGGATGAACCGTCTCTGGGTCTGGCGCCCCTGGTGGTGCAGGGTATCTTTGATATCATCCGCACCGTCAACCAGCAGGGTGTCACCGTGCTGCTGATCGAGCAGAACGCCAACATGGCCCTGAAGATCGCCGACTATGCCTACGTCCTGGAGACCGGAAACATCACCAAGTCCGGCACCGGCGCGGAGCTGCTGGCCGACGAGTCCATCAAGGAGGCCTATCTGGGCAAAAAGAAGAACTGAATAAAAAGCTAAGGAAAAGCCAGTCTTACGACTGGCTTTTCCTGTTATGTATGCCGCTTTATTGTTCCGCAAACTCGCGCTCCAGCTGAAACAGCAGATAGCCATGGTGGTCGATCTGGTGTGTCAGACGAATGAGCTGCGGCAATGCCGGCTGGCCGAGACTGCGCATCAGCGTTCGGCCTTGCTGCCGGTACTGTCGGATCCTGTTGGAATGGAACGCGATCTTGATCAGAGATACTGTACGCGTTACATAATTCATAACTACCTCCTCATCTGCCGTGATACGGCTTTTCATGTGTGAATACGTTTTCTGTCCTGGTGAGGGGATTCTAGCACAAGGCCGCTGTCGAAACATGTCTTTTCCTGCTCAATCGGAAGAAAATATCTGTATTTTGTGAAAATTTGCGACAAATTGTGCAAAGAGCGAGAATTAACACGAGCTGATGATTAAAGGTCCGTTAAGAAATCGGAGACGCATGGAAGAAAAAGACGGCGATTTAACGCGGAAGCCCCGGCGAAAACCGCCGGGGCTTCCCTTTTGGAAAGCGGTGTGTTATGATAGCAAAAAACAGCCGGATACGGCAGGGAGGTGACGCAATGATCTGGTTCGTTGTGGCGGCGGCCAGTCTGGTGGCCGGGATCATTCAGTCTGTCACGGGCTTTGGCTCCGTCGTGTTTCTGATGATGGTGCTGCCCTTTTATTTTGATATGATCGACGCCCCGGCGCTGGCCATTGTCATCAACCAGCTGTTCTGTATAGCGTTGTTCTGGAAGTACCGCAGGCATGTTCAGTGGCGGGTGGCACTGCCGCCTACCATTGCCTTCGCTGTGACGAATCTGCTGACCATGCCCTTTGTGAACGGCCTTGATCTGCAGATCCTGGTGCTGGTGTTCGCCGTGTTTCTGATCCTGCTGGCCCTGTATTTCCTGGTGGTGGCCAAGCGGGTGCGCCTTGCCCCCAAGCCCGCTGCGGGCGTGATCTGCGGCGCGCTGTGCGGCGTCAGCGCGGGCCTGTTTGCCATCGGCGGTCCGCCCATGGCGTTATATTATGTGGCGGCAGCGGAGGATCATGTCAGCTATCTGGCCTGCATGCAGTTCCTCTTCACCGTCACCGGCATCACCGGCATCGTGGGCCGCCTGTACAGCGGCCTGCTCCGGCCGGAGATCCTGCCCTATGCCGCCGCAGGCACCGTCTGCATCCTGCTGGGCGCGGTGGTGGGCGGCAGGATCGCCGGAAAGCTGAACGCCAACGTCATGCGCACGGTGGTCTATATCTTCGTGGGTATTTCCGGCGTGATCCTGCTGGCCCAGCAGCTATGAAAGGAGCAAGCGCTATGAATGAGATCATCGAGAGCCTGTACCGCCGGAAGTCCGTCCGGGTCTTTGAGGACCGTTCCGTTCCGGCTGAGATGAAGGCGGCCATCCTGCGCTCTGCCGCGGAGGCGCCTACGGCGGGCTGCCAGCAGCTCTATACCATTCTGGATATCACCGACCAGGCCCTGAAGGACGCCCTGGCGGAGACCTGCGACCACCAGTCCTTCATCGCCAGGGCGCCCATGGTGCTGGTGTTCTGCGCCGACTGCAAGAAGTGGTACGACGCCTACCACGAGGCGGGCTGCGACCCGAGAGCGCCCGGTGTGGGCGACCTGATGCTGGCCTTTTCCGACGCCGCCATCGCGGCCCAGAACGCCGTGGTGGCCGCCGAGAGCCTAGGCCTGGGCTCCTGCTATATCGGCGACATCATGGAGAACTGCGCCCGGCAGCGCGCGCTGCTGCACCTGCCGGAGTATGTGTTCCCGGCGGTGATGCTGGTGTTCGGCTGGCCCACCTCGCAGCAGCGGGAGCGCCCCAAGCCCCAGCGCTGCCCCATGGCGCATATCGTCCACCAGAACACCTATCGCTCCATGGACGGGGCCGAGCTGCGGGACATGCTGGCCCACAACTGCGGGGCCAGACCCTTCGAGGAGTGGTGCGCGGCCTTCTGTGAGCGGAAGTACAACTCCGACTTTTCCCGGGAGATGACCCGCTCCGTGGCGGAATACCTCCGGCAATTCCAGCGGGGATAGACACCGCGCTGAAAACACGGTATACTGGACATACTGAATGAGAAAAGGGGAGGGGATCCGTTATGCAGGTGCTGTACGCCCTGGAATCCATCCGCACGCCGTGGCTGGACACGGTGATGGCGGCCATCACTCACCTGGGGGAGGAGACCGTCTTTATGGTGGCGGCGCTGTTCGTCTTCTGGTGCGTCAGCAAGCGCCACGGCTACTATCTGCTGGCGGTGGGCTTTGCCGGAACGGTGCTGAACCAGTTCCTGAAGCTGCTCTTCCGTATCCCGCGCCCGTGGGTGCTGGACAGCAACTTCACCATTGTAGAGAGCGCCCGCGCCCAGGCCACCGGCTATTCTTTCCCCAGCGGCCATACCCAGAACGCCGTGGGCACCTTCGGCGGCATTGCCCAGTTCACCCGCCGCAGATGGGTGCGCATCGTCTGCATCGTCATCGCGGTGCTGGTGCCCTTCTCCCGCATGTACCTGGGTGTCCACACGCCGCTGGACGTGGGAGTAGCCGCCGTCACGGCGGTGGCGCTGCTGTTCCTGCTCTATCCCATCATGGAGCGCAGCGACGTCCGCCACGGTGTCATGGCCGCGGTGATCGGCGTGATGCTGGCGCTGGCGGTGGGCTATCTGCTGTTCGTGTCGCTGTATCACTTCCCGGCGGACGTGGACGCCGACAACCTGTCCCACGGCGTGGAAAACGCCTGGAAGCTGCTGGGGGCCACGGTGGGTCTGCTGGCGGCCTGGTGGCTGGATGTCCAGTTCATCCATTTTGATACCCGTGCCGTCTGGTATGTGCAGCTCATCAAGCTGGCGGGCGGCCTTGTGCTGCTGCTGGCCATCCGGGCTGCGCTGAAGGCACCGCTGGCGGCGCTGCTGGGCGCGGGAGCGGGCGGCGCGGTGCGCTATGCCGTCATGGTGCTGTTTGCCGGGGCGGTGTGGCCCATGACCTTCGCGCCGTTGTGCCACGCGCTGGAAAAACGGGTCTATTGACGGAATAGAGCCCCGGTCTCCCGGTGCATACTAGGGGCTGTGAACGAAATGTAAAATTTTTCGCGGCGGGAACAAATAGCACTTCAAATCCGTCTATACTTATGCTATGATAGCAGATGGCGCAGTCTCTGCGCAGGTACGAGAGAAAACACCCATATTTGCCCGCAAGGGCCAGAAAAAAGGAAGGGATATCGGATGAAAAAGATGCTCGCCGCCCTGCTGGCGGCTATGATGATGCTGACGCTGGCCGCCTGCGGCGGCGGAAGCGATACCAAGACCGTGGACGTCCAGAAGCTGGCCGACGACCTGAAGAGCAATGTGCCCTACAGCGCCGATATGATCGCCACCGCCGTGGAGGATCTGAACTATAAGCTGGATCCCCCCGAGGGCACCACCATCGCCGGCTACATGGCCGACGGCAACACTGCCGACCTGATCATCGTGGGCCAGTGCGCCAGCGAGGATGACGCCAAGACCCTGTACGCCAACGTACAGACCTATCTGGACGACCTGAAGCGTGAGGCCAACCTCTATCAGCCGGAGGAAGAGGCCCGCATCGACGGCGCGCTGCTGCGCCAGACCGGCACCCTGGTGGTGCTGTGCGTCAGCGATGACACCGCCGCCGCCACCTCCATCGTGGAGGGCTATCTGAAATGAGCCGGTACAGAGGACGCCGCCGGGGCGTGTCGCCCCTGATGCTGCTGATCGCGCTGGTGGTGGCCATCGCCGCCGTGGTGCTGATCATCATCAATCTGGGCAAGGACAAAAAGCCTGCCAATGACGACGCGAATACGCCTCCCGCCACCGGCGATACCACCGACCCCGGCAATACGGACGACCCCAACGCCGCCGATCCCGTCACGCCGGACGACACCACCCCCACCTATCAGAAGATCGAGCTGCAGGGCGATCAGCAGCAGTATGACGCCGTGTACCGGGTGGGCGACACCGGCTATGAGATGTACAGCTATGTGGACAGCACCGCCAAGAAGTACGCCGACAACGTCAACGCCGTGGCGGACGCACTGGCGGGCAAGGCCAACGTGTACATGCTGCCCATCCCCCTGAGCTCCGGTATCTGCCTGCCGGACGAGCTGTACGGCAAGGATATCTTCGCCGACCAGAAGGCCGCCGAGCAGAAGATCATCGGCTACATGAACGGCAATGTGAAGTCCGTGGCGCTGTATGACGCGCTGCTGGCCCACCGTACCGAGTATGTCTATTTCCGCACCGACCATCACTGGACGGCCACCGGCGCCTACTACGCCTACGAGCAGTTCTGCAAGGCCAAGGGCATCACGCCCACGCCCCTCGCCAGCTATAAGGTGGATGAGTATGACGGCTTTCTGGGCACCTTCTACCGGGATTCCAACCAGAACGCCGCCATGGGAGCCAATCCCGATAAGGTGGTGGCCTATCATCCCCTCAGCACCGAGGCTATGCTGGATTACGGCGACAGCGAGAACGCGAACCTGACCCGGGGCAAGATCATCTACGATGAATCCGACGCGCCCGCCAGCCTGAAATACGGCGCGTTCATCACCGGTGACAACGCCTTTTCCGTCATCAACAACCCCGATGTGACCGACGGCTCCCGCTGTATCGTGGTGAAGGAGTCCTTCGGCAACGCCTTTGTGCCGTTCCTGACGGATCACTATCAGACCATCTATGTGCTGGACTACCGGTACTGGAAGGGCAGCATCAGCCAGTTCGCCGTGGATAAGGGTGTTCAGGACGTGCTGTTCGTCAACAATCTGTCCGCCATTCGTTCTACGGCGCTGGTCAGCGACCTGCACAACGTGGTGTAAAACGATTCTGGCATGAGATCTTCGATTTCATTGCCAAAAGGCTTGCGGCAAGCAGAAAGATACCGGCGATATGTTGTAGGGGGCGGCGTCCTCGACGCCCCGTCCCTTTTACGATAATGCTCTGGTAAGCCGACGGTCCGTCGAGGACGCCGGCCCCTACGTCCGCGTCTTGCGCAAGAGCGACTTGGATACGATTCACACAACCTATCATCCCCTGTGGGACAGAGCGCTGCTCTGTCCCACTTTCCGGCAAAAACGCCGTAAACGACCTGTAAATTTTCCAAAGGAGAACGCCTTATGGTATTCAGCAGCACCGTCTTTCTGTTGATCTTCCTGCCCGTGGTGGCGGGAATCTATTTCCTGTGTCCCCGCAAGGCACGCAATACCGTGCTGCTGCTGTTCAGCCTGGTGTTCTACGGCTGGGGTGAGCCGAAGTATATCCTGATCATGCTGTTCTCCACGGTGTTCGACTACACCAACGCCCGGCTCATCGGCCATTTCCGGGATGCCGGAAAGCAGAAGGCCGCCAAGGCGGTGCTGATCGTGGATGTGGTGGGCAACCTGGGCATCCTGGGCTTCTTCAAGTACACGGATTTCGCCATCGATAACCTGAACAGCCTGCTGAGCGCGGGCATCCCCGCACTGGGACTGGCCCTGCCCATCGGCATCAGCTTCTACACCTTCCAGACCATGTCCTACACCATCGACGTGTACCGGGGCATTGTCAAGGACCAGAAAAACATCCTCAACGTGGGCGCGTATGTGACGCTGTTCCCCCAGCTGATCGCCGGCCCCATCGTCCAGTACAAGACGGTGGAGCACGAGCTGATGTACCGCCGGGAGAGCGTGTTCGAGGCCAGCCGCGGTATGCAGCGCTTTGTGGTGGGCCTGGCCAAAAAGGTGCTGATCGCCAATCAGGTGGGCGCTTTGTGGGAGCAGATCAGCGCCATGTCCGCACCCTCCGCCGTGACGGCGTGGCTGGGCGCTATCGCCTTCACCTTCCAGATCTACTTCGATTTTTCCGGATACTCCGATATGGCCATCGGCCTGGGGCATCTGTTTGGCTTCCATTTCCTGGAAAACTTTGAACACCCCTACGAGTCCCGCACCGTCACGGAATTCTGGCGGCGCTGGCACATCAGCCTGGGCACCTGGTTCCGGGAATATGTCTATATCCCGCTGGGCGGCAACCGCCACGGTAAGGGAAGGCAGATTTTGAACCTTGCCATCGTCTGGTTCCTGACGGGTCTGTGGCACGGGGCCAGCTGGAACTTCGTGCTGTGGGGCCTCTATTACGCGGTGCTGCTGATCCTGGAGAAGATCTTCCTGCTGCGGTGGCTGGACAAGGCCCCCAAATGGGTGGGCCATGTGTACACCATCTTCGCCTTCATCATGGGCTGGGTGCTGTTCGCCATCACCGACTTCAGCCAGCTGGGGCAGTACGTCTCCGCCATGTTCACCGCCCATTTTGCCGACGGCACGGCGCTGTATCTGCTGCGCTCCAACGCCGTACTGCTGATCGCCGCAGCCATCGGCTGCACCACCGGCCCGCTGCGGCTGTGGAACCGCGTGGAGGGCCGGCTGTCCGACACCGCCGCTGTGACGCTGCGCACCGTGGGCGTGGTGTTGCTGCTGCTGCTGTCGGTGGCCTTCCTGGTGGGCGACAGCTATAACCCCTTCCTCTACTTCCGCTTCTAAGGAGGTGCATCTATGAGTAATCCCGAAAAAGGCGGCGCACGCCTGATGAAAAGTGAACACAAGCGCCGTGAGCTGGCGCCGCTGATGGCCATCTTCGGCATCCTGGTGGCGCTGGCCCTGGCCTCGCTGCTGACGCCGGAGCGGGAATTCTCTCCCAACGAGAACCGCTACCTCCAGCTGAAGCCGACGCTCACCTGGACGACCCTCATGGACGGCACCTTCACCCAGAAGGCGGAGGACTACGTCTCTGACCAGATCGCCCTGCGGGATACCTGGATGGAGACGGCCTCGCTGGTGCAGCGGGCCGCCGGACGGCTGGAGATCAACGACACCTGGCTGGGCCGCTCCGGCCGCTACTTCGCCAAGGTTACCCCCGACACCTTCGATACTGCCCAGTACCATAAGAATCTGGAGCAGGTGCGGACATTCTTCGACAACAATCCCGATAAGGACTGCCGCCTGATGATCGTTCCCACCCCCGCCTATATGCTCCGGGACGACCTGCCCGCCAACGCGCCCCTCTTCGACGCGGACACCTGCTTCGGCACACTGCTGAACGAATTCGGAAAGCAGGCCATCGACCTGCGCGCCGCCCTGATGCCCGACGCGGCGGACATGTACTACCGTACCGACCACCACTGGACTACCGAAGGCGCGCAGACCGCCTACGGCGTATGGTGCGCCGCCACCGGACATGCGCAGCAGAACTGGCAGCTGGAAACGGCCAGCACCTGCTTCCGGGGCACCCTGTACTCCAAGGTGCTGCTGCCGGACAGCCCCTATGACCGGGTGTCCATCGCGTCTGACGCCGCCATCCGCTCCATGGACTGCGACGGCGAGGTGACCGACAGCCTGTACAGCCTGGCTGCTCTGGAGGAGAAGGATCACTATAAGATCTTCATGGGCGGCAACTACGCCAAGGTGACCATCGACACCGGCGCGGACACCGGAAAGTCCCTGCTGGTGGTGAAGGATAGCTTTGCCAACAGCTTCCTGCCCTTCCTGGTGAAGGACTACGACACCATCACCGTGCTGGATCTGCGCTACTACCGCGACGGCGTGCAGTCCCTGGCGGATGAGGCCGACGATGTGCTGGTGCTGTATGAGCTGACCAACTTTGCCGCCGATAAGAACCTCTATAAGCTGAACAAGAGCTGACCCCACAATAAAAGAGGGCAGGGCATGCGCCGCAAATGCGGCGTGCGCCTTGCCTTTTTTGCTGGAATGTGATACAATATCCCCGCAAAATCGTAACAATTCCGAAAGGAGCAATGATACTATGGAACTGAAAGACATCCTCAGCCGCGTGGATCACACTCTGCTGAGCCAGAGCGCCACCTGGGCGGAGATCCAGGCCATCTGCGACGACGGCGTCAAGTACGGCTGTGCCAGCGTGTGCATTCCCGCCAGCTATGTGAAGCAGGCGGCGGAGTATGTGGCGGGCAAGATCGCCGTCTGCACCGTCATTGGCTTCCCCAACGGCTATGACACCACCGCCGCCAAGTGCTTCGAGGCGGCCGACGCCGTGAAGAACGGCGCGTCCGAGATCGACATGGTCATCAACATCGGCTGGGTCAAGGACGGCCTGTACGACCGGGTGCTGGATGAGATCAAGCAGGTGAAGGCCGCCTGCGCGGGCAAGCTGCTGAAGGTGATCATCGAGACCTGCATGCTGACCGACGCCGAGAAGATCGAGATGTGCCGCGTGGTATCCGAGTCCGGCGCGGACTATATCAAGACCTCCACCGGCTTCGGCGGAGGCGGCGCCACCCGCGAGGACGTGGCCCTGTTCAAGGCCCATGTGGCCCCCCATGTGAAGATCAAGGCCGCCGGCGGCATCGCCGATTTGCAGGACGCCGAGGACTTCGTGAATCTGGGTGCCGACCGTCTGGGCACCAGCCGCATCGTCAAGGCCGTCAAGGCCATGGAACAGAAATAAGGAGGAACTGACACTATGCCTACCCCCCATAATAACGCCGTCAAGGGCGATTTCGCCAAAACCGTTCTCATGCCCGGCGACCCCCTGCGGGCCAAATTCATCGCCGAGACCTTCCTGACCGATCCCAGGCTGGTGAACAACGTCCGGGGCGTCCAGGGCTACACCGGCACCTATAAGGGCGTCCCCGTCTCCGTCATGGCCAGCGGCATGGGTATGCCCTCCATCGGCATCTACTCCTATGAGCTGTATACCCAGTACGACGTGGAGAACATCATCCGTGTCGGCAGCGCCGGCGCCATGCGGGCCGATCTGGAGCTGGGCAGCGTGGTGGCCGGACAGGGCGCCTGCACCAACTCCAATTTCGCCGACCAGTACGAGCTGGGCGGCAGCTTCGCCCCTATCTGCGATTTCGACCTGCTGATGGCCGCCGTGGACAGTGCCAAGGAGCTGGGCGTGAAGATGCCCGTGGGCAACCTGTACTCCTCCGATACCTTCTATGACGCCGCGCTGCGCAACATGCGCTACGCCAAGATGGGCGTCATGGCCGTGGAAATGGAGGCCGCCGCCCTGTACTGCACCGCCGCCTATACCGGCAAGCGGGCCCTGGCCATCTGCTCCATCTCCGACAATCTCATCACCGGCGAGGAATTGTCCGCCGACGAGAGACAGACTACCTTCACCAACATGATGAAGATCGCCATGGAGATCGCGGTAAAAATGGACAAACAGTAAATAATCTGTGACAAGCGGGCTTTTGTGCGCCATATACGCACAAAAGCCCGCTTCTTGCGGAACTTCCTAAAATAAGACTTGCTTTTACCGTAAGCACCTGTTAGAATAACGGCGTATGGCGATAAAGCCATGCGATACTGTTCCTGTTCACAACAGGAACAAATATTGAGAAAGGTAGATTAAGCACATGAAAAAGTTTCTTGCAATGATTCTGGCTCTGGTCATGGCGCTGTCCCTGGTCGCTTGCGGCGGCAACAGCACCCCTGATGACAACCAGAATACCGACGAACCCAACACCAATACCGAGTATAAGGTCGCTATGATCACCGACTACGGCGATATCACCGACCAGTCCTTCAACCAGA
>ERZ824575.2123-NODE-2123-length-16337-cov-3.416042_pt1 | contig 16337 bp, 8 predicted proteins | sample MGYA00519470_ERZ824575 | MGnify/ENA primary metagenome ERZ824575 (study PRJEB31778, sample SAMEA3449170) | human gut metagenome | biome: human gut; feature: human-associated habitat; material: faeces | place: United Kingdom | collected 2010/2012 ...
ACGATATGGCACCGTGGGGACACATGTATGTCAATCCTGGTCTAACAGAGCCTTAAAAAATCATTCCCGTCCCAGAAAGACCGGTCTTCCGCCACACGTCACCCAAAATGATTTTTTAATCCCCGTCCCAGAAAAATCATCTTAGATCACCGTCACACGGCCTTGGTTACCCACGATGGCCTTTGCCTCTGCCAGCAGCGGAATCGAGCGCGCGTTGACCTTGGCCGGCACCTCGGCACGCAGTACACGCCCGTCCACCTGCTCGATAAAGATCTCCACGCGGTCGCCGCCCGGGTTGGCGGTAAGCACCGTGGCAAGACGCGCCATATTGCCCTGGCTAAAGCGGCTGTTGGGCACCATGACCTCAAACACCTTGGGCTTGTTGTTCTCCTCGTTGAGCTCCAGCGGCACGATCTCCTGCGCGATGATCTGGTCGCCGCGGTCCGAGCGCTCGAGCTTGCCCTTAATGCGCACAAACGCATCGGACAGCTGCGCGCCGGTCTCGGGATCGACCTCGCCGTACAGGTACCCCTCGGCCTCCTTGTAGGTCTTGGGGAACACCACGACCGTGGCCTCACCTTCCATGTCCTCGAGCTGCACGATGCCCATGGGGTCGCCGTTTTTGGTCACGCGCTTGGATACGCTCGAGACCATACCGGCCCACCACAACGCCTTGCCCTCGGGGATCTCCTGGTTGATGGTGCCGCCCGTGGGGTTTTGCACTTCGTAGCCGGTGTCGATCTGCGAGAACGAGAAGTCGCGCGCCTTGGCTAGCGCATACTCAAACGGGCGCAGCGGGTGGTCCGAGACATAGATGCCCAGAACCTCCTTCTCCTGGCTCAGCTTAAGGTGGCGGTCCCACTCCTGGCCATCCGGATCGGGCACGCTCACCTCAAAGCCCGAGCCCTCAACATCGCCAAACATGTCGAAGAACGACGTCTGGCCGCTCGCACGATCCTTCTGGCGCTTCACGGCGGCATCGATAATGTTCTCGGGGTTGTTCTTGTCCACAAAGTGCATCATCTGGCGACGCGGATACCCCGTGGAGTCGAAGGCGCCTGCCTTGATGAGTGATTCGATCACGCGACGGTTTGCCTGGCTCGAGTCCACGCGCTCGACAAAGTCGTGCAGCGTCTTAAACGGGCCGCCCGCCTCGCGCTCGGCGATAATCGCCTGCGCCACGCCGGTGCCCACGCCGCGGATGCCGGCCAGGCCAAAGCGCACGCCCTCCTTGGTAGCCGTGAACTCGGTGCCGGACTCGTTGACATCTGGCGAAAGCACGGGGATGCCGTCGTGACGGCATGCCGAGACGTAGTGAACGATCTTGTCGGTCTTGCCCGTGTAGGACGTCAGAACGGCCGCCATGTACTCGTGCGGATAGTGCGCCTTAAGCCATGCCGTCTGCATAACCAGAATGGCGTAGCCGGCGGAGTGCGACTTGTTGAAGGCGTAGGACGCGAACTCGAGAACATCGTCCCAAATCTTCTGGGCGACCTCGCGCGTGTAGTTGTTCTTGATGGCGCCGTTCATCCAGTGGTCGTAGGTGGTCTCGTCCGAGCCATCCTCCCAGTGGAGCACCGTCGACGTGAGCAGCTTGATCTTTTTCTTAGCCACGGGCTTACGGATACGCGAGTCCGATTCGCCCTTGGAGAAGCCGCACATCTCAACGGAGATGAGCATAACCTGCTCCTGGTAGACCATGGTGCCGTAGGTTTCGCCCAGGATGTCGTCCAGGCGGTCGTCGTAGGAGACGGCCGGCTCCTTGCCGTTCATACGGTTGATGTAGGACGAAACCATGCCGGCACCCAGCGGGCCCGGGCGGTATAGAGCGATCAATGCCACAACGTGCTTGTACTCGGTGGGCTTCATATTCTTGATCGTGGCCGTCATGCCGGCGGACTCGACCTGGAAGACGCCGGCGGTGTGACCGGAGCCCATGAGCTTAAAGATCTCGGGGTCGTCAAAGGGAATCTCTTCCTCTTTGATGTCGATGCCGAAATTCTTTTTGATGTTTGCCTTAGCCTTGGAGATAACCGTCAGCGTGCGCAGGCCCAGGAAGTCCATCTTGAGCAGGCCCATGTCGGCAACGGTATGGCCCTCGTACTGGGTAATCTCGACGCCGCCCTTGGTATCGAGCTTGGTGGGCACATGCTCGTTGACGGGATCGCGGCAGATCAGGACGGCGCACGCGTGCACACCCTCGCCACGGGTGAGGCCCTCGATCGAGAGCGCCGTGTCGATGATACGGCGGGCGTCATCATCCTTTTTATAGGCCTCGGCAAAGTCGGGGTTAAACAGATCCTCTTTGCCGGGTTGCTTTTCGAGCACCTGCTTGAGCTTGACCTTGGGGTCGCTCGAGACCATCTTGGACAGGCGCTGGCCCATGTAGACCGGGTAGTCCAGCACGCGCGCGGCGTCGTTGATGGCCTGCTTGGCCTTAATGGTCGAGTAGGTGATGACGTGGGTGACCTTCTCGGGACCGTAGAGCTGGCGAACGTGCTCCACGACCTCGAGGCGCCGCTCATCGTCGAAGTCCATATCGATATCGGGCATCTCGGTACGCTGCGGGGACAGGAACCTCTCGAACATCAGGCCGTTCTCGAGCGGGTCGAACGCGGTGATGTTCATGGCGTAGGCGACGATAGCGCCGGCGGCCGAGCCACGGCCGGGACCGACGCCGATGCCGTTGTCCTTGGCCCATTGCACGTACTCGGCGACGATCAAAAAGTAGGCGGCAAAGCCCTTGTCGCAGATGACCTTGTATTCGTACTCAAAGCGCTCTTTGATGTTGACGCCACAGATCTCGCGCGTGGCCCAGTCGTCACCGTAGTGTTGGCGCAGGCCCTTCTCGCACTCGCGGCGGAACTGGCTCTCGTGCGTCTCGCCGGGATCGAGCAACGGGAAGCGCGGCAGGATGATGGAGTCCCAGTCCAGCTCAACGTAGCACTTGTCGGCAATCTCGAGCGTGTTGTCGCAGGCCTCGGGGCAATACGGGAACATCGCCCGCATCTCCTCCTCGGTCTTCATGTAAAACTCCGAGCCGGTCATGCGCATGCGGTTGGGGTCGTCGACCTTGGCGTTCATGCCGATGCACATGATGACGTCCTGCACGGGCGCGTCCTCGCGGCGCAGGTAGTGGAAGTCGTTGGTGGCGATGACCTTGACGCCCACCTGCTTGGCGATGTCGATGAGCGTGCGGTCCATCTGCTCGTCGGTCAGGCCGTTGTCGGTGGTGATGCCGTGTTCCTGGATCTCGATATAAAAGTCGCCGGGATCGAAGGTGTCACGGAAGGTCTCGGCCCACTTGATGGCGCCTTCCATGTCGCCGCGGTCGATGTATTTGGGGATGATGCCCGCGATGCAGGCGCTGGTGCAGATCATGCCCTTGGCGTGGCGGCGCAGGTTGTCGAGCGTCACGCGCGGCTTGTAGTAAAAGCCCTGCACAGCGGCCTCGGAGACCGTCTGCATCAGGTTGACGTAGCCCTCCTGGTCCTTGGCCAGAAGGATCATGTGGTAGAGCTCGGGCTTGTGGTCGCGGGCGAGCGTCTCGTCCGGCGTAAAGTAGACCTCGCAGCCAAAGATGGGTTTGATGACCAGAGGCGGCTTGAGCTCGTCGATGTTGCCCTTCTCGTCCCACATGGCCATGTCCTTCACATACTGGGCATGCTCGCGCGGGTTTTCCTCGGGATCGGGCTCCACCAGCTCGTCGCGGCGGTCCTTTTCCAAGAAGGCCTTGTCGTGGCTCCAGGTTTTGTACTCGGGCGTGCTGTGGTTAACGGCGTCGCAGGCCAGCGCCAGGTCGGGCACGCCGTACATGTAGCCGTGGTCGGTAATGGCCACGGCGGGCATACCCAGCTCAACGGCACGGTTGACCATATCCTGGATACGGGTTGCGCCGTCGAGCATGGAAAAAACAGTGTGATTGTGCAGATGGACGAATGCCATGTGATGAGCTCCGATGCGGGTTCGTGTTCTGACTGAACGATTTTACCGCACGGCGCGGACGGCACCCGAACCTAGCCAAACCAACACGGCTCCTCTTGCAGTTGCGGTGGAATAGTTCCCGCTTGGGCCACCTGGGCCGCAATACAGGAACTATTCCACCGCAAGTTATCTGAGGGCTAGAGATTGTAGGTGACTACTTGGGGTTCGGCGGGTTCGACGAAGATGGCCGGATTCGCCTGCTCCACGCGAACGAACTTGACCGTCACCGTCTCAAAGCCCGCCTTGTGCAACGCATCGGCGTAGACGCGCGCCTGCAGGGCGTGCTTCTCGAGCAGCTGGTCCGGCGTCTCATCCGGCGTGCCACCCGTCTTGTAGTCGATGACCAGTGCGCGCGACGGATCGGCCGGGTCGGTGGCCAGTGCATCGATGGCGCCCTCGGCATATGCACCGTAGCGGGCAATGTCCTTGTCCTCGCAGCCCAGCGAGAAGAACGGTACCTCGGCACGAACGCACGGCCAGGCAAGCAGCTCGGCACGGACCGCCGACTTGAGCCAGCGATCCAGAGCGACATCGAAGCGCTGGCGCTGCTCCGGCGTCAGGCGCCACAGACGCGCCAGCGCATCGGCGCGCGCAGCGGGCAACGCATCGGCACCCATCTCGATGAGCCACTGGCAGGCGGCGTGGAAAGCCGAGCCCAGCGCCATGGGATTGCCGGCGGGCTCGACAGCAGCCACGTCCGCATCCGTCATCTCCGAGCCATCCGACTCCGCATCATCGCCAGCCTCGTCCATGGGCACGCGCGTCTCGGCGGCACGGTCCTCGGCCTCGGCATGCAGCGCCGCGGCAATCGACGAATAGCTGTACGAGTCACGCATCGGATACGGACAGATGCCCATGCGCACGCCCACTGCCTGGGGATACACAAGCTCAAACGAATCGGGCTTGGGGTCGGCAGGACCGGGGACGGCGGCGCGGGCATCTGCACCGGCACCCTCCGCCCCCGCATCGCCACGAACGAGCCTGCCCTCGGCATCCAGCGAAGCGTTAGCCTCAAACGCCTGCTCGCCAAAGGTAAAATCCGAAAGCGAAATGAGCTCGTAGTCGCCCAGCTGGGAGTTGTCGAACACCAGGCGGTCGGCATCGAGCTGCGGCATGTCCAGAGCGTCGGTCGGCAGAATACGGCGCAGCACGTCGTAGGTCAGATCGGTCTCGACGTCGAAGGTCGGCGCCGTCACCTTGCTACGGCTCACGCCGGCATCCATCGCCAAGATCAGCAGCTCGCGCGCACGCGTCATGGCAACATAGAGCAAGCGGGCCCGCTCCTCGAGCGAAAGCCGCAGGTCATCGTTGCGCAGGTGAGCAAATGCCTCGGCGGGAGAACCCGTCGCACAGACGTCCTCCATGAGCTCCGGCGGCAACCATAGCGATGCGCCCTTACCCTTAAACGCATGCTCAAACTGCTTTTTGACGTCGTCGCCCTTCACAAAGGTACCATCGGCGAGCATAACGCCGTCGAAGCGTGCCGGCAATGCCACGACCTGCGCTCCGCCCTCGACGCGACCCATCTGTGCCGCACTCGAGGACTTACGCACGCCAAAGCACTCGGCGACCGCCACGACCGGATATTCCAGACCCTTGGAGGCGTGCACCGTCATGATGCGCACCGCCCCGTCGCCCTCCTCGTTGAGGGCACCCGGAGCTTCCTTGCCCGCCAAGAAGCGGTCGAAGGCCAGCGCGATGGAACGCGGCGAGTTGCCGAAATCGGCCTCCGCCTCGGCCACGGCGTCGAGCGCCTTGAGCACGTTGGCGGCAATGGCCTTGCCCTCGGGACCGCGCTGTGCCAGACGCACAAACCAGCCGGAGGCGTTGACCACGGCACGCGCGATGGCGGCGAACGAATCGCGACCCACGCGACGAAGCGCATACCGCAGCACCTCGCGGGCGCGCGTCACGAGCGGCAGGTCTCGCAAACCCGGCACGTCGAAATCGCTCATGATGCCCGCGTCGATGTTGCGGCGCGACGTCTCGCCCGTCTCGCTATCGAGCTTGGTCGCCAGCGCCAGGAACTCCTGGGCGCCGAGTGCAAACATCGGCGAAGCGAGCAGCGGCATAAGGCCCTGCGCCGTATCGGCCGGATTGGCGAGCGCACAAACCAGGGCACGCACCGTCTGCACCTCGGCGGCTTGGGCAAAGACCGAGCCGCCCGCGATGACGCAGTCGAGCCCCTGGTCGCGGAAGGCCTGGGCGTAGACGTCGGCGTTGGTCATGCGGCCCAGCAGCAGCACCATGCCGCCCTGGGGCTGGCCGGCATCGGCAAGCGCGCGGAAGCGCTCGGCGATCGCACGGGCCTTGGCCTGTGTGCGCTCCTGCATACTGCCGCCGGCAACAAAGAAGGCCTGGCGGCGCGAGGCGTCCGCCACCAGCGTGTCCTTGTGGCCGTCGCTCGCCTCAAGATCCAAAAAGCCCTGCATCAGGCCGCCGTCATCGCCGTCGAAGACGCGTGCCACATAGCGCAGCACCTCGTCGTGGCTGCGGAAGTTGCGCACGAGTTTGACGAGTTCGCCGGCAGGGGCATCGGATGCGACGGACGTCTCGGGCGCAGCAGAGGAGCCCACCTTGCGCTCCTGACGGCGGAACACCTCGACCTCGGCGCCACGGAAGCGATAGATGGACTGCTGCGCATCGCCTACGGTGCACAACGCGCGCTCCCCCGCGCCCGTCAGATAGCGAATCAAATCGACCTGCATCTGGTCGGTATCCTGGAACTCATCGATCATGACCATCTTAAAGCGGCCCTCGTATGCCGCTCGGATGGCCGGGTAATCGCACAGGGCCTCGTAGGCCATGCGCAGCAGGTCGTTGTTGTCGAGGGCAGACTGGCCGGCCTTGAGCGCGCGATACTCAGCCTCCACGGAACGGGCCAGGCCCACCAGCGCATCGAGCGCCGGGCCCCCGCAGGCAAGCACGATATTGATAAACGCATCGGCGGCCTCGGCCTTGAGCAGCTCGACCTGCTCCTTAGGGAATGCCTTGCTCGCGCGCGGCATGGTGCACGACATCATGAGTCGCGCTGCATCGGCCATGGTCTTGCCGCTCGCCTCGAACGCGTCAATGGCGTCGAGTGCCATCTGCGCCTTCTCGGTCGCGGCCTTGCTTGCGCCCAGCGCTGCGCGATAGGCATCGGCGAGTGCCGAGGTATCGGCCTGGCCGCGCGCCACGCACACGTCGTCCATACCGCCCGGCAACTGGCTCGACAGCTCCAGCAGGTCGCGCACCAGGCCCTTGATGGTCGTGCCGGTGCCAAAGGAACCGCCCTCGCCCGCCATGGGATACCAGGCATAGAGGGCCTTGAGCGATGCCGCGAGCTCGGGGGCGGCATCGGGCGCCGTCGCGCGGGCCAGCACATGCTCAACAGCCTGGTCCATAAGCTCGTCGGTATCGGTGAGCACCGTGAACTCGGGGTCGATGCCCAGCTCCAGCGCGTGCGCGCGCAGGATACGCGAGCACATGCCGTGAATGGTCGAAATCCACGCGTCGTCGACGGTCAGTGCTTCCTCGTCCATGCCCTCGTCGATAAGCGCACGGCGCACGCGGTCGCGAATCTCGGCCGCGGCATCCTTGGTAAAGGTGATGGCGAGCACCTGGTCCAGATGCTCGACGAACGGACCGGATTCGGGCGAGAGCGCGTAGACGATGCGGCGCGTGAGGGTAAAGGTCTTGCCCGAACCGGCGCCCGCCGAGACAAACAGCGGACGGTCGAGCGTCTTGACGATCTGCAGCTGTTGCGGCATCAAAGTCGAAAGATCCATGGTCTACACGCCCCTCCCTACAAACGTTCCTTGGTGGTTATACGAACAGCGCGCATGCGCGGCTTGCGCCGATGTCGGGTCGACAGCGGCGACGTCACCTGCCTCGAGCTCGCGCAGGCGCTCGGCAATGCCGGTCTCCACGCGGTCGAGCAGGGCATCGAAGTCCATGCTGCCGCCCTCGCCCGGGAAACCCTTCTTGAGGCCCGGGATGCGACCGTCGCCGCGCTCTTCCTCGAGCAACTCGGCACTCGCCGCGCCGCGCAGCGCTGGCTTGCCGCCCTTGGTCGAGAAATAGAGCGCAGCACGGGTATCTAGGCCCAGCGCCCGACGCATGGCCTGCGCGTAGATGAGTGTCTGGGTATGGGGTGGCAGCCAGCGCGGGTCGTCGATGGGCGCCGTGCCCGATTCCTCGTCGCGCACCGTAGGGTCGGCGAGCTTAAACTCCTCAACGCCCGTGCGATGCTTGTAGTCGATTACCACGGCGCGATTCTCGGCATCCACATCTACGCGGTCGATGCGCCCGCCGAGCGGCCAACCGGCATACTCAACGTTAAGATCGTTAAAGGCAAACTCCAGGTAGCGCGGAGCAAAAGGAGTCAGCGCCTCGGACTCGTAGGCAAGCACACCCTCCAGCTGCGGCAAGATCTCGGCCACCTGGCGTTCCTCCACCGCAGAGAGCGGCACCAGCGGGCCCTCCGTGCCGCGCTTGCCGGCGTGCTCGGCCAACGTCTCGTCAAAGACCTCGTGCAGCAGCTCCTGTGCGCGCGGCAGATTCTCGGGCGTCACGCGCTCCATGCCCTCTTGGGGCAGACGGGCATGCAGATGCTCCAGCACGTCGTGGACAAAGTTGCCCTTTTCCATGTTGCCAAAGCCCGCGTCGATCGACTGGGGCTTCACGCGGTACGAGACGAACCAGCATAGCGGGCAGGTCGAATAGGCCTCGATCTGCGAGGCGGACGTCAGACGCGGCACGAGCGGCGCGTCCTCACCCTCGCCATCGCGACGGCGCAGGACCAAATACGGCACGGCCTCGGCACTCAGATGCTGAGGGGCTTCACAGGTCACGCGCTCGCGCTTGAGGCCTTCACCTGCCGCGGGATCAAAGTCGGCGATGATATCGCCCTCGCCCACGCGCATGGGCTTGGCAGCGCCAGCGGCCTCGGCATGTGCCCACAGCTCGGTCCATACGGCTGCCGGGTAGCACTCGCGCGCCTGGCGATCGTGCGTCACACGGGCGAGCGCGACCGGACCGCTCGCCGCCTGCATCGCACGGCCAAAGCGCACGCGCAGCAGGGCAGCGGGCTCCAAAGACACGCCGTCGCGGCGCAGCTCGGCTGTCAACGTGGCAAGCGGGCCCTCTTCGTGCGAAAGCGGATAGCTGTCCAGGTCGACATCGGCAAACAGCACGGCATCGTAGCTGCCAGGGCGAAGAACCGACGCATCGGCAAGCGACGCGAAGCGCACTTGTGCTCGTGGTGTGCGATCGACCTCATAGGTCTCGTAATCGTAGGCGGTACTGCGCTTGTCCACCTTGGTTCGAACGCCGTCGAGAACCGGCACGGTCGCGGCTTGCGACACGTCGAGCGCGCGAGCATCGTTCATAAGGATGTCGATGGCATGGCGCAGCAAAGCCGTCTCTGCCTGGCGACGGGCCTGGCCGTCAAGGCCGCCTAGAGCGCGATCGGGCAACGCCTCGGCAACGGCAAGCATGGCCTTAAGCGCCGTCACGGGCTTGTCACGCCACAGCGCCTGGAACACGTCCGAGACCACACACGGTACGTTCTTAAACCAGTTATCGTCGCTCGTCGCCTTGCGCGCGCCCCTCACCTGGCCCTGAACGCTCTGCAGCAGGCTCTTGACGCCCGCGGTAGTCTTGCTGCGCGAGAGACGCATATTCTTATCGAAGGTACGGGCATTGACGGCATCAGCGCCCGAAAGCGGACTGTAGATCCAGTCGGTAAGCTCCGGCGCGGGCCACCACTCAGTCTTGGAAGCGGTGCCCTCGTCGGCGGCTTTCATACGCTCGATCAGGTTGGCGAGCGCCGTAAACTGCCTGCCCGCGATGGACTGGGAAAACGCCGTGAACTCAGTCGTCTCGGCCGCAATGTGACGCGCCGCCAAACGGGCGGCGAGCTCGCCGAACAGCTGGGGTGCCCGGGCAGAAACGACGAGCACGCGCACGGGGTCGGCGGGCGTTGCAGTAGCTTTATCGGCCTTGGACTCCTTGTGCGCTTTCACCAACTTATCGATGGCGTCCGCATAGACATGAGCACGGGCATGGGGGCCGGCGACCTCAATAAAGGCAGGCTGAGCGGCGGCCCCGCAAGCGACATCAGACGCGACGGCGTCCTCCCCCAGCGGCGCGATCTCAAACAGCACACCGCGGGCATCAAATGCCGTGGCAAGCTCCTCGCGCATCGCCGCCTGCTCGCGGGCAAGCAGCACGACGACCTCTCCCCCATTGTTCGCCACGGCAGACAGCAGCTCGAGTAGACCGTGCGTAAACGACGTGGTACCGCGCACGCATACGGCGCGGGCGCACGCCGGCAGGCTATCGGCCAGGGCACCGGCCATAATGTCGGCTGCCTCGCAGGGCTCGACCATATCTCGACGGTCCAAACCGCCCGCGTAGGCACGCAAAAGCTCAAACACACGAGCCTCGGCATCGCTTTTTGGCTCAGGCTGGCAATTGTTGCCACCGCATCGCTCGGCCGTCGTCCCCGCCACACCCGGCAGCACATCGCGGGCCATGCGCGCGAGCATGCGCACCGTGCCCTGGCTACGCGAAAGCGGCTGCAGGTCGGCATCGTCGCGGCGGGCAATCATATCCGAAAACAGCATCTGACGTTGCAGGTTGTCGACGAAACCGCGCCCGTCGCCCAAAAGCTCCCAAAGCGAGCGAAGCCACGATGCGGGTGTCTTGTAGTCGATACCCAGCGAAATGCCGGCTTCCGCCGCATCATGACGGCACAGATCGAGCTCGGCAAACGTTGGTGCCAGCAACACGGCACGCCCGTGACGGGCAATAAGGTCGGCAAGCAGCGCCGACTCGGCATCGCTCAAATCCGTGCCGGCATTGGTGGTATAGATTCGAACAGGCATGGTCCTCCGCTCAAACCGTTCGCAATAATCAATGCATCCATCCTACCCGCCCAAGCGGACACATTGCCACCGCAGTTCCATCTTTTGGTACAAAGCAACCTGAACCCAACGCACCAGCCGATTGCAGGCATATAAAAACCGCCCCCGGAGGGACGGTTCTTCGTAATTCAATGTTGTCGCTGGCCTACTCGCCATCCTCCAACTTAATGAGGATCTTGCGGTAGCCACCGTACTCGCCGTTCAGCGCCTTTGAAACGCGGCTCACCGTGGTGGACGAAGCGCCGGTACGGGCCTGAACCTCAACATAAGGCTCGCCCTCGTCCAAATAGCGCGCAACCTGCAAACGCTGAGAAAGGTCGCAAATCTCGCGCGGCGTGCAGATATCGGTCAAAAACGCTTGGATATCCTTCTCGTCGTCCAAAAGGCTAAATGCGTGGACCAGCTGCTTGACATCAGGCTTGTCAAACATGTTCTCGATATTCATCGATCACCGCCAAACCCGCCAAAAGGCATCGAAGTTGATACTGACATCGGGCATCGTTCACCCGTTCTATGCAATAGGGCAACGCCTGTGGCTTTTGCCCGTAGCAGTGTAGCACACCACCAAACTAAAGCGACAAGACTCTCTGCCAGCGGCGCGTTTTTCAGGACGAACGCCGTTTAGAAACCATATGCGCACGTAAGCTCCACGAATATTTGAGACAATGGGCGCCCAAACACCGCGGCGCGCCCGCGCAACCATCCAGGTCGCCGCCGTAAGCCGCTTCACGCGACGCCAGCAATCCCGGCGCAAGAAAGGATTCACGCCATGCGCTTTATGCTTAACTGGCTCTTCACCTCGATCGCCATCGCGATCGCCACGTTCCTCGTCCCCGGTATCCAACCCTTCGGCTTTGCCGAGACCTGGGTCTGCTTTGCCTTTGTGGGACTGTTCCTGAACATTGTCGATTCGTTCGTCAAACCGTTCCTCACGGTCATCTCGCTGCCGCTCACGATCATTACGCTGGGCATTTTCCAGCTTGTCGTCAACAGCTTTATGCTTGAGCTCGCGAGTTACCTGTCGGTCAACCTGCTGGGCGTCGGCATCTCCATCGCCAGCTTTGGATCGGCCTTTATGGGCAGTATCCTGGTATCCATCACGCGCAGCATCCTCGACAGCATCGCCGAGGACTAAAACGGCCATTCCGGCCGTGCCCGTCTCAACAGCCCAAAACGAAGGCCGCCCATCGCAAAAATGGGCGGCCTTCTTATTTGTCAAGTCTCAAAGGGCGAGAGAATCTACCATTTCTACCCCGTCCCCAAATGGCAGGTGTGGGTTAGATGACGTAGTCGTAGCCATGGTTGGGAGCGACAAGTTGATCGAGTGTCACACCGTCGAGGTAGTCGTTGATGAGCTTGTCCAGGTTCTTCCACACGTCGAGCGTGGGGCACTCATCCGAGCGTGAGCAGCCCTTGCAGTCGCCATCCAGGCATGCAACCGGTGCCAGACTGCCCTCGGTCAGGCGCAGGATCTCGCCCACCGTGTACTGCTCGGGCGGGCGCGTGAGCACGTAGCCGCCGCCCTTGCCGCGCATGCCCGAAAGCATGTTGGCGCGCACGAGCGTAGCCAAGATGTTCTCGAGATATTTCTCGGAAATCCCCTGTCGCGCCGCGATCTCTTTGAGCGGGATGCGACCGGCCGCCTGGTGCTCGGCCAGATCGACCATAACGCGCAGGGCATATCTGCCCTTAGTAGAAACCAACATGTATAGTGCTGCCTTTCGGTCATTTAGTCCGTAGAAATTCTAGCCGAAAAATTGGTTTTGAAAATACCCATTCCCGTCAAGATGGTTAATCGACTCGTCATAATCTTCTATTTCCTATTGCGTTACTAGGCTTTAGCGTCTACTATGCTTGCCAACAGCAAAACGAACAACCTATAAGATTTGTGGGTTTCGCTGCTACACACACCGTAAAACCACACGGCATCCAGTCATTTGAACACTTTGGAGGTTCACTATGAGCAATGTTTACACGTCCATCGATCAGCTTATCGGCCACACTCCGCTTCTGGAGCTCACTCACTTTGAGGCCGATGAGGACCTCAAGGCCCGCGTGCTCGTCAAGCTGGAATACTTCAACCCCGCCGGGTCCGTCAAAGACCGCGTCGCCAAGAACATGATCGACGAGGCCGAGAAGGCCGGCAAGCTCGTGCGCGGCGGCGACTACACCATCATCGAGCCCACGAGCGGCAATACCGGCGTCGGCATCGCCTCGGTGGCGGCGGCTCGCGGCTACAAGGTGATCATCACCATGCCCGAGACTATGTCCGTCGAGCGCCGCAAACTTATGCAGGCATACGGCGCACAGCTCGTGCTCACCGATGGCTCCAAGGGCATGAAGGGTGCCATCGCCAAGGCCGAGGAGCTGCAGAAGGAGACGCCCAACAGCATCATCGCCGGCCAGTTTGTGAACCCCGCCAACCCCGCCATCCACAAGGCCACGACCGGCCCCGAGATCTGGGATGACACCGACGGCAAGGTCGACATCTTCGTCGCCGGCGTCGGCACCGGCGGCACCGTGACCGGCGTGGGCGAGTTCCTTAAGGAGCAGAACCCCGAGATTCAGGTCGTCGCCGTCGAGCCCGCCACCTCCCCGGTGCTCTCCAAGGGCCAGGCCGGCCCGCACAAGATCCAGGGCATCGGCGCCGGCTTTGTGCCCGACGTTCTCGACACCAAAGTCTACGACGAGATCATCCCCGTCGAGAACGACGACGCCTTTGCGACCGGCCGCGCCGTGGGCCACAAGGAGGGCGTGCTCGTGGGCATTTCGTCCGGTGCCGCTGTGTGGGCCGCATTGCAGCTGGCCAAGCGCCCCGAGAACGAGGGCAAGACCATCGTGGCGCTGCTCGCCGACACCGGCGAGCGTTACCTGTCCACGGCGCTCTTCCAGGACTAGGGCCTGTCGCCCATAGGTTGAGCCCACGGACGAGCCGGTCTCCTCTCTCCCGGCAGTCTGAGCCCATCCAATCAGGGTGTCCCACGAGACGTCCGAACTTGCTACAATGTCTGCGGCGCGGAACCAGCCTCCCGCGCCGCTTTTCTTTTTTGGCCACATGCCACCAAGGAGAACCTCCCCATGCACAACAAGCGCGTGCTCGTCGCCATGAGCGGCGGCGTCGATTCCAGCGTGACCGCGTACCTGCTCAAAAGCCGGGGCTACGAATGCGTCGGCGCCACCATGCGCCTCACCTGCCCCGCGCCCGATCCCGTCACGGGCACGAGCAAAGTCGACCGCGACATCGCCGATGCAAAGGCCGTCGCCGAGCGCCTGGGGATACCCCACCATGTGCTCGACCTGCAGCAGACCTTCGACCGCAATGTTATCGAGCGCTTCGTGACCGCCTACCAGGAGGGGCTGACGCCCAACCCGTGCATCATCTGCAACCGCCATATTAAGTTTGGCGCGCTGCTCGATGCGGCACTCGATATGGGCTGCGACTACATCGCCACAGGCCACTACGCCAAAACGAGTCAGGCGCCCGACGGCACCTGGCAGCTGCACCGCGGCGAGGACTCCAAAAAGGACCAGAGCTACTTTTTGTATTCGCTCACGCAAGAGCGCCTGGCACGCACGATCTTTCCACTGGCTGGGCTGGACAAAGAGCGCGACGTGCGCCGCATTGCCGCCGAGCAGGGCTTCATCAACGCCCAGAAAGCCGAGAGCGAGGATATCTGTTTTATCGCGGACGGCGACTACGCGGGCTATATCGAGCGCCGCTGCGGACATGCCGCCGAGCCGGGCGATATTGTATGGCGCGACGGCAGCGTGGTCGGACGCCATAACGGCGCGCTGCGCTATACCATCGGCCAGCGCAAGGGCTTAGGCGTCGCGATGACGCATCCCGTGTACGTAACGGGCGTCGATGCCGCCAGCAACATTGTGCATCTGGGCGAGGCCGAGGACCTGACGGCCACAGCGCTCACGGCCAACGACTGGATTTGGAGCGCCCCTGCCGACCGCATGGAGGCGGAGCTCAATGCCGGCGGCATTCGCGTGGGTGCCAAGTATCGCTACCGTCAGAAAGACCAGGCAGCGACCCTTACGCGTGACGAAGACGGGCAAATGCTGCTAACTTTTGACGAGCCGCAACGAGCCATCGCCCCCGGCCAAGCCGTTGTAGTCTACCGCGGCGACATCGTCCTCGGCGGCGGCACGGTGACCGGCGCACTTAAGTAGCCCCATCCCCTTCATAAATTGCGGTGAAATAGGGACTGTTTAAGCGTTTAAAACCGCCAAACAGTCCCTATTTCACCGCAACTTAGAGAGGACGGCCTCGGTCGGTACTGCCGTATCAGCCGAGGCCGCTGCATCGCTAACGCTGTACGTAGGCACGAACCAGCTCGTAGGTGTTGCGCACGCCGTCGATGTGACTGCGCTCGTAGTTGTGGCTCGCGTACACGCCGGGGCCGATCAGGCCGTGACGGATGTCGTAGCCGGCAGAGAGCGTGGCCTCGACGTCCGAGCCGTAATGCGGGTACACGTCGATGGCATAATCGAGCTCAAGCTCGCGCGCGATATTGGACAGCGTGGTCACCAGATCGTAGTTGTAGGGGCCACCCGAATCCTTGGCGCAAATCGACACCATGCGCTCGGTGCAGCCCAGGTCGTCGCCCACGCAGCCCATGTCAACGCTGATCATCTCGCGCGTGTCGGCCGGCACGAAAGCACCGCCGTGGCCGACCTCCTCGTACACGGTAAAGAGCAGCGACACCTTGCGCGAAAGCGACACCTCGCCATCAGCAACAGCGCGGGCCAGACCCAGCAGAATCGACGCCGACAGCTTGTCATCCAGGAAGCGGCTCTTGATGTAGCCGCTCTCCGTCACCGTGGTACGCGGATCCATAGCGATGATGTCGCCGGTCTGAATGCCCAGCTCAAGCACATCGTCCTTGCTGTCGACATTCTCATCGAGCAGGATTTCCATGTTCTTCTCGATGGTCTTGACCGGCTCGTCGGCCACGTGCGCCGAAGGCTCGGTGTTAAGAACCACACCCGTGTACACATTGCCGTCACGCGTGTAGACGGTGCAGTTCTCGCCATCGGCCGTAGACCACTGATGCCCGCCGAGCGTCGTGGGACGCAGACGGCCATTGTCCTTAATGGAGCGTACCATGGCGCCCAGGGTATCGACATGGCTCGCCAACACGAGCGGCTCGCCCTCGCCGCCAAGCTCGACCAGCACGTTGCCCTTATTGGAACGCTCAGGCCCAAACCCCATATCGCGCAGGGTCTCCATCAGATAATCAGTAGCCGCACGGGTATAGCCGGTAGGCGAAGCAATCGAGGTAAGCGCCTTCAGCTGGTCAGTAATATAGGAGAGCGTAGAATCCATCTTGGACACCAAAGTCACCCTTTCATATCGAATTAAACCCACAGCAACAATACCACCGCGAACCATCTTTTTATCTAGCGAGATGACCCATTGAACTCCCCGGAACT